>ENA-OROK01000099-OROK01000099.1-human-gut-metagenome-genome-assembly--contig:-NODE-99-length-102118-cov-14.636920_pt1 | contig 102118 bp, 107 predicted proteins | sample MGYA00242127_ERZ509046 | MGnify/ENA primary metagenome ERZ509046 (study PRJEB26280, sample SAMEA2338728) | human gut metagenome | biome: human gut; feature: human-associated habitat; material... | reverse complement strand
TGGAAGGAAGTTTTGGAACGCAGAAACAACATTACTCACTGGCCAGGATAAAAGCTAGAAACAGGAAAACGGAAGTACTTTGGATTTTCTTTGGGATACATACAGCCAATGCGGTATGTATGATAGAAAAGGTCGAAAAGAAAAAAAGAAAGGCAGCATAATCTGACTAAAATAACAGGAAAAACAGGAGAGGTTTTAACTTCCCCTAAAAAAGACATGTACATAATGCATGGGTGGGAAGGAAAAAACAAGAATATGTAAACAATATTCTACAAAAAAGATAGAAGACTGGGAGAGTTGAACGAAAAAATCAAGAGAAAAGCTCACGTAAAGCAAAGCTTTTCTCTTGATTTTTTAGAAAGAGGAACATTTACTGAATATCCCTATTTAGGTTTATACCACGTATTCTCCGAATCGGAGGAGGATGATGTCGATGCTTGCGCGGATACAGATTATTGTACAGACACCTATACTTACGACCGAAAAGCCTACGAGACATGGGTAAAAGCACTGGTTGAACAAAACGGACCTATCTCTTTTGAAGATCTTGCCCGCCGCCATGACTGTGTACAGAATATAGACTTTACTTCACGAAATATCATGGATTACGCTTACAGTTATCTGAATGAGTTCACCGCCCAACAGAAAGCGAGAGTACGCCATATCCTTACTTACAGTCCACTTATACCGGGACCGAAGAAAGGGTTGACAAGCACACGTGCAACCTATGACGGCCCACTGGATTTACCTATCCGCGTGATGGAATAAGATATGAAGCAATAATAGAAAAAAAATGGAACCGGTTATTTCAGTTCCAGTTCCATTTTTTTAATCTTGTCCAGCGTCTTCCCTGCCTCTGTGGACGGGAAGAGTTGGAGAACTTTCTGCAAATAGCCCTTGGCTTTGCCATACCCGTTGGAAAACACGTCCGACAATCCGTTGCGGTAATGGGCATATTGCATTCGGGTGGGAGATACGATTTTCTTATAATTCTCTTCCAGCGTTTTCTTCTTTTGTTCGGCCTGCAAATAGTAATAGTTGCCCAAAAAGATGTTCGCCTGAAGATTATCCGCATCCAATGTCAACACCTCCTCATAGAGTTTCAGGGCATCTTTCGTCTCTCCGCGCATCATCTGCATCTCCGCACAGGCTACAAGACCCGAAACATCTTCCGGATTGTATTGCAACCATTCCTTATAAAAAAGATACGCTTTGTCATAATTCCGCTTGTCCTTGTAATAAGCAGCCAGTTCCCGCACAAAACGGGGAGCCACCGCACTGTTCTTCTCAACATTCGTCCAATAATACATCTCCGTCTGTTCCGTTCCGGCTCCCGCCGCCTGACGGAACAGGCTGACGGCATAGTCATCCTTACCTGCAGACAGGGCTTCGGACACCTTCTGCAACAAGACATCCACCGATTGTGCCGAAAGTGACATCGGGAACAACAAGAACCCAAAGATAAGTAAAGTTAAGGTCTTCATTTTTTTTAGTATATATAGTTCAACAGCCTGAAATACCCCCATAGGATATCACCCACAAATTTACCAAATTCCTCCTCAACCATCAATAGTCGAAAGTAGAAATATAGTTAATCTTTCCCACAGTTTTTTTCTTTTTCTGCGTACCTTTGTTCCCTCTTAAATAAGATATTACAAATGAAGCATATAGACAGACAGATATTGCAGATAGCCCTGCCTTCCATCGTATCGAATATAACCGTACCTTTGCTTGGTCTAATCGATGTGGCTATCGTTGGCCACCTCGGATCTCCCGCCTATATCGGTGCCATTGCGGTAGGCGGCATGCTGTTCAATATCATCTATTGGATATTCGGCTTTTTGCGCATGGGAACCAGCGGTATGACATCACAGGCTTATGGTAAACGGGATTTACCGGAAATTGTTCGGTTGCTGATGCGTTCCGTAGGCATAGGACTGGCCGTAGCGCTTTGCCTCATCCTGCTGCAAGTCCCTATCAGGCAAGCCGCTTTCCTTATTATCCACCCCACAGCAGAGGTCAGGGAAATGGCCACGCTCTATTTTCATATCTGCATTTGGGGAGCTCCGGCCATGCTGGGACTATACGGGCTCTCCGGATGGTTTATCGGTATGCAGAACTCGCGTATTCCCATGTACATAGCCATTACACAGAACATTGTGAATATCATAGCCAGCCTCAGCTTTGTCTGTTTTTTCAAGATGAAAGTGGAAGGTGTGGCTTTCGGAACGCTGATAGCCCAGTATGCAGGCTTCATCATGGGACTTGTACTGTGGATGAGCCGTTACGGGAAACTCAAAAAATATATCCTTTGGAAAGGCGTACTGCAAAAGGAGGCGATGATGCGCTTTTTCCAAGTGAACCGCGACATATTCTTACGGACATTGTGCCTGGTCACCGTTACGCTGTTCTTCACCTCGGCAGGCGCTTCACAAGGCGAAATTATCCTTGCGGTAAACACATTGCTGATGCAGCTCTTCACCCTGTTCTCCTATGTCATGGACGGCTTTGCTTATGCGGGAGAGGCACTGAGCGGACGATATATAGGTGCCCGTAACCGGAAAGCATTTACCAACACCACCCGGCACCTGTTCATCTGGGGCGGCTGGCTGGCAGCGTTTTTCACACTGGTCTACGCATTGGGCGGCAACGCCTTTTTGGGACTGCTGACCGACAACAAGGATGTGGTGTCCGCCGCCGGCACCTATTTCTATTGGGCGCTCGCCATTCCTGTTGCCGGAATAGCTGCCTTTATCTGGGACGGCATTTTCATCGGCGCTACGGCAACACGCGGCATGTTGGCATCCATGGCAATAGCGGCAATCAGTTTCTTTGTTGTATATTACGGACTCCGCCCGGTTTTAGGCAACCATGCTTTGTGGCTCGCTTTTCTTGTTTATCTCGCCATGCGGGGAGTTGTGCAGACCCTGCTCAGCCCCAAAATCATAAAGGAGAACTTCACTCAGCCATGAGCCGCTTGCGCTTATTGACTTAAATATCCTAAATATCCAAACCGCCGACAACTTCCTTGACGTATCTTTGTTCCATGAAAAGTTTAACCCAGCTAAACTGCCGGTTTATTCCTATTAAACTTCAAGTTTATCCCTATTAAACCGACAGTTTATCCGGAGCAAATAATTATATACAACCTTATGGCAAATAAAGACATTGTTCAAGAAACTTTTCCCGTATTAGGGATGAGTTGCGCTTCATGTTCCGCACGAGTGGAAAAGACGCTGAATCATCAGCCCGGCGTCCGAAAAGCGGTCGTAAACTACGCTTCGGCAATGGCAACTGTGGAATACGACCTTCAAAACTGTTCACCCGAAACCTTGCAGCAGGCCGTACAGGCTGCCGGATACGACTTACTGATAAAGCAGGATGAAAATATGCCGGACGAAGTGGAACAGGCGCACGACAAAAAGTATCGCGCACTGAAATTCCGTACCACATGGGCCATCGCCCTGTCCGTACCGGTCATGCTCATCGGCATGTTCTTCATGGATATGCCGTATGCCAATCCCGTCATGTGGCTGCTTTCCACTCCCATCGTCTTTTGGCTGGGAAGAGGCTTCTTCGCCAGTGCATGGAAACAACTGAAACATGGCAGCGCCAACATGGACACACTGGTGGCCAACAGTACCGGGATAGCCTACCTGTTCAGCCTGTTCAACATGCTTTTCCCCGAATTCTGGCTGGAAAGAGGCATTCACCCGCACGTTTACTTCGAAGCTGCAAGCGTCATCATCACCTTTATCCTGCTGGGACGCCTGCTGGAGGAAAAGGCCAAAGGAAACACTTCCTCCGCAATCAGGAAACTCATGGGGCTGCAACCCAAAACAGTTACAGTCATCACCGGTTCTTCGTCGGAAAGGATTGTCCCGATTGAACAAATCCGTCCCGGCGACATCATCTTAGTGAAACCGGGAGAAAGGATTGCCGTAGACGGCATAGTTACGGAAGGCAGCTCGTATGTGGACGAAAGCATGCTGAGTGGCGAACCGGTAGCGGTAGCCAAACAAAAGGATGCCAAAGTCTTTGCCGGAACAATCAACCAGAAAGGAAGTTTCCGGTTCAGCGCGGAAAAGGTAGGAACGGATACGCTGCTGGCTAAAATCATCCACATGGTACAAGATGCACAAGGCAGCAAAGCCCCCGTTCAGCAGTTGGTGGACAGGATTGCCGCCATCTTCGTGCCGGTCATCATCGGAATTGCCGTATTATCATTCGTAGCTTGGATACTGCTGGACGGACAGAACGGATTTACGCATGGACTGCTGGCACTGGTTACGGTACTCATCATTGCCTGCCCATGCGCACTGGGACTTGCCACCCCTACCGCCATTATGGTAGGCATCGGTAAAGGTGCGGAAAGAGGCATCCTGATAAAAGACGCCGAAAGTCTGGAAATCGCCAAAAAGATTGATACGGTGGTGCTGGACAAAACCGGAACAGTGACCGAAGGAAAACCGGTGGTCGGTGATTGGATACAAGCTGCGCAGGCGGCGGACACAGAAGACATTTTTTACAGCTTGGAGAAATTGTCGGAACATCCGCTTGCCGAAGCGGTAGTCCGCCACTTTAGAAATGCCCGGACTGTGAAGATCGATAACTTTGAGAGTATCACCGGCAGAGGCGTACGAGGCGAACGGAATGGAAAAACCTATTATGCCGGTAACCGGAAATTGCTGGAAGAACACCGGATTAGCATCAGTCAATCACTGTGTGAGGGCGCTGCCCGCCTGACGGCGGATGCACAAACCGTCATCTGGTTTGCCGACCATGAAAAAGCATTGGCAATAGCAGGCATTACAGACCGCATCAAACCGACATCCATACAGGCCGTCAGCGAATTGCAGTCAGCCGGCATCGAAGTCTATATGCTGACGGGCGACAATGAAGCCACCGCCCAGGAAATTGCCCACAAAGCCGGTATCCTCCATTATAAGGCAGGAGTCTTGCCGCAAGAAAAAGCAGCCTTTATCGGCAACTTACAGAAGAACAGCAAGAAAGTGGCAATGGTGGGCGACGGCATCAACGACAGCGCAGCCCTGGCACAAGCCGACCTCAGCATCGCCATGGGCGGAGGAAGCGACATCGCAATGGATGTAGCCAAAATGACTATCATATCTTCCGACCTGACCAAAATACCGGAAGCGCTGAAACTCTCCAAGCTGACCGTACGCACCATTCGTCAAAATCTGTTTTGGGCATTTATCTATAACATAATAGGTGTACCCGTCGCAGCCGGCGTGCTCTACCCTGTCAACGGTTTCCTGCTGAATCCCATGATAGCAGGCGCTGCCATGGCATTCAGCAGTGTCAGCGTAGTTACCAACAGCCTGCGGCTGAAGAGGAAAAAGATAGAAATAGCAGAAAGCCCCGCCATCGGCAACGCGGCAAAGCCTGACAATGAAGTGAAACCATTGACAAAGAAAGTCATGAAGAAAGAATTCAAAGTGGAAGGCATGATGTGCAACCACTGCCGCATGCATGTGGAAAAAGCATTGAACGGCATGGACGGCGTACATGCCACTGTGAGCCTTAATCCCCCGGTGGCAACCGTAGAGTTTTCGGAAGGAGAAAAAACACTGGATGAATTGCAAGCCGCAGTAAGCGCGGAAGCCGGTGACTATACGCTGAAAGAATAACTGAAAATTATTTATAGTGATTGGCATTATTTTCCTATCTTTGCCGCTAAGCGAAATAAATTAATAAACTATGGCAACATACAAAAGAATCTTATTGAAACTCAGCGGTGAAAGCCTGATGGGAGAAAAGCAATACGGCATTGATGAAAAACGTCTTGCCGAATATGCGGCACAGATTAAGGAAATTCATGAACTGGGCGTACAAATCGGTATCGTCATCGGCGGCGGAAACATTTTCCGCGGGCTGAGTGGCGCCAACAAAGGCTTCGATCGCGTAAAAGGCGACCAGATGGGCATGCTGGCAACCGTTATCAACAGCCTTGCCTTGAGTTCGGCATTGGTAGCGACAGGCGTAAAGGCACGCGTACTGACGGCGGTCCGCATGGAACCTATCGGCGAATTCTACAACAAATGGAAAGCCATCGAGTGCATGGAAGGAGGCGAGGTGGTCATCATGTCTGCCGGAACGGGCAATCCGTTCTTCACGACTGATACCGGCTCCAGCCTCCGCGGTATTGAAATCGAAGCGGATGTCATGTTGAAAGGGACACGCGTTGACGGCATCTATACCGCCGACCCGGAAAAAGACCCTACGGCCAAGAAGTTCCACGACATCACCTACGACGAAGTGCTGAAACGCGGTCTGAAAGTCATGGACCTAACAGCTACCTGCATGTGCAAGGAGAACAACCTGCCCATTATTGTCTTTGACATGGACACCGTAGGCAATCTGAAGAAAGTGATGCAAGGCGAAGAAATAGGAACGCTGGTGCACAACTAAACTTCACGACAGAGGACACAGAGTTCCACAGAGTCGAATTATTCTTTTAATCAACATAATTGCGGTACAAAAGAAAAAAACTCTGTGGAACTCTGTGTCCTCTGTCGTGAATTAATTATATTTGCAAAGTTCAAATTAAAAGCTACTTCAAACAATAGAAATATGAAAGACGTAAAAGACATCTTAGACGAAGCACAAGAGAAAATGGATATGGCCGTAATGTATCTGGAAGAATCATTAGCCCACATTCGTGCCGGGAAAGCCGATGTTCGTTTGCTGGACGGTATCCGCGTTGACTCTTACGGAAGCATGGTTCCCATCAACAACGTAGCAGCCGTAACCACTCCGGACGCCCGCAGTATCGCTATCAAGCCATGGGACAAAAGCATGTTCCGCGTCATTGAAAAGGCAATCATAGACTCCGACCTCGGTATCATGCCCGAAAACAACGGTGAGATTATCCGTATCGGTATTCCTCCGTTGACGGAAGAGCGTCGTAAGCAACTTGCCAAACAATGTAAGAACGAAAGCGAAACAGCTAAAGTCAGCGTACGCAACGCACGCCGCGATGCTATCGATGCCTTGAAGAAATCCGTAAAGGAAGGACTGGCTGAAGATGCACAAAAAGGCGGTGAGGAAAAGCTGCAAAAGATACACGACAAGTATATCAAGCAGATTGACGATATGCTGGCCGCAAAGGACAAAGAGATTATGACAGTATAAATCCAGTTGAGAGTTGAGAGAGTGCCGACAAATACTCTCAACTCTCAATGTTCAACTTTTAACAGATTTGAGGGGACTCGTTATTAAAAACACAGGAAGTTGGTATTTAGTAAAGACCGACGAAGGAACATACGTTGAGTGTAAAATCAAAGGCAACTTCCGTCTGAAAGGCATCCGAAGCACCAACCCGGTGGCAGTAGGCGACTACGTACAAATCATACTGAATCAAGAAGGTACGGCTTTCATCAATGAAATTGAAGACCGGAAGAACTACATCATCCGTCGCTCATCCAACTTATCCAAACAATCCCATATCCTCGCTGCCAACCTCGACCAATGCATGCTGGTGGTAACGGTGAATTATCCGGAAACGTCCACTACATTCATAGACCGCTTCCTTGCCTCGGCCGAAGCATACCGCGTCCCTGTCAACATCATATTCAATAAAACAGACGCCTACAACGAAGATGAGCTTCACTATCTGGACGGGCTTATCCGCCTTTATACCACCATCGGCTACCCTTGCTTCAAGGTATCTGCCAAAACCGGCGAAGGCGTCGACACGATAAAGGAAGAACTCAAAGGAAGAATAACCCTCTTCTCCGGACACTCCGGAGTAGGAAAATCCACCCTCATCAACACCATTCTGCCGGAGCTGGACATCAAAACCGGCAAAATCTCCGCCTACCACAATAAAGGTATGCACACCACTACCTTCTCTGAAATGTTTCCCGTACCGAGCAACGGCTACATCATCGACACACCGGGCATAAAAGGCTTTGGCACATTCGACATGGAAGAGGAAGAGATAGGACATTATTTCCCGGAAATATTTAAAGTCTCCGCCAACTGCCGCTATAATAACTGTACCCACCGCCATGAACCGGGATGCGCCGTACGCGATGCGGTGGAGCAGCATTACATCAGCGAATCCCGCTACGCCTCCTATCTGAACATGCTGGAAGACAAAGAAGAAGGGAAATACAGGGCAGCGTATTAATAAATTACTTTTATTAACTTTTCTTGTTTTAAACTTTTTTCTTCCCTTTCAGTCTAAATCTAAGGCTAAATATACTACTAATACTGCAACATGAATAAAAAAGTGAAATGGGGCATCATAATATCCATTGGTGCCGGACTGATAGGCGGGGGGATTTATTCCCAACTTCCCAAAGAAAATGAAGAACTGGCAGCTGCCGACAAAGTAATGACCGGCAAACGCGGAGAAAAGAAAATTCTAAATGTGAACGCTCAAATAATAAAACCGCAACTGTTAAAGGATGAAATACAGATCAGCGGCAGCCTGCTGCCCGACGAAGAAGTAGACCTTTCATTCGAGACATCCGGCAAGATTATCGAGATAAACTTTGAAGAAGGCAGCTTCGTAAAAAAAGGTCAATTGCTTGCTAAGGTAAACGACCGTCCCCTCCAAGCGCAACTGCAAAGATTAGTATCGCAACTGAAACTGGCTGAAGACCGCGTGTTCCGTCAAAATGCATTGTTGGAAAGAGACGCAGTCAGTAAAGAAGCCTATGAACAGGTGAAAACCGAACTTGCCACTCTGAATGCCGACATCGACCTGATAGAGTCCAACATTGCACAAACCGAACTTCGGGCGCCTTTCGACGGCGTCATCGGTCTGCGGCAGGTCAGCGTAGGAACATACGCTTCTCCCTCGACCATTGTAGCCAAACTCACAAAACTCTCCCCCCTGAAAGTAGAATTCGCAGTACCCGAACGATATGCCAATGACGTAAAAATCGGTGCAGGTCTGGACTTCATCCTTGAAGGAAAGCTGAACACGTTCCATGCCACCGTCTATGCCCGCGAATCAAAAATAGACCCTGTTACCCACACATTAACCATCCGCGCACTCTATCCTAATACCAACAGTGCCGTACTTCCGGGCCGTTATGCCAGCATCAAACTGAATAAGGACGAAATACAAGACGCGCTTGCCGTACCTTCCGAAGCCATCGTCCCGGAAATGGGCAAAGACAAGATTTTCCTCTATAAAGCAGGAAAAGCGCAACCGGTAGAGATAACCACCGGCATCCGTACGGAAGCCGAAGTACAAGTATTGCAAGGCTTGAGCGTAGGTGATACGGTCATCACTTCAGGAACCTTACAACTGCGCACAGGGTTACCGGTTACATTAGACAATATAAATTAATGACCCACTATGAATGATGAATTGCTATGCCGCATGGCAGCCCGGCTGTTCATAACTCATAATTTATAATTCATAATTCACACCATGAATATATCCGAATTAAGCATACGGCGACCGGTACTCTCCACTGTATTGACACTGATTATCCTGCTCTTCGGTTTCATCGGGTACAACTACCTCGGTGTCCGCGAGTATCCGTCAGTGGATAACCCCATCATTTCCGTATCCTGCTCTTATCCCGGAGCAAACGCCGACGTTATCGAGAATCAGATTACAGAGCCGCTGGAACAGAACATTAACGGTATTCCGGGAATCCGTTCCCTCTCCAGTGTCAGCCAGCAAGGTTCATCGCGCATTACGGTGGAGTTCGAGCTCTCCGTAGACCTGGAGACAGCCGCCAATGACGTGCGTGACAAAGTTTCACGCGCACAACGTTATCTGCCCCGCGACTGCGACCCTCCCACCGTATCCAAAGCCGATGCGGACGCTATGCCTATCCTCATGGTAGCCTTGCAGAGTGACAAACGTTCCCTGCTGGAACTCAGCGAAATAGCCGACCTCACCGTAAAGGAGCAGTTACAGACCATTTCCGACGTAAGTAGTGTGAGCATTTGGGGAGAGAAACGTTATTCCATGCGCCTATGGCTCGACCCTATCAAGATGTCCGGTTACGGCATTACCCCCATCGACGTAAAGAATGCGGTGGATAATGAAAACGTGGAACTTCCTTCGGGCAGTATCGAAGGCAACACCGTTGAACTCACCATCCGTACCCTCGGACTGATGCACACAGCAGAAGAATTCAACAATCTCATCCTAAAGGAAGACGGCAACCGCATTGTCCGGTTCAGCGACATCGGCCGCGCCGAACTTGGCCCGGCAGACATCAAAAGCTATATGAAAATGAACGGAGTGCCTATGGTGGGTATCGTAGTAATCCCGCAACCGGGCGCCAACCATATCCAGATTGCCGATGCCGTATACGAACGTATGGAGAAGATGAAGAAAGACCTCCCGGAAGACGTGCACTACTCATACGGTTTCGATAATACCAAATTCATACGCGCCTCTATCAATGAGGTTAAACAGACGGTGTATGAGGCATTCATACTCGTTATCATCATTATCTTTTTATTCCTCCGCGACTGGCGCGTCACACTGGTTCCCTGCATCGTAATCCCCGTTTCACTCATCGGCGCCTTTTTCGTCATGTACCTGGCAGGATTCTCCATCAACGTGCTTTCCATGCTTGCCATTGTGCTTGCCGTAGGACTTGTGGTGGATGATGCCATTGTAATGACTGAGAACATCTATGTCCGTATCGAAAGAGGAATGCCTCCGAAAGAAGCCGGTATCGAAGGAGCCAAAGAGATCTTCTTTGCCGTAATCTCCACCACAATCACGCTGGTAGCAGTATTCTTCCCCATCGTATTTATGGACGGTATGACGGGGCGCCTGTTCCGCGAGTTCAGCATCGTGGTGTCCGGTTCTGTCATAATCTCTTCCTTTGCCGCACTGACATTTACGCCGATGCTGGCCACCAAGCTACTGATAAAAAGAGAAAAGCAAAGCTGGTTCTATCGCAAGACAGAGCCGTTCTTTGAAGGCATGAACCGCATTTACAGCCGTTCTTTAGCAGCTTTCCTACGCAAACGCTGGATTGCACTGCCCTTTACGGCAGCAACCATTCTGATCATTGGCTTTCTATGGAACTACATTCCCGCGGAAATGGCGCCGCTGGAAGACCGTTCGCAAATCAGCATCAACACACGCGGCGCCGAAGGTGTCACCTACGAGTATATTCGTGACTATACGGAAGACATCAACCTGCTTGTAGACTCAATTACGCCTGATGCCGAAGCAGTAACCGCCCGCGTATCCAGCGGTAGCGGTAACATACGCATCACCCTGAAAGATATGCAAGACCGCGACTACACCCAAATGGAAGTAGCAGAGAAGCTGTCGAAAGCAGTACAGAAAAAGACTATGGCCCGTTCCTTCGTCCAGCAGTCTTCTTCATTCGGCGGACGACGCGGCGGCATGCCTGTGCAATATGTGTTGCAAGCCACCAATATTGAAAAGCTGCAGGAAGTACTGCCTAAGTTCATGGCAAAAGTGTACGAGAACCCTGTGTTCCAAATGGCAGACGTAGATTTGAAATTCAGCAAACCGGAAGCACGCATCAACATCAACCGCGATAAGGCAAGCATCATGGGTGTCAGCACCCGCAACATCGCCCAAACCCTGCAATACGGATTAAGCGGCCAGCGCATGGGCTACTTCTACATGAACGGAAAGCAATACGAGATATTAGGAGAAATCAACCGCCAGCAACGCAACAAGCCCGCCGACCTGAAAGGTATCTACATCCGCAGTTCTCAGGGAGACATGGTGCAACTTGACAACCTGATAGAACTGACAAACGGCATCGCTCCGCCCAAGCTATACCGTTACAACCGTTTTGTGTCCGCCACTATCTCTGCCGGGCTTGCCGATGGCAAGACTATCGGACAAGGATTGGACGAAATGGACAAGATAGCCAAAGAAACGCTGGACGATACCTTCCGCACCGCCCTCACCGGCGACTCCAAAGAGTATCGCGAGAGTTCTTCCAGCCTGATGTTTGCCTTCATCCTGGCAATCCTGCTTATCTACCTCATCCTTGCCGCCCAATTTGAAAGTTTCAAGGATCCGTTGATTATCATGCTGACAGTACCCCTTGCCATTGCCGGAGCATTGGTATTCATGTATTTCGGAGACATCACGATGAATATATTCAGCCAAATCGGCATCATCATGCTGATTGGTCTGGTAGCAAAGAACGGAATCCTGATTGTAGAGTTCGCCAATCAGAAACAGGAAGCCGGCGAGGACAAGATGCAAGCCATCAAAGATGCCGCCCTGCAACGTCTGCGTCCTATCCTGATGACAAGCGCTTCTACCGTACTGGGATTGATACCGCTGGCTTTCGCAACGGGCGAAGGCTGCAACCAACGCATCGCCATGGGTACGGCCGTAGTAGGCGGTATGCTCGTATCCACTCTGCTCACGATGTACATCGTCCCCGCCATTTATAGTTATGTATCCACCAACCGAAGTAAACTAAAGAACGAATGAGACGTACGATTTTATCTTTCTTAATCATTCTGTGCACCGCGCTTGCCGCTCAAGCGCAACCTGCACCCATCTATACCCTGAAATCTTGTTTGGAACAGGGACTGCTGAACAACTACTCCCTGCGCATAACCCGCAACGAGCAGCAAGTCAGCAAAAACAACGCCACCCTTGCCAATGCCGGCTACCTGCCCACGCTCGACCTCTCTGCCGGCTACCGGGGGACATTGGACAATACCGAAACCAAGCTGCGTGCCACAGGCGAAACCACCAAAGAGAACGGCGTGTTCGACCAGACCATTGATGCCGGTATCAACCTGAGCTGGATCATCTTCGATGGTTTCAACATCACTGCCAACTACCAAAAGCTCAAAGAACTGGAACGACAAGGCGAGACCAACATCCGCATCGCCATCGAAGACCTGATAGCCAACATCGCCGCCGAATACTACAATTATGTACAGCACAAAATCCGTCTGAACAACTTCCGCTATGCCGTATCGCTCTCCAAGGAGCGCCTGCGCATCGTAGAAGAACGCTATCACATAGGTAACTTCTCCCGTCTGGACTACCAACAGGCCAAAGTGGACTTCAACGCCGACAGTGCGCAATACATGAAGCAGCAGGAATTGCTCCACACCTCGCGTATCCAGCTGAACGAACTCATGGCAAGCGAGAATGTGGACCAGCCTTTCATTATCCGGGACAGCCTCATCGACGTCAGTGACAAACTGAACTTCGAGGAACTCTGGAATGCCACCTTGCAGGCCAATGCCTCTTTGCTGAAAGCGGAACAGAACAACACCCTGGCACGTCTGGACTATAAAAAGGTAAGCTCACGCGACTACCCATACGTGAAGATGAACGGCGGTTACGGCTATACTCTCAACAAATATGACATCTCCGCCAACAGCCGCCGCAGCAATCTCGGACTCAATGTCGGCGTCACTGTCGGCTTCAACCTCTTCGACGGCAACCGCCGTCGTGAGCGCCGCAACGCACGCATCGCTGTGCAGAACGCCCGCTTGGAACGAGAGCAACTGGAACAAGCCCTGCGTGCCGACCTGAGTAATCTGTGGCAAGCCTATCAGAATAACCTCCAGATGCTGAACCTTGAACGTCAGAACCTTGTCGCAGCCAAAGAGAACCATGAGATTGCCATGGAACGCTACATGCTCGGTAATCTTTCCGGTATTGAGATGCGCGAAGCGCAAAAGAGTCTGCTGGATGCCGAAGAACGTATCCTCTCGGCAGAGTACGATACCAAGCTATGCGAAATATCCTTGCTGCAAATCAGCGGAAAAGTGGAACAGTATTTAGAATAGGCATATCCAATAAATCACAATATTTACCCCCTTAAAAAACAAATATTACCATCTTCTCTTCAGAGTTTTCCCTATTTTTGCTCTCAAAGAACCTAAAAAAGCAATAATAGTATGAAACGAGCAATCCTCTTCTGTGCATTGCTCGCCCTCCTCATGGGAACCAATGCACAGGAAACAACCAATTACAAAGAGAAACATCCCTATAAGGACTGGGTAAAAATAGCTCCTAAGCTGGATGATGCCTTCTTCACCACTCCCGAAGCCATCCGCATTGCCGACAACGTATTACTCTATCAGCACACTACCGGAGGCTGGCCTAAGAATGTCTATATGCCGGCCGAACTGACAGCCGATGAGTATAAAAAAGTCCTTGCCGCCAAGAACAACGTCAATGAAAGCACCATTGACAACAGCGCCACCAGTACGGAAATCCGCTACCTCTCCCGCATCTACCTGGCCACCCGCATAGAAAAGTACAAGGATGCCGCCTTAGAGGGAATACGTTACCTGCTGAAAGCCCAATATCCCAATGGCGGCTGGCCCCAATTCTGGCCACGATCCAAGGGTTATTACACCCACATCACCTACAACGACAATGCAATGGTGAACGTGATGAACTTACTGCGCGATGTTTACAGCAGGAAAGCGCCGTACACTTACGTACCGGACAGCCTTTGCCAACGCGCCCGCACCGCCTTCGACAAAGGCGTGGAATGTATCCTCAAGACTCAGGTGAAACAAAATGGAAAGCTAACTGTGTGGTGCGCCCAGCATGACGAACACACACTCGCTCCCGCCAAAGCCCGCGCCTACGAACTTCCTTCACTCAGCGGCGCCGAGTCGGACAACATCGTTCTGCTACTGATGTCCATTCCAGACCCCTCGGCCGAGATTATCGCTTCCGTAGAGGCTGCCATTGCGTGGTTCAAGGCAAGTAAGATTATCGGTATCATGCGTAAGAACTTCACCGACAGCGAAGGCCGGACAGACTACCGGATGATTCCCTGTCCGCAGGATGATTATCCCTGCCCCGTACTTTGGGCGCGTTTCTACACCCTTGAAGACAACCGTCCTTTCTTTTGCGACCGCGACGGAGTGAAGAAGTACGACATTTCCGAAATAGGCTATGAGCGCCGTAACGGTTATAGCTGGTACAACAATACCGGATTGAAAGTATTGAAAAAGTACGAACAGTGGAAAAAACGGATAGGGAACTAAGCTGTTATTTATCAAGAGCATACATATACCAACAAGTTTCAACGTTTGGTACGACAAATACCAATGATTGGTACCGACTATACCAACGATTGGTAGGGAACCTACCAAACAGTGGTACAGCTTGTACCAAACGTCGGTACTAAAAGAAACAAGCAGAAGAAATTCCGTCACTTTCCCATGCAGCCCGTTTGTCATAATACGAAAAGCCGCTCACAGAACTATTTCCGGAGCAGCTTTCATTATCTATATTCGGAGCACCCGAATTATTTACTGCAATTCCATGGCTTCAACTGCTTGAAGAAGTCATTCCCCTTGTCATCCACCAGGATAAATGCCGGGAAGTCCTCCACTTCAATCTTCCAGATAGCCTCCATACCGAGTTCGGGATATTCCACACACTCGATGCTCTTGATATTGTTCTGCGCCAGAATAGCTGCAGGACCACCGATAGAACCGAGATAGAAACCGCCGTACTTCTTGCAGGCGTCTGTGACTTGCTGGCTGCGGTTACCTTTGGCAAGCATAATCATGCTGCCGCCATGACTTTGGAAGAGGTCTACGTAGGGGTCCATACGTCCGGCAGTTGTCGGGCCCATTGAACCGCAAGCCATACCCTGCGGAGTCTTGGCAGGACCGGCATAGTAGATGGGATGATCTTTGATGTACTGCGGCAAGTCCTCACCACGATCCAAACGTTCTTTCAGCTTGGCATGAGCAATGTCGCGACCCACGATGATAGTACCGTTCAGAGACAGGCGGGTGGAAACCGGATACTTGGTCAGCTCCTTCAGGATATTCTCCATCGGCTGGTTCAGATTGATCTTCACCACATCACCCTCGCCGGCCTTACGGAGTTCGGCAGGGATAAGTTCGCCCGGATTACTGTCGAGCTTTTCAATCCAGATACCTTCTTTATTGATTTTACACTTGATGTTACGGTCTGCAGAGCAGGAAACGCCCAAACCTACAGGACAGGAAGCACCATGACGCGGCAAACGGATGATACGCACATCGTGAGCCAGATACTTGCCGCCGAACTGTGCGCCAAGGCCAATCTTATGAGCCTCTGCCAATACCTGCTTCTCCAATTCCACGTCGCGGAAAGCACGACCGAACTCATTACCGGTAGTAGGCAGGTTGTCATAGAAGTGAGTGGACGCCAGCTTCACCGTCAGCAGGTTCTTCTCTGCCGAAGTGCCGCCGATGACGAATGCAATGTGATAGGGCGGACAAGCAGCCGTACCCAGCGTCTTTATCTTTTCGATGAGGAACGGAACCAGTGTTTCGGGGTTCAGTATAGCCTTGGTCTCCTGATAAAGGTAGGTCTTGTTGGCAGAACCTCCACCCTTAGTCACACAAAGGAACTCATACTCCATGCCTTCGGTGGCTTCAATGTCGATCTGTGCCGGAAGATTGCACTTCGTATTCACTTCATCGTACATATTGAGAGGCGCATTCTGGGAATAACGCAGGTTCTCTTCCGTATATGTCTTGTAGACACCGAGTGAGAGGGCCTCTTCATCGCAGTAACCCGTCCACACCTGCTGTCCTTTTTCACCATGAATGATGGCCGTACCCGTATCCTGACAGAAAGGCAGCACGCCCTTAGAGGCAACTTCGGCGTTGCGCAGGAAAGTCAAAGCCACATACTTGTCATTGTCGCTTGCTTCGGGATCGCTCAAAATCTTAGCAACCTGTTCGTTGTGCGAACGGCGCAACATAAACGAAACGTCCCGGAAAGCCGCATTGGCCATTGCAGTCAAACCTTCTTTTTCAATCTTCAGGATAGGTTTTCCTTCAAACTCGCTTACAGACACGTAGTCTTTCGTAAGCAGATAATACTCAGTTGTATCCTTACCCTTCTCGAACATGGGCTGATACTTGAACGGAGGTGTTGTTGCCATAATTACTTGTTCATTTAATGTTTAAAAGTGATTCGTGACACAAAGACAGTGCAAACCGAAAGCTGAAACAAATTTATTTGCATCATGCTGAGGTGCAGCCTGTCTTCGCACAGCAAAGGTAGCAACTATTATCGAAATATTTCTTTAATCAAGGTGAAAACTTGCAAGTGCAACTGCCTTGCCGCCACTTAGCGGACGTGCTGCATACGCCCTATCAGCTCATCACCCAATGCAGTCTTTACCTCAATGTGTTTCAAAACGGCAGTCACGAAAGGATTACTCTCGAAGTCGCCGCGTACCTGTTCAAAGTCAAGTTCCTTCTCAAGGCGCGAACCATCGGCTCCAAATCCGGTCATGGAGGCCAGGGAGAATTCTTTCTTTGCATCTTCATAGACCATACGGTCCAAACCGACAACGGCTTCTTTCCACTTCTCGACGATGTGAATAATATCTTCCGCCGTTATCTTTTCGGGATTGATACCGTAGAACTCCTCCAGTTTGTCGTATGCCCATGTCCACTCATATGTGTAATAGTTCTGATGCATCCGTTCAAACTCGGCATTGATGTATTTCAAGCGGTTCACCGTACCGGATTCAATCCCGTCTATCAAGGCGTCAATCTCACTTTTCGGAGCTATCAGTCCGGAAATGTCAACCCACTCACCGCTACCGATAGAGGTATCGGGCTTGAGACGGGCACGTATTTCTTCATTAGTCCGGAAATCAATGCCTTCCAGACGCTTGATGACAGAGTTGCCGAGAAACTTATGGATGGCGGTTTCGTAGAAACCGATGCCTTTCACCAATGCTGAATTGCGTATCTTGGCACTATGGAAGGAATAGATGTCGGATAGTTCGCCCGAAGCATAACGCAGGTTTTTCAACGTTTCCCGCCCTTTGAACATCTTCTGTACGGTGTAAGGACTCAGCAGGTTGTAGTTGATAAAATCCAGCTTGTTGGTATCGGTACGCTGGTCGCGCTTAGGCCATTTCTGGGCATCGCGGATAGTACCTACACTGCGCAGGTTGACACCCGGCACAAGATAAGTCGTGTTATTCTGCTCTATCAAGTAGGAGAACGGCAGATTGGAAGTGTCGGAATGATTAACGTGACGCCCCATGACAAGGGAGAATGCCCCTACCCTCGCAGGCCACAGGATGTAAGAATCCGAAGTGGTTTTGGCGCCACGTTCCAATGTCCCCTGGTGAATAGGACCAAGCTTATACATGTGGTTGCTTTGATTGGAACCGGAACCGGCATTCATAAAAGAGAACATACCGGCTATCAGCAAAGTGGACTTATGGTGCGTCACCGTATAAGGCCCGGCAAAAATGGCACATGCCTCACCGTTTTCTCCCTGGCAGTTACTGAAAAACAGGGAGTCCGAAGCAGAATAGTTATGACCCAGCTTGCAGGCTTGCCCCACAAAACAACGGGTCAGCATAGCCCCGTCGTCCACATGCGAACCGGACGATATGATAAAATTATCGCAAATAACGCCATGACCGATATGCACAGGCGCTATCTCGTTACTGTTAATGCTTCCGTTATACAAACGGCACGTACCACAGATGTGACAATAATCACCGATACGCACGTTCTTGATAGAACCCGTATTGAGTATCATCACGTGGCTGCCGATGGAACCGACAGCGGATGCATGCTTATTGGAATAGAAATCGGTGATCTCCTTCATCCGCGCAATCAACTCCGGACGATGGCGGTAAAGCGCCATAATGTATGCTTGATGTGCAGAGAGCTTATCACTGATAAGCACCTCGCGGCCACCGGTCTCATTCAGGACAGACACCTCCACACCATTACCGAACTTGGACAAACCGTCTACAAGGATAATATCCACATTCTCAATGAAAGTGTCGTGCCCGATTTCATAATTGGCAATGTAGTTCTGGATATTCTCAATGCAACAGTTGTCACCCACCGTTACATTATGAAGCGTCACATGCCGCAAACCGGAATGTTTCCTTATTCCGCCCGGCAAAGTAAACTCTAATTGGAATACTCCCAAACGCACTTCACCCGAAAAGCGGGTGTGATGCACAAACTCCGTTGAAAACTCTTCTGCAACGGTTACTTTCCCCCAATCATCCGCCAGACACGACTGGCTCTTCAACCGAAGTACTTCGTCTTCGGTCAAGTTTCTGTAAGTCATAACACTTAAATTAAGAATGAAGAATCTTCTTAATTCTTCATTGATTAAACTTCTTCTTCGTAAGTCTGATAAAGGAAATCGTTATAGGGATACTTCTGCACGTGCAGTTCTTTTACACGCTGATAAACCACACTCTTCAGTTCTTCTACATTGATCCGTTCGCGGGCAGAAATAAAAAGACAATTGTCTTCCATCTTTGCCATCCACGTCTTCATCAGTTCTTCAAGTGTCAAGTTTTCCTTGGTTCTGGGGGTAAGGTCGTCTTCCGCTTTCGCGATATAGGTGTAAGCGTCTATTTTATTGAATACAAGTATCATAGGCTTACCGGATGCACCGATGTCCGCCAATGTTTTGTTTACCACTTCTATCTGTTCCTCAAAATCAGGATGAGAGATATCTACGATGTGCAGCAACAGGTCGGCCTCGCGTACCTCATCCAGGGTAGATTTAAAAGAGTCTACCAAATCAGTGGGCAACTTGCGTATGAACCCAACCGTATCAGACAAAAGGAACGGCAGATTCTCAATGATGACCTTGCGCACCGTAGTGTCCAACGTAGCGAACAACTTGTTCTCCGCAAAGACTTCACTTTTGGAAAGCAACGTCATCAAAGTGGATTTTCCGACATTGGTATATCCCACCAATGCCACACGTATCAAACGACCGCGATTCTTGCGCTGGGTGGCCTTCTGCTTGTCAATCTCTGCCAAACGTTCTTTTAGCAATGACATACGGTTCAGAATGATACGGCGGTCCATTTCCAACTGTGTTTCACCCGGACCACGCAGACCTACCGATCCTTTACCTCCACCGGCTCCCGAACCGCCGCCCTGACGTTCCAAGTGAGTCCACAAGCGTTGCAAACGGGGAAGCATATATTTATATTGCGCCAACTCAACTTGTGTCTTTGCGTTGGCTGTCTGCGCACGCATTGCAAAGATGTCAAGGATAAGCGAAGTACGGTCCAATATCTTGATTTTCAGCTCTGCTTCAATATTACGTATCTGCTTTGCCGAAAGTTCATCATCGAAAATCACCATACCGATCTCACGCTCGGCTTCTTCTTCGTTACGGATATATTCTTTTATCTCTTCCAGCTTACCCTTACCGACATACGTCACAGAGTTTGCCTGATCCAACTTCTGAGTAAATCTTTTCACTACTTCCGCCCCGGCTGTCTCAGCCAAGAATTCCAGCTCGTCGAGGTATTCATTTGTCTTACGCTCATCCTGAGTTTTTGTGACAAGACCTACCAATACCGCGGTTTCAACCTGTGCTTCGGAAATTACAAATTCTTTCATTCTATTTTATACCTTACTTATATATGTATACTTTTGTTATATGGCGGCAAATATAACAAAAAAAAAAGAGGACAATGTTGCGTTGCCCTCCTTTTCGTATTCTCAAATCTAAAATTACTCGTCAGCAGGAAATCCTGTACGGCGAAAACCTGCAATTTTATAAGTATCATCACCTTGCACATTTACAAAGAAAACAATACTATCTGCCGGCATACCACTTGGAGTAGTAGCTGCACCAGCCAAGACTTTCCCATCAGTAACATCTACAACGATCTTAGAATCTCCCCAAATTTCAGGAGCTACAGCAATCGTTTGCCCAGTTGCACTGAACGTACGTGCGTTATAATCCGTAGACACCTTAATAGCAGAATTCAAAAGATAGCCCTCTTTCACCCACATTTCTGTCGGAACATTAGCAGCCGTATTATAGGTGTTTAATTCAACGGTACCACCCAAAATATCTTCCCACTTTCCTGCCTCATTCTTTGCTTCCCAAGTTACAATCCAAGTGCCTGCCATTTTTTCAACGGCAGTTCCACCTGGTTCTGTTTCATCGTCACATGCAGTAAACGCGAATGAGACTGTTACTAATAACAATAATGCTATATATTTTTTCATAATTCAATTATTTATTTGGTCAATGTAACCGAAAGCTGGTTATTTGCACCATATTTAACATTCAATTCTATCACACCTGTTACCGGATCATAGCTACCGCTATTCAATCCAAGAGTAAGCTTAAGTTCCGGCGCCCAAGAGCCTAAACTGACTAGTGATATACTATTATCAGCTTCTAACTTAATAACGGCCTCTGCATGGAGATCGTAGGCCGGTTCCAAACCGGCATTCAGGCCATGGAATTGAAATCCACCCATAATATCATCGATTCCATAAGTACCGTCGCCATTATCTACAATATGAATTGGAGCATTTACATAGTGGCGGCTGCCAAGTTCTGATTCTCCATAATAGGCACTGGCAAAAGTAGGTGCAGCAACCAAAACATTACGCTTCTTTGAAACTGAAAACCCATCAACATTAGCAACAGAATATGTTAATGTATAGATATCACTCTTCGCACTATTTACAGCTCCTGCAATCTTTACTTTAGATGTAATATCCTCATCACCTTCCAATGCAATGAAGCCCGGTTCTACATATGTATCGTTCAGTTTCATCTTCATAGCCGTCTCACCTTTCAACTCTAAAGATGCAAAATGCGTCACTTTGGAAATATCTTCCGAAGTATCTTCACACGAAGATAAAACTACAGTTCCAAAGCATATCAATATACTATATATAATTTTTTTCATATTCTTACTTATATTATACTATTTACTTTTTATTTCACATCCCACCAAATGGGCGTACTTGCAGGTACTGCCGCAGGTGTATTAGCATTATATTGGCGAGCAGACAGAGGATAAAACATCCGCTTAATCAGTCCACCGGATTCCAAACCACTGATCCAAGGAGTGATCAGTTCACCCGGAGTATAAAGCAAAGAGTTCTTGGATATTTCTTCCGCTGTATGTGATGACAGTTTAGGACAGTCTGTACGGCGAATCTCGCTCCATGCTTCTATATGATCCATGTAGAAAAGAGCAACCCATTTTTGCATATAAATGAGTTCAAGCTTGTCCTCATTTGAAGTTGCATTGCCCCAAGCAACAGCTCCTCCAGTACCGAACATTGCAGTTTCCTGACCTGCCATATCACGAGCCGCAAAGTCAGCTGTAATAGCTGCCTCATAAGCTATCTTCGCTGCGGCATCATCATTCAGAAAACGCAACTTCACTTCTGCTATCAAAAATTGAAGTTCACTCTGTGTAAAAAAATAAACAGGCTTTATCTTTGCAATTGTCACATTGATTGCGCTAACATCCGCATTCTTATTTTTAGCAACATCATGACTCCCCGGAATAGCTCCTACAAAATCTTTTGCGCCAGTAGCCTTATTCATACCATAAGCAATACGAGGGTCATTAGTCGATTTCAAATAAGAAACAAGAGGATAAGCAGCACAATGGTTACCTGTATTAGATGTACTAGTGGTGTACCAAGGGTTACGATAATTCTCGTCATCCTTAAACGCATCAAACTTAATATCTCCTGTAAAGAAATTACCTGCTTGCACTAAAGCCTTCACTTTTTCTGTATATGCAGCAGCATCAATACCAGCATCTATAAAGCGCAGATACATGCGCAAACGTAAAGCATTGGCAAAACCGACCCATTGATCCATATCCTGATCACAAACCAAATCAGGTGATTCCATTTTCGAATTGTCCAACTCCTGCTCTGCCGCATCCAATTCTGCTAAAATTCCTTTATACACAGTCTCGCCATCATCCCATTTCGGAGTAGCATTTGCATTTCCTTGCAAAGCCTCTGTATAAGGACATGCCCCCATATTATCCACCAATACTTGGAAAATATAAGCACGCAACACTGTTGTAGCAAAACGATCCGCTGTATTTTTACTCTTATTCAATACCTGCTGAGCATCTTCCAAAGCTCCTGCATATATAATACGATAAGAATAATCCATTTCTTGCGAACTCTCCGTAAAAGTATAAGTAGCTAACTGATTATACTGATTTGCCTCAGGCATCTGTTCAAAATACTGAGAAAAGAAACCGGCATAATTGTAGATTTCACCACCCACAGTTGCAGCAATACTCCCCTGAATAGCAGGAAATATAAGATCCGGAGTTACCTGATCATCTTGTGGATAGTTCGGATTATCGTTAATATCCAAATCGCAGCCAACAAACATAAACGCTGCTGTAGAAATAGTTAATAGTATTTTTTTCATCTTCATTCCTCTATTAAAATTTAACCATTACATTGAAACCAAATCGACGAGAACTTGGGTTCGCTGTATATTCACCATACTGTCCTTCCAAATCATTACCAAATGAAGACATTTCCGGATCTACGAATGTATTGTCTGATGGTGTCCACAAGAATAGGTTATTACCAAAAGCTGATAATCTAACAGCCTGGAAAGGAGTATTTGCTAACCATTTATTCGGAAGTTCCCAACTCAAGGCTATTGAACGTAATTTTATATAAGACTTGTCGATCAAACTGTAACTACCCATATCGAATCCGCCATTTCCCCAGAAAGTGCCAGGATTACCAGCCTGCATATTAGCACTAGAAATAGGAGTAGTATTTTCCACATAGCTAATAGTACCGTCTGCATTAATAATTTCATTCACTGAATTTGGGACAATCATCGTATTACGATCATTATATGCTGTCTGAATAGCATTACCTGTAAAATAGTTAATATCCTTAGTACGAGAATACATCACACCACCTTGACGGATATCCAAGTCTGCACTCAGACTTACTCCTTTATACTTCAGCGTAGTTGATACTCCCATTTGATAATCATAGTTCATGTTTCCGCAAATGGCAAACTCTTTGGCTGCAACAGGAAGACCATTAGCCGCATTAACTACAATGTGCCCTTCCGGATCGCGCTTAGGAACTTCCGCTTTGAAAACTCCTACCGGCTCACCTGTGATTGCATACATACTTGTTCCACCATTCAAACCATATATAACAGTCTGTCCTCCTAGTTCTTCCGGCAAACTGATCACCTTGCTCCAGTTCTTCGTAAAGTTCCAACTTACCATCCAGCTGAAATCACGTGTTTGTATCGGAGTAGCACTTACCAATAATTCAACGCCACGATTTCTTACTTTACCCAAGTTCATATTCTGTGCTGTATAACCAGAAGATGGATCCATTGATAATGAAAAAATCTGCTTATCTGAATTTCTATTATAATAAGCTGCATCAAAAGAAATACGGTTATGGAAAAATGCCATATTCAAACCAACCTCAAATTCCGTTGTCATTTCAGGACTCAATGAATTACTTCCCAAGATATTTCCAGCAGAAAAAGCATTTACCCCACCCAGTGGAAAGTTCAAATATCCAAAAGGTATTCTGTTTGAAGATTGTCCATAAACAGGCTTCGTCATATATACATTCGCATCATTACCTGTTTTACCCCAAGCCATACGAACTTTACCAAATGACAAAATATCTTTCATATCTTCATCCAACAACTCTGTAAAGATAAAGCTACCGGTAGCTCCTGGATAGAAGAAACTACGGTTTTCTTTAGGAAGAGTAGACGACCAGTCATTGCGGGCAGTCAACGTAACATACAGCATATTTCTCCAAGAAAGATCTACTTGCCCAAACACACCCATCAAACGTCTCAATGAAAGATATTGCTCAACCGTTGGAGTAGCAGCAGAATTACTCAAATTATACCAAGTAGGAATCGTTAACTTGCTTACACTGGAATATAAATAACTATATTTTCTTTCATTCCCATTGAAACCAGCCAATGCATTGATTTGAAAATCATTGATCGGCATACTAAAACTTAACAAAAGATCCTGATTGATTTCGCGGCGACGGCTTATCTGCTGACTATAGCTACCTTCTTTACCATAGAACGGACTATTGGAGCCCATTCCTTCACCATTCGGAGTACCTTCGTAGAACAAAGCATATAAATTAGGCTCACCTCTATTGCTCTGTCCAGTTGTAGTATCCAGACCCATACGATATGTAAACTTGAAGTACTTCAAGAAGTCATAATCAACCTGGAATTTTCCATAAAAGCGTTCAGCATCATACTCATTCAAGTAGTTCTCCAATATATAATATGGATTCATTACACCATAAGGAGTATAAAAATATCCAGGTGAATTAAATATATCATTCTGATCCTGCAAACTAATGATGCTAACATCACGTGGAGTCTGATACAAAGAGTTCAGCATAGTAAGTCCCTGACCAGTAGTTGCAAATTTATTCTTCTGATAAGAATAGTTCAATGAAGAAGAAAAAGTTAGAGCTTTCACTTTATGACTACCGCGAGCAGAGAATGTATATTTGTCATAACTGTCTGCATCAGTAGGAATCATACCATCATCGCTAATCTGAGAAAAAGACACATAGTACTCACTCTTATCAGTAGCCCCATTAAATGAAACACTATTATTATAGCGAAAACCAGCATCAAAAAAATCTTTTATATTATTTTTTATCGGAGAATAGGGTTTCAGCTTTTGAGAGTTTTCATATTTGTTACCCCAAAGTTGCATAGAACCGTCAAAACGAGGTCCCCATGAACCATTCTCAAGTTCTGTATGATCTCCATTCCAGCCCATACCAAATTCGTTCTGAAATTCGGGCAAACGTAAGATAGTAGACCACTGTAAACCACCATTATACTCAATACCCAAACCCTTATTCTTTTTCCCGGTTTTAGTAGTAATCATGACAACTCCACTAGCAGCACGACTACCATAAAGAGCTGTTGCCGCAGCACCTTTCAAGATCGTCATGCTTTCCACATCATCCGGATTTACAGCATTTGCACCGTTACCAAAGTCATAGCCACTATTCAAACCATCCGTAGAATATACAGCAGAATTATTCAAAGGCACTCCATCTACTACATACAACGGTTGGTTGCTTCCAGACAAAGAACTAACACCACGAATAATTACAGAATTAGAAGCTCCCGGATCGGAAGAAGTATTAGAAATTTGTACACCCGCAATTTTGCCAGATAAACTAGACATAATATCAGAAGTACGTGTCTCTGTTATACGTTCACTATTTACAGAAGTTGCAGAATAGCCCAATGCCTTTTCTGAACGTTTGATCCCCATTGCCGTCACAACAACCTCATCAAGCACCTCTGCATCAGACTTTAACACCACTCGCAGATTAGGTTTGATAGCAACTTCTTGTGTTTGCATACCAACGAACGAAACACGCAAAGTCTTCGCAGAACTGCAAAAACTGTAAATGATTATATATGAGCTGTTTATAATAAAGCAATAAATCTGCTACATTCAATAAAAACATTAATAGAAAGTATTTCATCGCATATTGAAAATATCATTAACTTACTAATGTGCTACCAATATAGATGTTACATTCTTGTTTTCTAGTGTGTTATGTTTAAGAATAATGTTTATTTCATACTGTTATCATGTACTTATGGTTTTCTTTGGTCCTTTTTTGTAAATAAAAGTGCATTAATAACAGATGTTAGCAGAAGGTAAATAGAAAAAAACGTGTTCAAAGAAGAACAAATTTGTAATGTTAAAATAAAGTAATATCTAAAGTCTCTAATATAAAGAGAATAACAAAGCCAATGATCCACTGATATATAAAATGAAGAGAGATGCCTATCAACAGTGGGCATCTCTCTTTGATATTACCAAAAGTAGTAATTATATTTCTGTATTGTTATTACTCTACTTCTTTGGCTCTTTTTACATATTAATCTATAAATGGCTTATTTTATTTCAATCGCTGTGTTATAATCACTTTCACGATTCGGAATAATCCACTTCCAGAAAGTTTCATCATAGTTACCTGCTTTATCGAAACCATAAGTTCCACTAATGTACGCACTGTAATTTCCACCTTCTTCAAAAGGCTGTCGAACTACCGGATCACCCCAACGCTTACAATCATACCAACTAAAGCCTTCACCCCATAATTCTAAACGACGGTACTTTTTGATTTCTTTCAATAAATCTTCTCCGGTAGCAGTACAAGTATATTGGGGATCACGTCCACTAGTGAGATTCAACTCTTTCAAGCTATTCTGTGCATCAGTCGGATCTGTACTCAGATAATAATTAGCTTCTGCTTCAATCAGCAACATCTCAGATGCTCTGAAAATAGGCTGACAACCAACAGCCGGCTGAGCTGTAGCTTGGAACTTCAAACTTGCATAAGCATAGGGCTGAGTTGCAGCTGATGCAACAGCACCTTTAGCATATTGATTGGCTTTCCTATAAGCTGCCTTACCTTCTTCTGTCTTGGTATTAAAATTATTAGCATTACGGCTTGTCTGAGATACTACATCTAAAAATGCTTGGCTTCCATCTTCCGGTAAGAAAGTAGATTCTGTAAGGAATAGTCCTTTACGAATATCGCTGTCTGCAAAAGATTCTATTAAATCTCGATTAATGCACACATCAATCCCTTGCTGTGCATAATAACCGTTACAAGCCATAAAGAGTTGCCATCCATAATACCAAATAGTTTCAGAGGCATCATTGTATACACCCCAAATCCATTCACTACTAGGGCTACAGAAACCACTATAATATGTATTCTTATCCATCAATGGGAAGTTTTCACGTGCCAAGGCAGCATGCTTTTTTGCTATAGCATAATCTTTACGTGTCAAAGCAGCACGGGCATAAATAGCATGGGCCACCGGTGCATCCGGAAAACTAATAGTAGAAGTAGCATCCCAGTAAATGTCATCACGAGTCAACCCAGAAGATTCATATAAGTTAAGAGCTTCATCAAGGTCATCATAGATTTGTTCATAAGTTTTTGCTAATGTGGATAAAGCCATATCTGTTTCCCCGCCGGCTTCTGACACTTCCTCTGTACGCAGTACTATACCACTAGTGGTTCCATTATTACTACGTTCCCAAGAGTCGCAATAAAACTCGGCTAAACGGAAGAATGAATAAGCACGAAATGTCAGCGCCTCAGCTTTCAAGAAGTCTTTCTCCTCTTGTAAACCTTCAGCCTTGTCAATTCGATTGATTACCGCATTAGCATTTCCAATAATCAAATAGTAGTAATACCAAGGATAAGAATCATAGATAGAACTGCTATTCTGTGTTTGGCTTGATGCATTATTCATAATCGGTGACCACCCCGGTGCCATATAAGGAAAATTAAAATCCTGTCCTGGATATTCTCCATAAAGAAGCTTCATGGTTCCTTCACCATTGAACATTTGCCCGTAATAACCATGCTGTTGTACCATTGTCCGGCAAATACCGTTGATAGCAAGTTTGGCATTATCCGTTGTAGAGAAGATAACATCTCCCCCTGCAGTCTCTGTAGAATCGGTCTTGAGCCAGCTGTCCGAACAAGAAGTAAGCCCCATGAGACAGCCAAAGCCGAGTGTCATAACTTTTTTGAATGTATATTTCATAATTGGTTTCGTTTTAGAAGTTTAAATTAAGTCCGAGCGTAAATACACGTGCTGTAACGAATGTATTGTCCTGAGAGCCACTGAAACTATATTGCGGGTTCATACCTTTACGTGCAGTGAAAGTAGCTGCATTCTCTATTGAACCGTAAATGTTCAAACCGCTTAATCCCCATTTAGTAACCACCTTCTTGGGGAATGCATAGTTCAGATTAATATTCTTAATAACAAAATAAGAAGCATCTGTCAACCAGCGTGAACTTGCGCCATAAGAAGTAGAAGCCAGACTGGAAAGGTCAAACTGAGGAGTTCCATTCGGATTCAAACGATTGGAAGAATCTTCAGTCATACCTTCCGGAACAGCTTGCCAGCCATTCAATACATCTTTATGTAAAGCTCCCGGTCCATTCGTAGTAGTATACATCAAACCTTGATAGTTATAATCGTATACTTTCCCACCTAATGAATATGTGCAGAGAACAGAAAGTGTAAGATCTTTCCAAGTCAGAGCTGTATTGATACTTCCGTATACATCAGGCAATGCACTTCCTTGCCAGTCTTTTTCTGCATACGAGGTGTTGTACACATAGTTCTTATCATTGATAGTAACATAATCTCCTCTTGCTTTTAATGCATTGACTGTACCTTCACTCAATTGTGAATTCGCATTATAAAGAGCGCGTCCATTCATTTGGTCTACACCGGCATAAGTATAGGTGTAGAACTCATAGACGCTATGTCCTTCACTGTAATTCTGTGTTCCATGCAGAATGTCCTTACCACCAGGCAATTTAGTGATTTCGTTGTGAATAGTAGTCAAATTCAAACCAATGTTCCATTTCCAGTCTTTAGTCCGGATAGCATCTACATCCATAGCAACCTCAAGACCTGTATTGCGCACACTACCTATGTTTGCAAAATATTGCGACATACCGGTTGGAGACTCAGAAGCATACCAATCTGTTGCACCCGCAGAAAGTGGATTGTAAACAGTGAAAAGTAGATCTTTAGAGGTTTTGTTGAAGAAATCCAAAGAGAAGTTGAAACGGTTGAACAAACGGCCTTCCAATGCAATATCCAATGAACCGGAAGTTTCCCACTTCAAGTTATTATTAGGTACCTGAATCTTATAGAATGCACCGATACCCGCATTAACATCCGAATAGAAAAGTTCTTTATAGGCATAATAATCAGCTCCGGCATCATTACCCACTTCACCATAAGAAACACGGAATTTCAGGTTATCAATCCATGTAAGATCTTTCATAAATTTCTCTTGAGAGATTATCCAGCTTGCTCCCAATGACCAGAAATTACCCCATGGGCTGGAGAAGCGTGAAGAGCCGTCGCGGCGGAATGAAGCGTCCATGAAATATCTCTCGGCAAAGTTATAACGTGCACGAGAAAGGTAACTTTCTGTCGTATATTCCTGCGTATAACCATCGATGCTTGTCATTTTGGCAAAATTACTCATCTCGGAATTGCCACTGACTTTCATCTGCTCTTTCATCATAAAGTCATAGTTATAGGAATGTTTGAAAGATTCATGTGCTAATAAGACATCAATATGATGCTTGTCGAAATCATGCCCCCAAGTCAGTTCTTGTGTAAAGCGATATTCGCGAGTACGGGCATGCATCTTGGAAAGACGTCCGTTATTAGCGGCTCCATCACCACAATAGGGGTTGTTGAAGTTTTTCTCTGTGTTATTTACATTATAGAGGTCCCCCCTTACTGTTGCTGCAAAATCTTTCAAAAAAGTAATAGTACCATATACCTGACCTGATATAGTGTTACGTTCCTTACGGTTGATATCATTCTGGATTTCATAAATAATATTGCGACCACTCAAGTAATCATAATTGCTTATATCATAAGAGTTGCCATTTACATCAGTGGCAATACTTCCGTCTTCATTATGCATCATATAAGGATAAACGGGAGCCATTTGTCCTGCAGTATAGAACGGATTTGCATAATATTGGTCATAAGCAGTAGCCTGATAGTTAGAGCCGGACATGGTTCCACTCAAGCTTACGCCTGTCTTAAACCAGGAAGTCGGCTGATAATTTGCTTTCAAACGTGCGGTAAAGCGGTCATAATCAGAACCGATAATATATCCTTTCTCACTCAAATAACCGAAAGAAGAGAAAATATCATATTTATCACCCATAGCATCTGCACTAGCTGTGTATTCCTGACGATAACCAGTACGTTCTAATGCTTTCAACCAATCCAAATCATTGTAACCAGGTTTTACCTTTGCCACAAATTTTCCATTCTCATCGAACATATCAGCTCCGTTCTTATCAAAAATAGAAGAGAAGACGATGTCGTCATTCACAGATTTAGAATATTCAAACGCATCTTCCGGAGTTACACCAGCATCCTTTTCCCAATAGCTTTGCATACCGGAACGCATTGCTTCCATCCATTGGTTTACTCCTAATTTCTCATATTCAGGAATACCACGAGTGTACATACCTTGTTTTACACCTATTCTGAAATTCAGCTTATGGCTCTTACCTTTCTTGGTAGTAATCATAATAACGCCATTAGCCGCTTTATTTCCATAAAGAGCAGCAGACGACGCATCTTTCAAAACAGAAATAGATTCTATATCCTGAGGATTAATATCGTTTAAACTTCCACCATAAGGAGAGCCGTCTACTACAATCAACGGATCATTAGTTCCATTTACAGAGCCAAATCCACGAATACGAATCTTAGATTCATCACTACCAGGTTCACCATAAGTATTGTTTACTTGAATACCAGGAGCAGCACCTTCCAAAGTCCCTGAAACCTCTGTTACAGGACGCATTTCCAGCTTTTTTGCATCAATTGAAGCAACAGCTCCGGTAATAGACTGACGACTTGCTGTACCATAAGCAACAACAACAACTTCGTCAAGCATTTCATTATCAGACTTCATGATTACTCTTACATGGGGTCTGATAGCCACTTCCTGTGTTTGCATACCAATGTACGAAATCTGCAAAGTTTTCGCAGAACTATCTAGTATATAAATTACTGTAGATGAATTATTTATAAATATTAATAAATTCATGCTATTTGCCTAAAACATCAATAGGGCATATTCTAGTAAGTATTTACAAAATCGCTAAGTTACTCGTGTGTTACCACTTCTATAATTAAAACTCTAGTTTTTAATATGTTATGTATATTGATAACTCATATTATAATTATCAAAATATACCTTAGTCTTTCACAGAACCATTTTTGTAAATAAAAAGCAATACAAGCAATGGTGGTTAGCAAAAAAGAAACATACCATGATAAAAGCTGTAAACTAAGATTTATGTCAAAATAAAATATACCATATTACAAAAAAATATTATGAATGCATCATTATAATAAGATTATAATTATCTTTGTATAAAACATGTAATCTATGGCAAAAATTAATCCGTTTATCACCAGTGGCTATGTTTCAGCAGAGTATTTTTGCGACCGTATAATTGAAACAGCCACATTGACACGCTACATAACCAACGGTAACAATGTAGCTTTGATATCTCCTCGCCGTTTAGGAAAAACCGGACTGATAGAACATTGCTTTCATCAAAAACGAATAAAGGAAGAATATCATACATTTTTAATTGATATATATGCGACAAAGAACTTGCAAGAGTTTGTATTCGAACTTGGAAAAGGTATTTTGAATGGTTTAAAGCCTCGTGGAAGAAAGACATGGGAATTATTTCTCAAATGCCTATCTTCTCTTCGCACCAGTATTTCTTTTGATTTCAGTGGTAACCCCAACTGGAACTTGGAAATGGGGGATATAAAGACTCCTGCCATAACTCTTGATGAAATATTTCATTATTTAGAACAAGCAGATAAACCTTGTTTAATCTCCATTGATGAATTCCAAGTTATTGCCAAATATCCGGAGAGTGATGTTGAGGCTACACTACGAACACACATTCAGCATTGTTCTAATGCAAAATTCATTTATGCTGGCTCGCAACGGCATATGATGGGAGAGATATTTACCAGTCCGTCACGTCCGTTTTATCAGAGTACGGCTATCATGGAGTTATCTCCTATTAATATAGATATTTATACGGAATTTATAAAAAAGCACTTTGTAGAGAATAAGAAAAGAATTACTGAAGAAACTGTTCAGGAAATTTATAAGAGTTTTGAAGGAATAACCTGGTATATACAATTTATAGTAAATTCGCTTTATGCAATGACTGCTGAAGGTGAAGAATGTACAGTTGATAAAGTGAATATTGCAATTGATAATATTTTATCGCAATTGAATTTTACCTATTCTTCACTTCTGTTTCAACTTCCACCTAAGCAGAAAGAAGTTCTCATTGCTATTTGTAAGGAAGGAAGGGCCCAAGAAATCACTTCCTCCAAGTTTCTGAAAACTTACAAGCTAACAGCCAGTTCAGTGCAAGGAGCCATAAAAGGATTGTTGGACAAAGACTTTGTTACTAATGAGTTAGGCGTTTATAGCGTATATGACAAATTCTTTGAGATTTGGTTAAGAAAGCAGATGGGTTGACGAAACCTATATGCAGAGATAATCCCGAAACAAAGATACAGTACGCACTGTAAGAAAAACAATAAGGCATCTAATTCACAATGAAGAAGTCAGGATTCACTGAGAACTCTCTCGTTATAATACACCTATGCTGGGCGAATAAATAGCCAACTAATTCAAATAAGTGAATTAGTCGGCTTAGTTTATTTAAGGATGGAATATTTTATTCTAAAATATCTCCTCTAAGTAAAGGATTGGCTGCTATTGATTCTTTTGGGAAAGGCATCAAATAGGTTTCTCCTTCCATTTTCTGATCTCTCCATCTAACAAACTCCAAAGCAAGTTCCAAACGTCTTTCTTCTTTTAAAGTTAATGATGATTTTCTTTTTGCTTGGAATTCCGTTAAACGATTTGAGTTTCCAGCTTCGGCAGAAATCAGATACATTTCCGGTAATCTGGATACATAAAATTCAGAATCCCAGTTTTCCGTATTTTTATACTTGGCGCTACTAGGAAAAACATAGCCTTTACGATCTGCGGCTTCGTCCAACTCATACAGAATCTTACGTGTGTCATTGCCTTTTAATAAGGCAACAACCTCATCGGCAACAGCCAAACAGTTCCAGTTTCGGGCTTCCCAGCTCATAATGTATCCCCAACCTGCATTAGATGTGGCACTTGTTAAAGTCGCAAAGTACATAATAACTTCTTTATCTTTCTCTGCGGGATTGTCAGAAAGACTAAACTTTCCGCTTGTAATCAAACTCTCAGCTTCCTGTCCTGCAAGGTCTAAACGTCCCTGCATTCTATATACTCTGGCTAACAAAGCCTGAGCCGCTTCTTTGGTCGGTTTAGTATTCGCTTCCGGAGTATTAGTGTTGAATTCCGGGGCGTGCGCTTTAGCGTCCAATAAGTCAGAGACTATAAATTCCATTACCTTTTTCTCTGAAGAACGTTGAATCGGTTGCTTGTCATAGTTTTCGTCAATAATGGGAACGGCACCATATAAGTCAATTAAGCGAATATAATTATAAGCACGACAATATTTCGCAATTGCTTTCTGTGACTCTGAAGCTGAAGGAACTCCCAAAATAGTGTTGGCCCTGTAAATACCTTTGTACAAGTCCGGATAATTGTAATAGTTCAAAATATCATCTTCCAAAATTTCATGATTATAAGCATCCTGAATTTGAAAGAATTGCGGATTAACTAATTTAAGATTATCCGACAAATATTCAGGGTACATGTTTGTACAATAACTATAATTGTTGGAGTTGACTATAGCAGCATATAAACCATTCAATAATTTGTCAACATCTTCAGTCTTTAATTCCTGATTAGCGTCCAAAGACATCTGGGAATCTATATCAAGCATGTTACTACAACCGGATAGGCACCACATGCTTAAAAGTATATATATGTATTTTTTCATATCAATGTCTGTTATAAATTAAAATGCAATATTCACACCAAAAATAAAACTTCTCATATTGGGTATTCCGGCATTATCAGTACCAGCAACCACCTTATTATTTGTTCTATCTGGATCAACATATTGAAGTTCCGGATCAAGCCCTGAATATTTGGTGAAGGTGAAGGGATTTCTTATTTGGATATATGCTCTTACTGTTTCCATGAATGGGATATTCAGATGTTGGAAATTGTATCCCAACGTAATATCTGAGATACGGAGATAATCCGCATCTTCCAAGAAACGTGAAGAACGTTGTGTATTCCAAGTCGTAATCGAAGAATTCAGATTCAAGCGCGGGACATCTGTATTGGTATGCTCCGGCGTCCATCTGTCAAGGATTTCAGTTACCATGTTGTTTGAATAAGAAGGATAACCGCCACCATTCATTTGACCGTTACCGCCTTCTTTATACATGGTATATATCTTTTTGCCTATAGAATATTGTGCTTGAATATTCAAGTCAAATCCTTTATAGTTAACTGTTGTACCGAGGCCGCCATAGATGGGGGCAATACCGCCTGAGAAAATCTGTGCATCAGCAGAGTTGATAAGTCCGTCGCCATTAATATCTTCATATAGCATGTCACCAGGTTGTACAACTTTGGTTACCTTGCCTTCGGCATTTTTGTATTCTGTTTTTTCCTGTGCAACACCTAATGCTTTGATTAACTGATAAGAGCCAAGCGCTTCTCCTTCTTTCACGATAGAGACAAAACCTGTATTATAATAATCTTTTGTCGGGTCACCCAAATCGAGAACTTTGTTCTTATTGTAAGAGAAGTTAGCATTGAAACTCCAGGTTATATCTTTGTTTCTGATAATATCAGCACTAAGATCCAATTCTATACCACTATTTCTGATGCTACCCATATTGGCTGTCATAGTTCTGAATCCTGATTCTGTTGCTACAGGAGTGGCATATAGTAAGTCTTGCGTTTTTTTGTTATAATAGTTGGCTGAGAAGTTAATTCGATTATTGAAAAAAGCCATATCTATACCGAAGTTGGTTGCCAATCCTTTTTCCCAAGTCAAGTTCTTATTAAAAAGAGATGCGGCCGCTAATCCCGGTAGACCATTGTAATTATAGTTTGAACCAGAATTGAGTAAGTTTTGACCGGAAGCATTTCCAATGCCACTTTGGTTGCCCGTTTGACCATATGAAGCTCTTATCTTCAATAAGTTCATAACACTTTTATTCCAGAAAGCTTCATTGGAGATAGTCCATCCTCCGGAAACAGCAAAAAATGTTCCCCATCTGTTATCTTTAAGAAATTTAGATGAACCATCTCTACGGATAGAGAACATTAAATTGTATTTATCATCCCAGTTAAGTTGAATACGTCCAAAATATGATTCCAAAGCATTGGCAGTGTATAATGAACCACCGTCGGTAATCTTTCCTGCAGAATCTAACCATTTAAGTGAAGTAGAGGGGAAATCCTGGCCATATACACTTGATTCTTCTTCCTCAAACTTTTGGAATGAATGTCCGATTAGAACAGTATAAAAGAGTTTGTCGAATATATTATTTGAATAAGTTAATGTATTCTCTATAATATAGTCAGAGTACATTTCTGTTCCATAATATCCGCTACCATTCAAGCTTTCTCCTCTTTTAGTATCCGCCGAATCATATCTGTTATATCTTCTTGAATTTATGTTTCCACCTATAGAGGCATGCCAAATCAGGCCCTTAATAATAGTCCAGTCAAAATATGCCGTACCACCCAAACGATAACGTTTATCAGTAACATCCCTTTCAAAAGCATGCAAAGGATTCGTAAATGTACCAATATAAGGTTTTCCGTCTTCATCCAAAGCTGGTGCATCGGGACGTGCACTAAATGCGGCAGCCCAAGGCTGGTATATATCATTATCCTCTACTAAAGGTGTAGATACTGAAGACGAGAAATATGATTTAATACCAATCTTAAAATTGTCGAAAACCTTATGGTCCAAGTTTAATTTTATTGTTAAGCGTTTGAACTCATCTTTTTTTACTACACCTTCTTGGTTGAAATGTGAAGCTCCTACATAAAACTTGGTTTTCTGTCCACCACCAGATATACCTAACTGATAATTTTGCATTAAAGCATTTTTATTTCTGATTTCACCAAACCAGTCCGTACCTTCTGCCGTCAATGGCTCAAAAGGAGTTAATACAGATTCATCTTTAGGTTTGCTTAAATACCCATTGGCAATATCATCTAAATAGTTTTGACGTGCCTCATTTAATATTTCAGCATATTCCTTGGCATTTAGCATTTTAGGCGTTTTTACAGGATTTTGGATTCCAACACTAACGTTTAAGGTTACTTGAGTCTTCTGCGCAAAAGAACCGGATTTCGTTGTAATCAAAATGACACCATTGGAAGCTCTAGAACCATAGATGGCGGTTGATGCTGCATCCTTTAAAATTTCCACGCTTTCTATATCACTGGGAGAGATGGAGGCAAAAGAAACTCCCGGAACTCCATCAATGACATACAATACGTCATTTGACGCACTTAATGAGCCATTTCCACGTAAACTGATTTGCGTTTCATCACCAGCACGTCCTGATGTACTTACAACTTGCAAACCACTTACTTTGCCCTGAAGTGCTTGGCTTATGTTGACAGCTGGTATTTTAACAATTTCATCAGCTTTCACAGAAGATATAGCTCCGGTCAATTCAGACTTTTTTACAGTACCATATCCCACCACCATTACTTCATCAAGAACTTCAGAGTCTGTTTTTAATACGACTCGCAGATTAGGTTTTATTGCAACTTCCTGTGTTTGCATACCAATGTACGAAATTAGTAAAGTTTTCGCAGAACTCACCAAGTTATAAATGGTTTAAAATAAGTAAATTATAATCGTTAATAGGGGGCTTGCTCAGAACAAGGGTATCGATAGGTATTGTTTTAATCGTATCTAATAGTAGAGCTATATTACTAAAATGCTACTAACGATCTATAATATCTATTGATTATTAGCAACTTAGATAAACGACTATTGGAAAACAATCACATCATAAATATACCCATTACTTTTTTTGAAGCATTTTTGTAAGTAAAAAGCGTTTAATTAATGCTGTTTCTTTTTCATACAAAATGAGGTAAGATATTGGTTCACAGCAGAAAGACACTCATCTTGACCATTGAAACTATCGGTTTCAAAGCTTTCAACCAATAGTTTCATTGCGTAAAATAGCTCGTTCACTACTTATTTAAAGCTGTTATCCACCTTTTTCCCAGCAATAGGTATTGCCTGCTTCATTTTTTCCAAATCATGAATAATAGTCATATCCATTACGTTAGTATATATCTGCGTAGTCTTTACGCTTTTATGTCCGAGCAGCTTTTGTACTGTAGTAATATTTATACCATTATATATGAGTAAAGTAGCATTGGTATGCCTTGCTGTGTGAAAAGATATTCTTTTAGATAATCCTGCTAATCTTGTGATAATTATCAAATCCTTATTGATATTTGAGTTATCTCTTAAATGAAAGAAATCTTCCAAATTATCTTTGTATTTATTGAGAATTGTAATTCCCTTTCCTGAAAAAAGTAGATAAAGAGGAAGGCGTACCTCTGTTCCTGTTTTTACAGATTTGTATATAAGCCATGTTTCCTGATTAATATCTACGATATTCTCAGAAGATAGATTAATAAAATCGGAATATCGCATTCCAGCATAACAGCAGAACAAGAAAGCATCTAAGGACTTTTGTAACTTAACATATCTGTCTGATAAAATCAGATTTTCCAGTCTTTCCAGTTCTTCCGGCACCAAATGGGTATGTTTGTTCTCTATTGTTTTTATTTTGTACTTTCTAAAAGCGTATTTCTGTATTTCAATATATTCTTTATTGATGGCTATATTTACATGACGTTTCAAATGTTTCATGTGTTTTGCAATAGTGTTTATGTGATACCCTTTCAATTGTAAAAAGTACTCGAAAGAAGAAATAAACTCGAATGTCAAATCTGAAAATACTATGTCCTTTTTGAATTCTTGTAGTAATATAAGTGTAGAAAGATGATTGCGTTTAGTACTATCTTTCAAAGATGAGTTCATAACCTCTTGCCTGAAAAAGGATATAAACGAAGAGTTATTTTCCTGTGTAGTTAAGGCGTTTTTTAATAGCTCTAGAGAGATGCGCTTACCTTGCTGCCATAATTCCAGTTCCTTTTTTTCTATTGTTGCAACAAATTCATAAATTAACCTGTTCAGAGCGTCTGCATTAGGATGATTTTTAACAATCAACTTTTTGTTATCCCACTGTTCCGGTTTCAAATAGACCTTGGTTGAAAAATACTTTTTCTTTCTGCCTAAATAAGCTTCGACTTGTACTAATGCCATTCCTTTTTTATTCAGGCATTTCTTTCTGTTGTACACAAGATTGTAAATAATTTTATTCATTTTAAACTGTTTAAATTAATACTATAAACAAATAAGACAATATTCTGTGCAAAACCAGAGTTGAACAAGGATTAATATCTGTGAAAAGTCGCATTTCTTTTTTTGTAATCTAGCTTTAGAGGCTGCAAAAAAGACACAAGATGTCTTTGATTATTCTGTAAAACCGCATCAATACCGGCGATTTTTTAACCATTTTGTTTTAAAATACATGTATTCAGATTAATAATTAGCTAAAACAGCAGAAACATAGTGATAGCGAATAATACTATTTTGAGCTTCTTTAATTATACAAAAAACTGTTATTCAGCATAAAATCGCTATTTTCATTAACAGATTGATAGATTTACAAGGTTTTTTCAATAAAATAGTTGCCCGTTTCATATTTATTAATATATTTGCATTTTGTTAGAGTAAAGAAACAATTAATGTAAAGTTAAACTTTAAGAGAGAATTTATGAAAAGAAAATTAATGCTGTTATTGGCCTGCCTTTTTGTAGGAATAGGCCTAGTAACTGCCCAAACACAGAAGGTTACAGGTGTTGTGATTTCTGAAGAAGATGGGCAGCCAGTTATTGGAGCCTCTGTATTGGTAAAAGGTACACAAATTGGTGCTATTACCAATGTAGATGGTGATTTTACTTTACTGAACGTACCAAGTTCTGCGAAGACTTTGCGCGTTTCGTTCGTTGGTATGCAAACACAAGAAGTTGCAATTAAACCAAATGTAAGAGTAATACTCAAATCAGATGCCGAACAACTTGATGAAGTTGTGGTAACTGCTATGGGTATCAAACGCGACCGTAAAGCATTGGGTTATGCGGCACAGGATTTGAATTCAGAACAATTGAACAAAGCAGGAACGACATCGCTTGCTAGTGCGATACAAGGTAAACTGACAGGTGTAGACATCCGTCAGTCATCGGGTGCACCGGGCGCTTCTTCTCAGATTATAATTCGTGGTGCTCGTTCGTTCGACGGCAACAACCAACCGCTATATGTAATAGATGGCATGCCGATAAACACAACTGCCGACTTTGATACCGGAAATTCTGTGACAGGCGCCAACTATGCCGATCGCAGCATCGATATCAATCCTGAAGATATAGAGTCGGTAAATGTACTGAAAGGACAGGCAGCATCCGCATTGTATGGTATTCGTGCATCCAACGGCGTAATTGTGATCACAACCAAGCGTGGTTCCAAAAACAATATGAACAAGCCAAGTGTGACGATTTCAACAAACCTGAGCGCACAGCGAGTTTCACGTAAATTCGAACGCCAAGATATATATTCGCAAGGTAACAGTATTACCGCAGGATATGATCCGACTTCTTCCATGACTTGGGGACCGAAAATCAGCGAACTGGCCAACGACCCTAAATATGGTGGAAACATGAACAACCAATATACGGCGACAGATGGTATGCACGAAGGACAATATTACAACCCTAAGCGTGCACAAGCAGGTTTGAGCGGCTGGACAACACCACAGATTTATGATAATGTGGGAGACTTCCTAGGCACTGGATTTACTGAAAACACCAACGTAAATCTGTCACAAAGTATCAACGGAATAAACTATTCTTTCGGCGTGAACAATTCACACCAAAATGGTATCATTCCTTCAACAGGAATGGATCGTTGGGGAGCACGTGGATTGGTAGACTGGAAAATCAATCCACAGTGGAATACAGGATTCTCCATAAACTACTCATCTACCAAAATCACTTCCGCACCTGGTGCCAACGATGGTATCATGAATGTAGTTTATTCAGCCCCAGCCGAATATGATTTGAAAGGAATTCCCAATCACGAACCGGGAAATCCAACGAACCAGATATTATTCCGTTCCACTTCATTTACCAATCCTTATTGGTGGGCGGAACATAACGAATACCTTCAGCATACCAACCGTGCTTTTGGCAATACTTATTTGGAATATCAGCCAAATTTAGGTTTAGGAGAGAACTTCTCCCTCAAGATAAGAGAACAGGCCGGTCTTGACATCTGGACGTCAGATTATGCCACCATACGTGAAATGGGCAGTACATCATCATTGAAAGGTGGAGATATAGAAAATTACGGTTCTCAGCACAATGTATTCAATAACCTGTTTACAGTTAACTTTGACGGTAAATTCGGTAAAAGTGACGAATGGAGACTAAACGTAATATTAGGTAACGAATTCAATCATGAGAGCATCCGTAACTGGGATTATTACGGCAGTAACTTTAACTTCCCCGGTTTTACTAATATCGGAAACGCTACTTCACTAACATCCAGCGAGTATAAGCGACAGGAACGTACTGTGGGTTTTTTCGGAAGCCTTTCAATGTCATGGCAAGATCAAGTGTACCTGACCGTAACCGGACGTAATGACTATGTGTCGACCATGCCACGCGGTAGTCGCAGCTTCTTCTATCCTTCGGTATCATTAGGCTGGGAATTCACCAAATTACCTTTCTTGCAGAATAATAAAATATTGAACTACGGTAAACTCCGCGCTTCATTCGCACAGGTAGGTCAGGCTGGTAATTATTATGCCAACTATTATTACACCCCGACTTACGGCGGAGGTATGTATTCTTACTATCCGGTTACCTACCCTCTTCCCAGTGGAGTATCTACTTTCATACCCTACTACCGAGTATATGATGAAGGATTGAAACCACAAAATACAACCAACTACGAAATAGGTGCCGACTTGCACTTCTTCGGTAGTCGCTTGAAAGTGGAATACACATACAGTTTACAGAATGTAGAAGATCAGATATTCTATGTACCCGTAGATGGAGCGACAGGCTATCAGGAGATGTTGACAAACGCTGGAAAGATGCGTACACATGCTCACGAACTTTCTATTAATACTGCTATTCTGCAAGCCAAAGACTTCGACCTAAATTTAGGTATCAACTTTACGAAAGTTAATAACAAGGTTATAGAGCTGGCTCCAGGTGTGGAATCCATTATGCTGGGTGGGTTCGTTGAACCGCAAGTTCGTGCCCAGGCAGGATGTACCTATCCGAATATATATGGTTTGGGCTTCAAGCGCGATGAGGCTGGAAACTTGCTGTTATTAAACGGTCTGCCCCAATCTTCGGGCAATAGCCAAGATTTGGGTAACTGTTCTCCCGACTTCACTACCGGTTTTACACTAGGTGGTCGCTACAAACGTCTTTCACTCTCTACCACATGGAGTTGGCAACAAGGTGGAAAGATGTATCATGGAACAAACATGACATTGAACTATTTCGGTACCACCAAAGAATCGCTCCCCTACCACGAAGGAAGTATGATTGCCGAAGGTATAGATGAGGTAACAGGACAGCCTAATACAATTGAAGTGAATAAGGCCGATTACTATCAGGCTTATTACAATATCACCGAATCCGGTATTTATGATACGAGTTTCGTCAAGTTGCGTGACCTGACATTAACTTATCAATTGCCCAAACTCGGCATCTTCGACATTTCGATTTACGGTTTTGCCCGTAACGTGCTTATTTGGGCCAACTTGCCGAACTTCGATCCAGAGTCGTCGCAAGGTAACAACAACATGAGCGGATACTTCGAACGATTCTCTGTTCCTAATACATCCAGCTTCGGTGGTGGTCTTACTATTAATTTCTAAACATACAACATAAAGATTTTGATTATGAAAAAATACATATTCATGACTTTGACGGTGGTTCTCTTTGGCCTGACAGCATGTACGGAAGATGCATTTGACCGTATCAACAAGGACAATGAACACCCGTCACCGGAAGCTGTTCCAGCAGCACTCCAATTGACAGACGCTATTATGTCCACAGGTTTCAGTACCGTATCGGGCGACTTCGCCTTTTATCTTTCCTCACTCAACGAACAAGAGGTAGGTATGGGAAACAACCAATTAATGTTTGCCGAAATGCGCAACTCAAGCGAATGGGCAGCTTCTACGACCTTTAATAATGTATGGAACTCCACCTATGGCAACTTGCAGAATATACGCCAAATGCAGAGCAAAATAGAGAATGAGGTACCGGGTAATGTAGGACAGTTTGATATACTGGGAATGGCACAAATATTAGAAGCCGTAAACTTCGGTGTCCTGACTGATATGTTCGGCGACATCCCTTATAGCGAAGCTGTACAAGGACAAGGCAACCTACAACCCAAATTAGATGCACAGAAAGATGTATATACCGGCATTTTGGCTACACTCGACAAGGCTATCGATAACTTGGAAAAAGGTAAAAGTATGACCAATGCCGGCAACCAAGACATTGCCTACAAAGGGGCCGCATCTAAGTGGCTGGCAGCCGCTCATGCTCTGAAAGCACGCTACCTGTTACATAAGCTGGCGGTAGAACCTAATGTACTTTCCGAAGTAGCAACATCCGTACAACAAGCAATAGACAATGGATTCGAAGGATTTACGGTTACAGGATTTAATGGTTCCACATGCGACAATCCATGGAGCGCCTATGTTTTCAGCCGTCAATACACAGCACCTTCAAAGACAGTATCAAGTCTGATGGAAGCTACAGATGACCCTCGTTTAGATTATTATCTGAATGCTTTAGGAGAAGCTTATATTCCGGGAGATGAAACTATTGCTAAGACAGTAGATGACGCCAGAGTAATGAAATATCAGCCAACGTGGTATTTGTTCGGTTCACAACCCATTCATATCATGAGTAAAGCCGAACTCTATTTTATTCAAGCAGAAGTTCAGCTGCGTTCAAACGTTGACGCCACCTCAGCGTATCAAAAAGCAGTAGAGGCTTCTGTTACGGAAATTCTGACTTGGTTTGGAGATGAAACCACTGTGCCAGCTGCTGCAACAACAGCAAAAGCCTATGCATCGTCTTTGGGTGCACCGACACTCCAAAAACTTTTCGAACAGAAGTATGTGGCACAAGCACTGGATGAACAAGTAGAAACTTACAACGACTTACGTCGTTTGAAAGCAATGGGTGAAGAGTATGTAATACTGACTAATCCGAGAAATGCCCAAAGCGGTATCAACCGTTACCCAGAACGTCTACCCTACGGCAACAGCGCAGTCATCGGCAATCCGAATGTGAAAAAGGCCTATGGCGACGGTTCTTATATCTATTCTGAAAAGACATGGATAAACGGAGGTAAATAACCCAATTAACAAATCCCTTTATTTTAGTTTGCATTTTCATAAATCGCTAGAATAAAGGGATTTTTTATAATAGAATTACCCTATTATTTAATCATCTCCAAGCACCCTTCTTTAATTATATCCACCAATATAGGCTTCATTCCGCTGACAAAACATTCCACAGCAATCACCATCAAAATCAACCCCATCAAACGCATCATCACGTTATTACCGGTTTCACCCAATATATTAACCAAACGAGTAGAAGCTCTCAATATCAAAAAAGTAAGAAAATAAATAAGGGCAATAGTACCTATAAGTATCCCTTTCATTTCAAAAGAATGTGCATCTTGCATCAATACGATCGCATTTGCTATCGCCCCAGGTCCACACAACATCGGAATACCCAAGGGAGTTATTGAGATATCATCCGCATACGTTTTGATCTCCTCATCTTTTAACTTCATGGGAGTATAACGTGCTTGCAACATATCAAAACCTATCTTGAAAATGATAACACCGCCAGCAATTCGAAATCCATTTGTAGAAATTCCGAAAAACTTAAAAAGAAACTGTCCGGCAAAAACAAAGACCATCAAAGTTATAAATGACACTAAAGTTGCACGACTGACAATGGAACGACGTTCTTTATCCGTCATTCCCTGCGTCATCGTCAAAAAAACAGGCATTGTGCCCAAAGGATTAGTCAACGTAAAGAAAGAGGTAAAACACAACAAAGCAAAAGGAATAAGAGTCTCCATAATGGTAGTTTTATACGGTTATCATTAGAAACAAAAGTACAACTAATCTATCAATGTTACAATAAATCCAACAACTCTGTCAAATCAGAAATCTGATAAGTAGGCATAAAAGGTAAGTCCATACGACCGGACAAGTTATAAAACACCTGATGCATCCCTACTCCGGCAGCTCCAGCTATATCATTTTCCCAACTATCCCCAATCATCAACGAATCTTTCAGCTCGGATTGGGTTGCCGAAAGGGCAAAATAAAAGATCTCCGGCCAAGGCTTTAAAACTCCAATATCATCGGAAAGGACTATCTTCTTGAAATATTTATCAATCCCTGACGAATGCATTTTATGAGACTGGAGTTCCTTAAAACCATTTGAAAGAATATACAAATTGTATTTGGATGAAAGATATTCCAACACCTCACGCGCATGAGGCATCAATTTACTTTTGGTAGGAATAGCAGCCAGAGCATCTTTTTCATATGCCTTTGCCAAAGCAGAATCACATATTCCTACAGCTTTAAGAGGATAGAGATAACGTTGACGATTTAATTCTTCTTTCGTCACCTTTCCATCGGCATATTCAGCCCACAGTTCCAGATTACGATGGTGGTAAAGCGAATAATAATGTTCGAAAGAATCAAAGAAACGGTTATACTCATATTTCCAATACATCTCCTCATATGTATCACGAGCGTTAAGAGAAAAGGCCCAAAGCGTATCGTCTAAATCAAAAAAAAGATTTTTATAAGACATAAAAAGAATAATAAAAAGGCTGTTTCAAAAGCAGATTCACAAACGCACTTTTGAAACAGCCCTATCCAATTATCAATCAAGTAACTATTTCACCTGAATTACCAAATACTTGGAAACACTCCAAAACTCTTTCGGATTGGTTATTTTCAAAGTCAGCAAACCTTTATCATCTTTTTCCAAAGCATAAGAGCCTGTTGGATGAGTAGTCAGAACATCAGCATCTTTAGAATACAACTTTATTTCTTTGGTGGTACGAATATCAATTTGAGTAAAATAATCCTTATTGATATCACCCTCTTTCAATACTGATCCTTTCTTGAACAGGCCGGAGCCACTCAAAATCTTCTGATCTTTCAGTTCTTTCTTTGTACCGAACACAAACCACGCAGTATTAAGTGCCTTGTCCTGTTCTGCCACAGTCTTAGCTTTCGCTTCATTTTCTGCAGTCAGTTCACTCTTAACCGCATTTAAATCTGTTACAGCGGCATCCAATTCCTGAATACGAATATTCTTGGAAGCCAGTTCTGCCTGTAGTTCTTCGATACGCTGAGTTTTTGCATTCAACTCTTGCGTCAAAGATTCAACAGCTTTCTTCAATTGAGAAGAGTTTGTTTTGCTATTTTTCAGCATAGCCTGCAGTTTAGCAATCTGTTCTTTGTTTTCCTCCATCTGTTTGCGAATGAATTCAATATCCGATGCTATCTGTTGCTTTGCATTCAGAGAACCCTCTGCCACTGCTCCACGTTGCAAATCCACACGGCTCTCTGCCGCATTTATTTGGCGAAATCCTTCCGAAATATCATTGAAAGTCCCCATCATCTCATCCAGTTCAGCATTACGCTGAGTCAATTCCATTAAAAGAGAATCGTTTTCAGCTTTCAACTGGTCTTTACTGCCACCAGAAAAGCTATCACATGAAGCCATTACGGCTGCACACACAATTAAAACTGCTAACTTTTTCATACGCTTTTGTTTTACGTTTTGTTAATGAAGTTATTTAATCGTCTATTCCTGCTACTACAATTACTATTTCACCACGCGGTTCGTTGGCTGTAAAATGTTCTACCAATTCGGTGAGAGTACCTCGTATTGTCTCTTCATGTATCTTGGATATCTCACGAGAGACAGACGCCTGCCGTTCCGCCCCAAAATGTTCAGAAAACTGCGTCAACGCTTTTACCAACCGATGGGGAGACTCATAGAAAACCATTGTTCGATGTTCTTCTGCCAGCCTTTTCAAGCGTGTCATCCGACCTTTTTTCTGAGGAAGAAAACCCTCGAAACAGAACTTCTCATTTGGCAATCCTGAAGCCACCAATGCCGGAACGAAAGCCGTAGCTCCCGGCAAACATTGCACCTCTATACCATTACGGACACATTCGCGAACCACCAAAAAACCCGGGTCGGAAATTCCTGGAGTACCGGCATCCGAAATTAATGCAACAGTCTCACCGCTCTTTATTCTATTTACAACACTTTCTACCGTTTTATGTTCATTAAATTTATGATGAGACTGCATTACGTTCTTTATCTCGAAGTGCTTCAATAATATTCCTGAAGTACGCGTATCTTCGGCCAACACCAGATCCGCTTCTTTCAGGATACGAATAGCTCGGAAAGTCATATCTTCCAAATTTCCTACCGGTGTAGGTACTACATAAAGTTTTCCCATATCCGCTATCTTAACTGAAATACTTCTTGAGAAGTTCTACAAAATCAATAGCCGCCTCATTCTCTTCATCCGGTTGTACCTTTGACATAAAAACAGACATAGCCTCCTCCAATGAAGAAGCCTTACCCAGCTGCCCCACTATTTCGTTCATACGTGCCGTATCCCCATTGAACAACTCACGAGTAAAACGGAACGAGTCATTCAGGCTGATGGCATGACATAGGTCTATAGCCGGTTTTATACGTTCGGCTAAAATCTGCGGAGCGGGAACTTCATCATCCTGCATGAAAACCGTCTCAGCCGGAACTTCCTTTGTAAGATCGGCAACAGCTTTATGTTCCAAGTCTGTCTTTACAACAGTAGAAGCCGATTGTTTAGCCGGAGTAATCACAAAAGTAGCGTCCAGCAGTGCAGTCAGTGCATCCAACCGTTCTTTCATCTGATAAATACTCCTTTTGGCAACTATCTTCAAAACAGGGTTAGTATCAGTGGACATCGACTGTATCAAACATTTCAATTCCTGTACATCCAGTTCTATATCTTTCAATAATACTTGCATATTCTTTTCCGTTCGTATTAAATGGTACAAATGTAGAAATAAATAATGAAAAAAATGCCAGTGAGCAAACAAAATGATTAATTTTGCGACTTAATATAACACTTTAAAACATGGTATTATTCTCGGAAGATCACATACAAGAGACTAAACGTAGAGGAAGAATTGAAGTTATATGCGGCTCTATGTTCTCCGGTAAAACCGAAGAACTGATACGTCGTTTGAAACGTGCTAAATTTGCCAAGCAACGTGTGGAAATATATAAACCTGCGATAGATACACGCTATTCGGAAGCAGATGTTGTATCGCATGACAGCCACACCATTTCTTCTACTCCAATAGACTCATCGGCAAGTATTCTGCTATTCACTTCTGAAATAGACGTGGTAGGCATCGATGAAGCACAGTTCTTTGACGAAGGCCTGATTAATGTATGTAACCAACTTGCCAACAATGGCATACGCGTAATTGTAGCTGGTTTGGATATGGACTTTCGCGGAAATCCTTTTGGCCCCATGCCAGGATTGTGTGCTATTGCCGACGAAGTCTCCAAAGTACATGCTATCTGCGTAAAATGCGGTCAACTTGCATCATTTTCCCACCGTACCGTAAAAAATGACAAACAAGTACTGCTGGGTGAAACCGCAGAATATGAACCTTTATGCCGGGAGTGTTATTTACAGGCTATAAAGGAAGATCAACAAACAACAAACCAACAGTAATAAAAAAACAGGATTATGGAACGTAAAAAGATCACTTTCGACAGTTTCATCCGCGGTGTCATTTTAGGAGTTATTATAATTGGTCTATTAATGCTTCTGAAGCGTCTAAGTAGCGTTCTATTACCTTTTTTTATTGCTTGGCTAATAGCCTATTTGGTATACCCGTTAGTCACACTATTCCAATACAAGCTAAAATTCAAAAACAGGATTGTCTCCATATTCTGCGCATTGTTCACTATTCTGATTATAGGTGCCGGGGCTTTCTATCTGTTAGTACCGCCTATGATACAAGAATTCGGCAGAGTACAAGCCTTATTAATCCAATACTTTTCTCATGGAACATACAATAGCAATGTACCCACCTCGCTTTCCGAATTCTTGCGAGATAATATTGACGCAAAATTCATCACTGAACTATTCAATAAAGAAAACCTGCTGGATGCGCTAAAAGAAGCAGTTCCCCGGTTATGGTCTTTATTATCAGATTCTATTGATCTACTATTCAGTGTATTTACCATATTTCTCATCTTACTATATGTCATTTTCATCTTATTGGATTATGAAAGTATTGCCGAAGGCTGGACACACCTCGTGCCCATAAAATACCGTCCTTTCACAATAAGCATACTAAACGACATAAAAACGGGCATGAACAGGTACTTCCGCGGACAGGCTTTTGTTGCATTATGTGTCGGAATCTTATTTAGTATAGGTTTCCTCATTATAGACTTCCCTTTAGCGATAGGTCTCGGTCTGTTTATCGGAGCATTGAACATGGTTCCCTATCTTCAGGTCATTGGATTTGTTCCTACTATCGTACTGGCAATCCTAAAAGCATCTGATACCGGTGGAAACTTTTGGATAATCATAGCCTCAGCTATAGCAGTATTCATTATTGTACAAGCCATTCAGGACGGATTTATCGTACCGCGCGTCATGGGAAAAATCACAGGATTAAATCCAGCCATCATTCTCTTGTCTCTTTCCATATGGGGATCATTAATGGGAATGTTAGGAATGATTATCGCACTCCCACTCACAACACTAATGCTTTCCTATTATCAGCGTTTCATCATTAACAAAGAAAATATTCACAAAGCAGAACCAGCTGATAATCAGACAATAGAGAAAAAACAGATAGAATAATGCAAACTTTTTTCACCGTATCCCTTGCATATTCAATAAAAGTGCCTATCTTTGCACCCGCTTAACAGCAATAAAGGATTGATTCGCTAGCTCAGCAGGTAGAGCACAACACTTTTAATGTTGGGGTCTTGGGTTCGAGCCCCAAGCGGATCACAGCAAGGGATTACAAAAACGTAGTCCCTTTTTGTTTATTATCAGCGTTTTACGTAATAATCAATGATTTAGGAGAACAAACACACCGCTAATGTTGTTTCATTTTAGTTCATTCTATTTCATTCTATTTCACGAAATGTGATACAAATGTGATACCCTTGTGTGATACCAAATCTTTTAAATTATGAAGTATCCAGTATTAAGGTTTGTTTTTGACCGTAAGCATACGGCAAGCAAGACAACGAAAGGAACCGTTCAAATAGAAATTTTGTTTGAACGGAAAAGAAAATGGTTAAGTACAGGCGTTCGGTTGTATTCCGACCAATGGAGCGAAAAAACAAAGGTTAAGAATACCGTTCAATCTTTAGACCTCAACGAAAGGCTCGATACGCAAATGCGGAACATCAACGAGTTCATAAACGGGTTGGTAAAAAACAAAGAACCTTTCAGTTTTGATAAGCTGGAACACTTTTTAAAGTATTCCCAAACAAAAGAAAGCTTTATAGATTTCATAAAACGGAGAGTGAGCGAAAGAACCGACCTTAGACGAGGAACGTTAAATACACATGCCTCCTTAATAACATCCCTGGAAGAGTTCGGTCGGATCGTTTACTTTACGGACGTTACTACGGCTAACATAATGCACTATGACAATTTCCTTCATAGGAAGTATAACAAACAGACGACAATACATGGTTATCATAAGCGCCTGAAAAGATATATAAACGAAGCCATCAAATATGATTTACTGAAAGACAACCCGTATAATAAGCTCAAATTTGAGCGCGGAAAGAGCGAAGGTATAAAATACCTCACCTTAGAACAGATAAAGCAAATACAAGGCTTAAAAACGACATCCGAGAGCATTGAACGGGTTAGAGACTTGTTCGTATTCCAATGTTTTACGGGTTTGTCTTATGCAGATTTGTTCAACTTTGATTTTAGCGGTGTAATCAAGAAAGGGAACAAATTCTTTATAAGAGACGTAAGAGTAAAAACGGAAGAAGAATATTTCCTGATGCTTCTTAAGCCCGCAATGGAAATTCTGCAAAAATACGATTTCAAACTGCCCGTAATAAGCAACTATCAGTATAATTTGAGGCTAAAAGTCGTTCAGGAGCTCGCGAGGATAAAACAAAACCTACATTCGCACATGGCCCGGCATAGTTTTGCAGTTATGGCATTGAATATGGGAGTTTCGATTGAAAACCTTGCAAAAATGATGGGACATACGGATATAAAGACTACACAGATTTACGCCAAAGTGCTAAACAAGTCCGTACAAGAAGAATTTGAAAAGATGGACAGTAAATTGTAATTCAATAGCCCGGAGGAAGAAGTCTTATAAAGATGCAAAATCGTTCGCCGGGCTGTGTGTATATGTTCGTCTCAGGATTGCGAGTTATCCATAAATTCCTTTAACCTGTACAGTCTATCAATTGCCGGACTGTAAAAAGGGTCCGGAAAATGTTGGTTTATGTCGTTTATGTTCGCCTGTATGTACTTCTTAACATCAAATATGCTCTCCGATTCGCTCAACTCTATTTGAGTAGGCAGCTGGGCCGTTAAAGCCCAGTGCACAATATGTTTTACGCTTTCCTCGTCGTATGCGTATCTACTTTCTTGCTCCATTCTATCTTATATCCTCCGAATAAACCTCTTCTCCGGTTTCATTACACACGATCGATACGATTCCTCCCTTGTAGTCCTCGAAATAGGATTCATTGGTACCGTTATAGGTTTCTATATAATTTTTGCAGTACTCAAATGATTCATTAAAACCTTTGCTATTAGAGTCGTTAGCGTCGTTGAAGTGTACATCGTAAGTTTTCATAACCTTTTTTTTTAAAATTGTTTGCAAAAATACCGTTTATCTCTCTTTAATTCATCTTATACAGTATGTTTTAAAGCATATTATTTAAACCCGTTGAAATAGCTCATTATCTTATCTGACAATTCACGCAGCCCGCAACAAATATACGTTTCTGTCATGGTTACACTGGAGTGTCCTAACATCCGGCTGATAGAATACAGATCCGCTCCCCTTAGATATAAGTTTGTTGCGCAAGACTTCCGCGCTGAATGCGAGGAAATAAACTCCCACTTTTCCCCGGTTGCATATTCGCCCGCCTGATACAGTTTTATTCGTTGGTTTATTCCACACTTCCGGCATATACTCCTTATCGTATCATTAAATGTCACATCAGACAGCTTACGTTGGCTAATGTCGTATCTTTTGTTTTCCTCTAATATCCGTAACACAGCCGGAGCCGCCGGAATTTCCGCTTTCGTTTTCGTTTTTTGGGAAATATAAACCAGTCGTCCGTCTATTATATTGTCCTCTGTAAAACATACGTAGTCCGAATGTCTTGCACCTGTCAGGCAACCGAGAAGAAAACAGTTTTTCACTATCCGTTCTGTATCATTAACCGGATCGTATGAGAGTAGTTTTTTGATCTCTTCATCCGTTAACCATGTACTTTGCGTTGCGTCCTTCTTCAGGGTTAATATAGCTTCAAAGCCTTTCGGGAAAGAATACATATCGCTGTACAGGTTAAGAACCGATTTAAACATAGCGCAATAGGTTTTAGCACTGTTTGTTGCCAGCCTGTCATTAAGAGCCTGAACAAAGTTGTACAACCTTGGTTTTGTAATACTCTCGAAGGTGCACTCCGTTTCGTTAACCTCTTCATATACCCGCAGCACCTTTCCGTATTGCGGGTATTTTTTCAAAAAAACGTCCTTTAATGTTTCCATATCACTCTTTTGGTTTATTATCTGTTGTTTTTGCAATCGCAAACACAACCCCTATCACAGCGGATATAATAACCAGTGCCGGGTTAGTATTCCACACGATCACAACTAAAATTATCGCCCAAAGTATAAAGCCTAAATACATAGTCTACTCCTCCTTATTTTAAACTATTCGTTTATTAAATACTGCTTTTCATTTGCTTTTCGTAATTCAATATATCTGCCATTGATAACCAGTCGGGCTTTCCGTTAATAGGCAGTAAGTAGTATAATACTTTCATGCACCATATATGCTCCGATACATTCCCGGCCCAGAGGCATCTTTCAAAACGGTTTCCGTAGCCTAAAAAGTATTCACAGTCACTTTTCAGCCTCCCTAACAGGGAATAACGGTTGACGGATCCTATCTCTTTTACAAACAGAGTAATCTTTTTCATAATCTTTTGTTTTTAATTTGAAAATCAATTAAAACATTGCCACCCTATTAAATATGTCGGATGCAATTTTATCAAGCTTAAAGCCGTCGTAATATTCCGTTGCTTTCCCTCCGTTAATCTTAGCAGCGTAATGTACTGCGTAATCAGGGAAGAATCCGCCGGGCATATTATTCGAATATTGCCCGCAATCACAAGTTTTATGAACTTCTTGATATCTCATTGTCCAAACCTTTTTCGCAAGCCGCCTTGTGTTATTGCTCGCATATTTCCACAGCTTATTAAATCTCTCTCGCTGATCGCTTAACTGCTTTAATGTCTTTGCCATAATCGTATGTCTTTTAATTATCCTTACATAATCGTTTCAACGCTTCCAAATCTTTCCGTTTCGGCTCGTCCGCATTCCTGGTAGAGTCTATCAATGTCATATCATCAATTACCGTACTCCATTGCTTGCCGGTTGCCGGACTTGTATAAGATACTCTATAATGCCCGTATCCGGAAAACTGGAAGTTAAAATTTGAAAGCTGTGTTTTTGTTCTCATGTCTTTAAAATTTTATATTAGTGTAATTGTTAAAAAACTCCGTAGCGGTTACTATCGCGTCATCCAGATTTTCATAACTCCATGAAATGCACTCCGAATCGGACGGTTTCCCGGTGCAAACATTATAGTTTAACCGTTTTTCCTTCTTCCAGCCTTGAAACCTTCTTTTCATAGTCTGAAATAATTTCCGCGCGTTTAACCTCGTATGCCCTGCGCGATTCTGCTTTCTTGCGCGCCTGTATTGCTTCAGGTGTATAATAACCTGATTCTATTCTTTCGTTAAATTCGGCGGCTTCTTCATCTGTGAAAGCCTCTATGTGTTTGCGCTCCTTGTCGTATTCGTAAGGGTTTACCCACTCATTACCCGTTAACGCTTCCAGTTCTTTAATAGCCGCTTTCGCTTCTTCGTTCCATCTGCTAACAACTCCAATCGAATAAAGCAAGTATTTGAAGTGATTTTCATCATATGCATTATGTAGCACGTTATATTCTTCTTCTGTTACGCGTAAATAGTCAATAACAGTTTCTTTGCTGCTGTTCTTCATGTGATAGTAACCGTTTTCAACCGCATAAAGAGGCGCGCCGTAACAGTCGGACAAATGAAGGGCTACGAACTTTGAAAATTCCGGGAAATGCTTTGATATCTCATTGTGGCAGCAACCGCCAGAGCACCAAACGAAACGCCCGTTTTGCCTCTTTCCGTATATGTCCGCCGTTATACTCCAATGGCATACGCCGTTCTTGCATTCGTCTGTAAGTTGTATTTTCACGTCAATTCTGTAAGTAGTTCCGTTTTCTACGTAGTTTTTCGATGCTGTATAAGAAAGTATATTTGTCTTCATAACATTGTTTTTTTAGTGTGAATAAATGGTTTTGATAGAGTGGTACTTGTTATCCCTATTATTATCCTATGATATAAGGTTCTTTCATGGGAATATATTCCATTCCGTTAAGCTGGTAGATAGGGAGAAAAATTCTAACCCAGCCGTTACCGGCATCGTAAAACCCTTTGAAAACAAAATCACAAGGAGAAGCACTATTAATTATATTAAGCTCTCTATATCCAAGAACGTTACTTTCTCCGTTCTTCTTGATGAAATTCTTTAACCAGTTCAACCCCTGTATGCCTTGTTCCTCCGTCAACGGAATACCGTAACCATCTCCGATACTTTCTAACCAAGCGTAATCTATAACATCCTTTTGTTGTCTGTTGGAACGGCTTTTCAGCAACTGTATTTGTCTCTTAGTGATTACACCAGCTTCTTTAATCTCTGAAAAGATACTTTCTAATGTCTTCATAACTGTAATATTTAAATGTTTATAATTCAACTTTATTACAGCGTCTAAATTTTATAAGCGGATAATTTGGAAGTTTAAACCAAGATAAGTACCTTTGCCTTTCCTGTTGGGGGGGGTACTTATCTAAGTTATTCCCTTCTTTGAACCTGTTAGCATTCCCAGTGTTAGCAGGTTCTTTTATATCTCATCATATAAACAACGCTTATAAGATTAAAGGCTTTATGTTTACCTCTTTCTTACATTACAAATATACGAATTATATTTGGAACGGCAAAGAAAATAGCAAAATATTTCAATAAAATAAGTATGTTTTATAGCATTAAATATAACGTTATAATACACTGATTTACAGCAATATACAAACATAATAATACACATATACAAATGTAAGTATATAATACTAAATAATAGGGTATATAGGGACATTATAGCATACGAACGTATAAGTATATAATAACTGGATCAACAAGCATAGCCTTATAATAGATTTTATCTATTGCTGATAATTAATTTATAGATATTATTTATAACAGGGGTACGGGGGTATAGGGAGATTTGAAATATATGCATAACTGATTGATTAATAGGTGATTATATGGTTATGTTGTAGTTGTAGATTAATGATATTGTGGTATTTGGTTGACAATCAATGAATTACGTCCATTTTGGAGCTTTTGTGATATTCGGGAAATTATCCTCTTTTGTAATGATATTACAACTTTATATCATAGCAATAATATAAACTATAACAAATTGATAATCAACAATACACCATACACACCCACGTAGATGACACCCCACCACACCCCTATTATATGTAAGAATATCGGATGCAATCACCACCCCTAAAAATTTTTATTTTCCCCCATTTTTCGTCCAATTTCCCGTATTTGTAAAGATGTTTTACATTCCAAAGAAGCCGTATTTTTTCAATAGCTCCCGTTATTCTCTAAAAAATCACCTATTTTCTAAATTTTACCCCTATTTTTTTAGAAAATTACTTGTTTTATTATCAAGTAGTTGTATATTTGCATAATGATGATAAAGAACATATATATATATTTTTAACCCTCAAAAAAGAAAAGAGAAGATGTTATTTTTAAGAATGAGACCTAATCCCAGTTCCGTTATGTTCTTTATGGTATGCTTATAAAAACGTTATATAATAAATATGGATAGGAAGGATTTAAAGGATTACGTACTTGGATTATTATCCGAACATTGCGATGAATATGCGGCTACGTTCAGGGATATATCTTTGGTTACAAGCAATCCTGAGCGCACAGACAGATACGGCAGGCGCCTTGAGGAGTTATTCAGGGAGGGTTATGGTGTCTTGACGAGGGATAACACCTCTCATTATAGCTCCTTGTATGTTTTTACGGGTAAGATTTATGAGTTCATGGATTACAATGTCCTGTATGATGCCGTAGACAGGTGGCTTGAGAAGATGGGTGTTGCAGCTCGCGACCGTACCAATAAGGCCATGTATGCCTATATGAACCGTATAATCAATGTTATCCGGGATCATGAGCTTCGTCCTGACCTTAGTATTATGTGCTTTACCAATTGCGTTGTCGATATGAACCGTTTGAAGACTTATCCTCATTCTTCCCGTTTCGATTGCGTGAAGATGTATCCTTTCAAGTATGACCGCAAGGAGATATTCAACTGTCCTATATGGAGAAGTTTCCTCGGAGAGAACTGGATGCCTACGGATGACATGGACGGTGTTCTTCCTGAGAAGCACAAGCGGAGAATATTACAGATGTTTCTTGGAGCCTGTCTTGTCAACAGACGTAATATAAGCTTTGAGTATTTCCTGATATTGCAAGGTACGGGAGCAAACGGGAAGAGTGTTATCTACCGGGTGCTTAAGGACATGTTCGGAGAGGACGAGATACTTAATATCAAGATGAGCCAGTTTGCCAGCAGAGGAGATGAACAGCTTCGTGCTGCGTATTCCATGTCCGGGAAGAGGCTTATGTACTGTACGGAGAGCAACCGGGGGGATTTTAAGGATATGAGCATCATAAAGGCTATCTCCAGCGGGGAACCTATTGCCTGCCGGGGAATAGGCGGCAATATAACGATGATGCAAAGACCGCCTATCATGCTGTGTAACTCTAACTACCGTTGGCAGCCAAAGGACTTTCTTAACCGGGAGGACCCGGATGATGAGAGTATGCAGAGACGGGCGCTCGTGCTTAATTTCGACAAGACTATCCCCGTAGAGAAAAGGGATACCATGCTCGCGGAAAGGCTCAAATCGGAACATGCCGGCATAATGGCTTGGATAGTCAAAGGTCTTTGCGAGCTAAAGAAAAACAACTGGAGGATGCCGGAGAACCTCGGAGGAAAGATAGACATGAAGCTGGAGAGGATACGCTCTACGGTCATAGGACGGGACGGCAAGCTTGTGGACGGAAGTATATCGGAATACCTCAAATACAAGGAGTGCCAGCCCGAAGAATTTGAAGGAAGCGGCGTTATCAATTTCACATCATCGGAGATATACAAGAACTATGAACGATTCTGCAAGAAGAACGGGATTGTCCCTATGTCGCAAAGAAAGCTGGGCATCGACATGCTTTCTCTCGGATACGTGAGGGAAAAGGGATACAACAACTCTTATAATCTGTGGTGCGGGAACGAGGACATTGCGAACAATTTTATGAGACATGTCCCCAATATTGCCGAAGAAGCGAAAACGAACCTGTTTGAGGGCTGGGAATATTCGGATGATGATTTCCTGAGTGATGATTTTGTTGAAGAATAAATTTGCAATAATAAATATAACACAAAAAGATTATGGATTTCGGAAAGACACAAGTCGGGAATATGATTATTCTCAAATACAAGAAAGGTGATGTTCCTTTTATAAAGGCATCGACGGTAAGCGGTGACTTCTCGGTCGAATATAGCGCGGGAAGCATAATGTTTGTACTATTGGATAGCGTTCCGATAGAAGACAGGGTTGATAACCTGCCTATGCTAATGCTGCGTAATACCCAGTATGTAGGGAATTGTATTGACGCGAAGTTGCAGGTGGATGTGATAAAGGCAGTCGGGGATGCCCTTGACCGCGCGGACCCCAAGCCGATTTCTGACGAGGAGGACGCCAAGATTATTGAGGAGGAAAGGCAGATGTATGAGATGAAAAAGGAGATGGAGGAAGCGTCTGATAAAGACAAAAACTGAACACAAACCTATGTATAAGGAAGAAGTAGCCGGGTGTCATTTCCCGGCTTTCTTTTTAGCGGCAAGGTACAAGGAGCAATTATTGCATGAAATTGGAAGATAAAAATGAGTGGTAGTATCTTCTTCTTTTATCTCGTCTTTCTTAATCTGCGTGATATCTGCAATCATTTTGGTAAGGTCTATCCATTCCTTGCAGCCCTCTTTGCCATCGTACTTTTTACGGGCGGCGATAAGCTTACGAAGCTGGTTTTCCTTTGAAAGTTCAGACGCAATATCTTCATCACTGACACCTTCAACCAAAAACTCTTCCTCTCTCTCGCTCTCTTTCTGTCTACGATTGACACGCTTGTTTATAAAGGTGAGATAATCCATGAAGTCCTTATCCTGGGAAAGGAGGGCATTCATATTCTTCTTATTCATCTCTAAATTATACACAGGGTTATAAAGGCCGGAGATGAGATAAGCGTCTTTATCTTTCCATCCCAGCGCTAAAAGGTCTGCAAAAGCCTTTTCTTTTGCGCTGATTCCCAGTTTTCTACATTCGGTCCCAAGTCCTTTGCTGAATGTAATTTTTTCCTCTTTACCTCTCAACATATTATTGTAACTTTTAATTATACAAATACAAAATAACAACAGCACCTTATATGCCACTGGCTCTGATAGTCGGATATAGGATGATACCCGACCATACTATCACAATAAGAGCATGGGTAGCTGCTCCCTCTATATGAATAAAAACCGATAGCTCCTTCTTTTTGTTTCTGAACTCCATTAAACCACATCCATGCGGACCCGATAGCATACCGGGTAAGGGTATTCAGTGAGTTATAGGAAGAGTTGGACTTCCCTACTCCATAACTTATTCCATTTGTATTAATGCGGGTTGCTGCGGACACTCCGGATTCTACGGCCTTTTTGAAATAGGAGCTATCATACGGAGATTTAAGGTTTTCCTTTATGCTGTCCTTTATTTTGTTTCGGCTTAGCCCGGCAATAAGCCCGGCGGCGACAGCAGCCTCTATCTCATACTTAAAGCGGTTGCAATAAATATCAATACGCTCCGAAAGCGTCTTTCCATGATCTTCCCTATTTATAAAAGCAATGATAGCCTCCCTTTCTTCTTTCCTGTCATAAACGGAAAGTGTTTCGGTATAGTCGTAAATCGTCTCTCGCAACTTTCCGATAACAACATCTACCTCCCTTTCGAGTTTTTCATTTGCGGAAAAACGGAACATGGACGGTTTTATCTTATACTTCAAAGATGTATCCACGATCTCGTTTGCGGCCTGCAAGAGAAGATCATCCAAATGCTTCTGCATGGATAATTCAGCCTTTATCCGCTGCCTTATAAAATCTTTGGCCTCCTGTATCTGTTGTTGCGTGGGCTGTTTCATTGCTTATCGTCTCCGGCCGGGTTGTGTTCGGGTTCCTCTTCTTCAGGAGTAGGTTGCGTGGTTTTGAGCTGATAAAGAATATCGGCCTGCTGCTCTTCTTTTTTCTCTCTCATTATCCTGTCCCAGTCGCGGGGATTGCTATAAATTTGAATTTGCTCATTTGCGGTTTGACGTGATAAAAATCCGTTTTGCACACAAGTGGCAAGATTCTGCACAAGCTCCGATTCATTCAAATGGATATAGGGTTTTATCCAAGCATATACACTCAAGTTTTGCAGGTCTATAAGATTTTCCGTTTCCACTCCGTATCCATAGGTGAAAATCTTCACCATGTCGTCCACGAGGCGGTTATATTCTTGCGCATCCTTCATCGCATTCTCAAACGCCGGTGAATAAAGAAGCTTTATAGCCACACCCGGAAGATCGCCGCTTCTTACCTCCGGAGGAATTACCGCAAACGACTGTTCATATATCAGCTTGTAAAGAGTATCGAGCTGCTTTTCGAAAGCCGTAGATACATCCTGTTTGTTAAGGTATCCGGCTTCATCGTCCGGCCCCATTGTGATACATTTTACAGTTCCGTCAACACCTCCATCTATATTTATATTTTCTCCCTTGAAATACATAATCGGAAACGCATAGGCTGTATTGTTTTGAGATAGCTGGGAGAAAGCGAGTTCGTATTGCTCTATACTGTCTTGCGAGGGAGACCAACAAGCTCCGGCATCGCATCTATGGTAAGCCACAGGGATAAACGTAAACCCATGCTCTTGCTGGGAGACGAGTTCATAACCGTCCAATCCAAATAAGTTTTTTATTACTTGTTTGATTTTGCTGTATCCCTTTCCTCCTTTTTTAAAGCGACGGAGATACTTTTCATCCCACACCTCCAGCCAGTCGGTCACAATATTCCCGCTGCTGTCGTAATCGGAATAAGAACGGGCAAACAAGGATAGCTCTCCTGTAACATTATCAAAATGAGGATACAAAACATCACCTTTTTCAAAAGAAAGGACTTTCCAATAGAATTTTCCTTTTCTAAGGTATCCCACAAATGCCGTATCTCCGGTTATCTTTACAGACTTAGCGGCCTCGTACCATGCGATTTCCATGTCTTTTACGGCCCATCCCGTTCTAAATTTAAAGAAGGTTTCTTTCACTTTCTCATTCTCGGTATCGCCTTCCATTTCAAACTGAATATCATTCCCGCAAAGGTGGACAAGATGCTTGACCGTTATTATCCTTTGAAAAGCAAAAGCGCATCTGATAACATACTCCCTGAACCATTGCTTCGTCTCCGGGTCCTGCCTTAACCTGTCAGGATATACCAGCGGGTCATTAATCGCATGTCCCGAAGGCTCAAACTCACGCATGAAGTCCATTTGAGTTATTATCTGATACGTAGGATTATCAGACGGTTCATCGATGAGGGTGTTTCCTGAAATAACCCCGGCAGCGGCTTTATAGCCATTTGGCAATATCCTCCGGAACGGACGACGTACCATAATCTGGCGTGTGTTTATAATCTCCATAATCCTTTTGGTTTTGTGTTATGTTTTTTTATATCAAAAATTTGTCTGTAAATCATCGCTTCTATAAAGTCAGGAGAGTGCCCTACGTATTTTTTCATAGTCTCCTTTTTAATTAAGGCAAACCCTTTGTCTGTTTCCGCGTCCCGAATAGCCTTTCTCTCTTTCATAAGAATATTATAAAGGGTTACTCCGGAATATCCGTTTCCGGAGAATTTGCGCGATAACAAATCGGAATTTATGGATATCTCCTCGTTCTTTATCTTTTTTACAAGAATATCTGCACACTGTGATTTTAAAGAGGAGTACACATACTTGATTGATTTCTCATCCGCTTTTGTCGCGGGTATCGGAGCAGCCATGTTATTAAATCTGACCGCATCGGGGAATTTCCCTTTAAAATCCTGACCGGGGCCGTTTAAGTCAAAAACAAAATCCTTTTCCAGCACGCCCCACTCTCTAAGTTTATAGGCAACACACTCTTCCGTCCGCTTGGAATTATCCCTACTCACATACACATCTTCGATATGGTTTCCGATCCACAGCCACAAGACAAGGTTGTCTCCTCCCTCGTATGCAATATCGCATGATACCCTGCGCTTCTCGTCTCCGTATTGGGCGGTATTTTTAAAGAAGCGCTCCATGTGTTCCATCTTGATAATATCATCCCCGGCAGCTTTAAAGTTCCAGTTTCCCTCCAAGTCCCTTGCGCGAGATTCTTCGTCCTGCTGGGCCAGGTTGGCTAAATAATTAGGGTCGGAAGATATAAGAGCAACGTTCTCTTCAAGCTTTCCCTTTATGAATGTGACTGTCTTCACGAATGCCGACTTGTCGTAACCCTTACTGATAAGACCAGGCGTAAGTAACGGATCTATGATATGCCTGCATTGGTTATAAACTTCGTCTACGGAATCCCCCCAGTAAATATCTTCCGGTCGGTCGCCGTCCATGAAGCAATAGCGTATTACCCCGTCTCGCTCCGGAATAGGGTTACCGTTTTCATCAATCCACCAGTCTATGAATTTACGTACCCAGCTATCCGGATCAGGGTTACATGTGCCATAAAAACGGTTTCTTATACCGTAGGCATTACGGTTGTTGGTAATAAGGTATTTGAACTTCAGGTAATCAGAGTGAGTGATTTCGTCTATACCGATAAAGGCAAACTCTTTTCCCTGAAAACGCTTTACGAAGTCTTCGTAAGAATCCGCATAATAGGAAAACTTTAAAAACCCTCCGTTATAGAAGTTCCAAGTCATATCCGAGATAGAGCGGTTGTACTTTCCGTATTGAGAGAAAAGCTCATAAGACTTGTTTACTATATTACTCAAGTCCTCTTTTTCGTTTCTCAGGATTACGGAAGCAAAATTCGGGTTATTTATATCTTTCAAGACCTCCATTAGCAAGGCCCAAGAATTATGAGTGACAATAAAATCCCTTGTTAGAAACAAACTGTCCGGATTGGTCACTGCAATACAGCAACACTCCTTCTTCCCTATCATCTCGTAGCCTATGATTCTTCTCGCATTGATGCTTATCCCGCCATTATAAGGTTTGCATCTTTCTTTTTTCCTTTTTACGCGAAACATCCTTTCGGCATCCGGGATTCTTATATAAAGAGTGTATGCGTCATTACATTGTATAAATTCTCCATTGCTATTTCTATACCCCGCGGTGCCTCTGCCAATTGTCGCCAATCCTCCCAAACTGTTGATAAGGAATTTTACATCTTCCGCAAGCTGTTTGCTTATTGTAGTATAAGACAGGTGCCCTCTTTCATCAATAGTTCCGTCGGTATCCATTAAGCCCTGAACAAGCGCCCATCTTTCCTCCAGCGTCCCATATAAATACATGTCAGGGACGTGTTTATCTGCCGCACGCCCTGTTATATTCAATTTCTGAATCTCTGCGATAAGCTCTTTGTCGTTGATGCGCATGCGGTAGCAGCCTTTCTCAAACTCGCAAGAAGAATACCCTACTGATTTCTTGAACTCGCCAATGACTTCCTCGTCAGGATTAAATAAATAACAACAGTTCTTACTGATTACACTATCGGCAATACATCCGTCCCCAATGAGTGCACCAATCAGATACGGGCTGAATTTAGGCTTGAAATATTTTCCTTTGGTAAATCGAACGGGCTTGCACAACGGAACAGATAAATGACGCGACTGCTTCTTCCCCTTCTGCTTTTTCATGTGGTCTATAATCATTTGAGTAGTCCACACTCGCCATTCATCCTCTAAGGGGAGGTTATATAAAGCCCTTTTCTTTGAACAATGGTTAGATTGCTTGATATTCCATAAGTGATCTATGCAGCAGTCAGCATAAGAGCCATCAACGAATTTAAGCCTTACGCACTCTTTAAATCCCTGATAGGAATTGTAAACAACCCTTTGCATTCCTCCGTCAAGACCAGTGATTATGTCGCCCGCTTTAATGTCTTGGATTTTTCTAAATCCGAACGGAGTACACACTAATTCATTGAATATCAGCGCTTTTCCGCCACCACGGTTTCCTCCAAATATAGTAATATCTGCCGGAGACGCAAGGAACTTTTCTTGACATCCTTTTTGGGCGATTATATTAAGCGGATTTCCATATTCACGCAGCTTTTCTATGTGCGCATAAGTAAATACGCCTTCTCCATTTTTTGTATGTACAATTCCGTCGTATTCCATAAAAAAATAAGCCGTCGCATGCAATATGATTTTGCATACTCCGGCTTGATTCACAGCTCTATGAGTAATATATAGTGCAAATATACGATTTTTCATCTATTTTCTAAATTTTACCCTTAAAAATATGTCTATAATATTGTTTTTATAGAAAATAGATGATATATTTGCATTATTAAATCATGTGATATGATAAAAATTGATGTCCAACTCGATGAAGAGTTACCTGATAGAAAAGGAAACTTCGCAATATGTCCGGTGTGTAAACAGAAAATAATGGACGTTGAGGAAGTTTGCGGAAGTTCTTCCATTAGGATTATATGCAGGAGATGCCGTAAATTTATGAGAGTTAGACTGACGAAGGAATAATAGTAATATTAGATATGCAAGCCAAAGAGCTTATTGACGCACAAAGCGTTGATAGGCTCTTTTTTTTTATAACACAACTAAATAAAACACGATGGAGAAAGAACAAATCTTATCCGAATTAACGACAAGACTTGGACAAACCAGCCTTTCGTCACAGACATTAACGAAGTACATAGAATTGAACCCGTTATCGGAGGGTGTCGATCCCGAGGATTATTACAACAAGGCTACGGGATTCCTTCAAGGGCTTCAAGGACAGTACAATCATGATGTCGCAACACAAGTTGAGGATTTCAAGAAAAACTACAAACCTCAACCAATCCCGGACGATGCAAAAGACGAACCAAACGAGGGAACGCTTGCCGCCAAATTGAAAAAAATGGAAGAAGAACTTTTGCAGCTAAAAGGGGAAAAGGAAGCGGAGAAAAGGGCCGCGTCAATCAACGAGTTAAAGGCCGAATCCAAAAGCCAGTTGAAATCTCAAATCGAGAATGGTGGTAAAAACATCTGCAACGATGAGATCCTCGGCATTGCCATTTCCGATGTGGAAATTACAGACGGAATGAAAGTGGAGGACATTGTAAACTGTGCTAAACGCAACTACGAGAAAAGATACAAGGCGATTTTCGGAGACGGAGCATCCCCAAGTATCAATCAGTTTGCGGAAACCGGAGAAGAGCAGGCAAAAAGCCGAAGAGAAGCCTTTAAGGAGTTAATGAAATCAAGAGGCAAGCTCCCGAAAACCAAATAACACATTTTAAAACAGACAAAAAAGATGAGACAATTAGGAACATTCAACACTATCGGTCAATTCCGGTCGGAATTTGGCGGTAATTTTCCTGTATGGTCGAGAGTTCGAGAACTGTATCAAGGAGGCGGTATGATTGATGTTGCCGGAATGGGATTAAACCCTGGCGATATTATACATGCTGGAACAATGGTTAAGTTCAACGGCCCTGGCAAACAGGTAGAGGTGATTACTGCGGAGGGAGTGACAGGTGTAAAAGCGGTAGTAACGCTGACTATCACCAACAAGGCTACCGCCAACGGAGATTTATCCTTTGTATTGGGGAGCAAAAGCTACTCAATCGCAGTAACAAGCGCTTCGGAAACAACCCCCGAACTGGTCGCCACAAAGATTGAAGGCGGCAAGGCCACTTTCACAGAGTGGGATGTGAAAAGAAGTGGCGCAGTGCTGACATTCACGCAAAAGACAGCTGCAATGGTTCCGGCCTACATGTTTATCCCCGGAAGCACCGGAGTAACAGGGACAATGGAACTTACCAAGCAAGGTGCAACTGCAAGCGGAAACTTAAGTGACGTAAACGGCCTTGTATTTGAGGATGTCTGCATCCCCGAAGGTTGCATTTCTGCAACATGTGCCGTAGTAAGAGCAGGCAGAATATACGCGGACCGCGTAGCGGGTGGCGGTATTCCTAAATCAGTAGAAGCACAATTACCTATGATTGAGTTTGTGCGCGAATCCAATGAATAAGAAAGGGGGATAATATGTACACAAGAAACAAAGAATTTTACGATATTGTAGGAAGAGGGCTTGCTGCTATGGGATATACCGGCAACAAACCGTTGGAGGCATGGATTAACGACATGTTTGCGGATAAGTATAACGCGGAACAGACTTTTGCCCAAATGGGTTTCCCGTTAAATCCTAACATTCCTCTGAATCCTACTTACGAACAGATTGAGGCAACAATTCGCCCGTACACGCTGGCTACCTACGTAGATATTGACAGTGACGGTGCTACCAAGTCAACCGACGGCCTTTCATTGCAAATGGGCGGACTGCCTACTTTCAAGCACGAGATTACGTTAAGCCGTAAAATCTTGCGTGAAAAGATGATGCTGATGGATGCTATCGGCAGTTCTACACCGGAAATAGAGGCTACAATCATGGAACTTCTGTTTAATGGAGTAGACAGCTTGCTTGGAGGTAACTATAACACGTTCCTTTATCAGAGAAACCAAGTCGTATCCAAAAAAGGAAACCTGATTATTGATGCGGCCAACAATCCCCTCGGCATCTCTTTATCAATAGACTTTGGTGTCCCCAAGAAGAACATTAAAGATTCTCATTGGTACAAGAAGGTTGACGCAACCGGAGTTGTCACACAGGAAGCAGCCGTAGGTACTACAATTGATCCTATCAAGGTGATGCGTGACGTTAACCGAGACAGCCGACAGAAAGACTTTGCGCCACAGGGACACTGGGAAGTAAGCAAGACCACATGGGACGACATCATCAGTCTGCCGTATTTCCGTCAGATGTACACAGTCGCCAACCGTCCGGACATTTCCGACAAAGACATGCAGCTTGCTTTTGCAAATCTCGTTCCTGACGAAGTAATCAAGGCGTTTATCGAAGCTCGTATCGGTGCCGAAATCAGAGTAATTGATTCTATCTCCGTAGTAGAAAGCTACGACAAGGATACGCAGAAAATCAACTACAAGACCTTGCAGAACTTTGAGGAAGGAGTTATGGCGTATGTCCCGAACGAAGATTTGGGAGACGTACAATGCGGACGTCCTATCTTCATGGAAACTCCGGGTGCACGTACAGCATTGTATGACGGCGGCCGTACTCTGATTCGCCAAGTATTTAACGACGAAACCATGACGCAGACTATCAAATCGGAAGTTACCGGATTGGTTGTTCCTAACAAGGTTCGTTGGTTCTACTACTTGAACGTTAAGGGTAAATAACCATGAAAGATTCTCTAAATACAACTACCGGCACAACCATTGAAGAATACCTTCGTGGCTGTGTCGGCTTCGAGGTTACAGACAACGCAATCAATACGATATTGATTGACAGAGGCATCACCTCCGGTTCTGATGTAACTACAATCGAAAAGCGTATCAAGGACTTATGCCGGGCAGATCTCTATATGTGGTGCGCGAGCACTCCGAGTGTAACGGGAAGTGTAGAGGATGCCAATGGTGTTTGGAAACATAAAGAAGGCGGTACAGAGAGTTCCGCTTATGACAAGCGCAATTTACGGCAAATGGCTAATGACATATATGCTTTGTATGGAGAGAATGTTAAGAAATCGTCTATTAAGATTGTCAACTTGGGTATGAACATGAACAAAAGGTGGCCTCTATGAAAGTAAACAATCCACGTTTTCCGCATACATGCAAGGTGTATCGTATTTCGGGGGAAACCTCGTTTGAAAATGGATCGGAAACAGTTCTGTATGAGGGAGAATGCAACAAGTATGGAAGCTCCTCTTTGAGAACATTTACGAAAAGCAACGTTATAAAAAGCGATTACGCCATAGATATTCCCGGACTTGTGAAGGGTATTATCGCGGGAGACCTTGTTGACGTTACCGACTACGGCGGAACCTTTGAAGCGTGTGTTGTAACTGATTGCTATCCTACGGAAATGGGGACAACGCTATATTTTAATCTGGCTAAAAATTAAGGTATGGAAGATAATACTAAAGTCTTAGAGGATGCGAAGAAGAAGATTAATTCTGTTATTGACAGCTATATGTTGGATAGGATAACGGAGATCGCCATTAAGCTTCTGCATGACGGAGTAGTATCAGCACAATACCATAATGTAACCGGAAATACGTTGACTTCATTGGCTGTCGGAATTTATTATAGAGGCGGGCTTTCCCGAATAATAACCGCTGTTGTCACACAAGGATTAAAGAACGCTACCCGCCCTAAATTGAGCAGAGGAGACGGACTTGGAGTGATAATGGTAAGAAGCTATGAAAACGGAAGGCTTATACCTATAAAAAAGTACAATCTGATTGATACCAACGGAGAATACGGATTAACCACATCTGTAAATTTCCTCAAGAATTATAGGTCTCCTCGTGATGTAATAGGGTTGGTAATGTGCACAGGTACTGAATATTCCAACTATTTGGAATCCAAGAAAGGACTGAATGTGCTTTCCGACACATACGATTATGCAGAGAGCATAGCTAAGATGACATTTAAACCGATGTAAGTTATGGGATACGAGCAGGATTTTAAATACAAAGACGCGCTTAAATCATTGTTTAATGCAGCAGCTGCGGTTAGTGATAACGTGTTTACCAATGACCGACCCGCTGCCGTTCCTAAGCAAATGGATAATTTCATAGTAGTATCACTACCGGGACAATTGACTTCCTCGACTTACGGATGCGGTTTCGGAAACGTACAAACATACTGCACCGTAGAGGTCTACGTGAGATTAAAGAAAAGCGGCGTTGAAGATTTAAATGTAATGGACGCCCTTGTTGGGAAAGTTCTTTCCTTGTTCCCGATTAGTGACAGTGTTATCACCGTCTCTAACCCAAAGCTGACATTGAAAGGTAATGACGGATTAGGGTTTAGCGCTACATTGATAAGGGCTGACCTTGTGATAAAATAAACATAAAATAAACGATTAAAACTTTTTATTATGGCAATGAAATCAAAACAAGAGTTGAAAGAAGTGTTTAGCGGTCTTTCTTCTATCATGCTGGTAAAGGGTGGTATTACTGACTTTGCAACAGTGGAGCCGGATTTTGACTTGCCCGTTACTGTGGATTCCCTGAACCTGTCCCAAGCAGAACCCACGTTGAACCGTACAAAGGTGCATGGACTTCAAGCGGACTGGGCTGTAACAAGTACAGCAGGTGACATTACATTTGCGGCTACCGTACCGAGTATAAGCGAGGATTTGGTTAGCTTCTTCCTCGGAGAAGCCAACAAGGTAGCAACTGCTTCCGTAAACGGACAAGAGTATTCCGGAATATCCGTAACTCTGAACAGCAAGAAGATTAATGCAGGCTTTGCGTTGTTGAGCGAAGACGGAGAGAAGTGTATATTGGTTAAGAAAATGGCTATCTACGCACGCCCGTTGTTCGAGAACGCATCCACCACTCCGTTTGCATTTGCGCTTAGTGGAACGATTGAAATTGAAGACGGTGCAGCGTCCACTGCTGCTTCTGACGACAATATCGCGTTCTTAACAAAAAAAGCCTCCTGACCGTAGCTCCTACTTCCCTGTCTTTCGTCAGCAGCGCTGATAATACAGGGAAGACCATTACAGCTACAACAGAAGAAAGCCCAGTATCTGCTTCATCAACAGAAACATGGTGCAAGACTTCCGTAAGCGGCAAAGTGGTAACGGTCAAGGTTGATGCAAATAATGGAGCATCTGTCAGAACTGCCATTGTGAACATTTCTACCGCAAGCAAAGCAGCAGCAGTAGAAGTTACACAGGCTGGTACTGGTACCTAATATTAATGGCGGTGAGCTTTATGCCGCCGCCTTTTCTTTTTACACCTCAAAACATTATGAACGACAAAACGATAACTCAACCTACTTCGGTAGAACAGGAAAGACTTGATGAAGTGCTTGAAAACAGCACAGACTATGTATCTCTTCGCGAAAAGGAGATTGGAATAAAGTGGCTTCACCGGGGAACGATAAGAAAGCTGACGCACACCTTTATATCATGCAAACAAGACGATGAGGTGACAGCCCGATGTGCTTCCCTTATAATCCTGAATAACTGGTGGAAAATAAGGCTTTTCCATTGGATACATTGGCGCATTCTGTGGAAGAAATATACAGACCAAGAACTGACAAGTGTCGTCGCTCTTGGTAAAAAAAAAGTGGAATTTCAGAGACTTCAATACTTGAACATTACCATGTTCTTGACAGGAATGAAGGACACAGTGATGACGATGACGAGAAAGGAAGCAGATCGTATCCTTCAAGAACTTCGGCAGGAGCAGCCTTTGCAAACGGAGAAAAACATCCCGAATTAACCCGCCCTCTCGTTCTCTTTTGGGGAATGGTGAATATCCCTAACTGGTACATGGACTGGGTGCTTACCAATGCTCTGTATGAGCTTCTTATATGCGATGCTCCTATTGTGGTGTACAATAATGACGATAAGGTAGACAAGGGAATGCACACTTCCAAAGAGATGAAAGAGCTGACAAGAAAATGGGAGGCAAAAAGGAAAGAGCAGGAAGCTAAAGGACAAAGAATATCTCTTAATGATTTTATAGTAAACGGCGTTAACGCTATTAAAAAGGACACAAAATAACAATCGACATGGCAGACCTCGGAAATTTGAATTTTGGGATTCACCTGAAAAATTATACAGAGCAAGAATACGAAGCTATCAAAAAAAAGCTCGTCAACATGCACGCAACCGTCAGCGCGAAAGTAGGATTGAAGGTTGATGTAAAAGAGATTGAGGATAAAGTAGATTCCTTGCTGAAAAACAAGACGTACAAGGTGAAGCTTGAGGTGGATAGTGAGAGTATCAAGAAGCTTACAGAAACCTTTAAAGGGCAAGGTGTGAATACAAGCGAATTAAGAGCCATGAGGGGTGTTTCTCAAATAATGCGTGCCGACGCTTACGCCAACTCTCAAAAGGCCCTTGAGCAGCTTAGAAACGCCCGTTTACAAGCAGCAAAAGCCGCAGATACGCATAATTCCGCTATGAAGCGGGCAAATACAACCATGTCTTCCCAGTCTCGAATAGCCGGAGAGTTAAGAAATCAAATCGCCAACGTGTATTCCATATATACAGTAGAGCGTTTTGTTAGGGGATTATATACCATTGGTGGGGAGTTCCAAAAACAACGCATCGCACTGACCTCTATTATCGGGGATAGCATGAAAGCTGAAACGATATTCAACCGCATCAAGGAGTTAGCGGTGGCTTCCCCGTTCCAGTTTAAGGAATTAGCGTCATACGCAAAACAGCTTTCTGCATATAGTATCCCCTACGAAGAGCTTTACGATACGACTAAGCGGCTTGCTGATATTTCCGCGGGTGTCGGTGTTGATATGGGACGTATCATATTGGCATACGGACAAGTTCGTAGTGCCGCGTTTCTTCGCGGGCAAGAGCTTAGACAGTTCACAGAAGCAGGCATTCCGTTAGTTGATGAGCTGGCGAAACGGTTTACCGTTCTTGAAAATAAAGTTGTCAGTGCTGGAGACGTATTCGATAAGATCAGCCGAAAAGAAGTCAGCTTTGGCATGGTGAAAGATGTTCTTTGGGAGTTAACCAATGAAGGCGGGAAATTCTACAACATGCAGGAAGCTCTCGCAGAAAGTCTTGCGGGTAAATGGAGTAACTTGCAAGATGCTTGGGATGTAATGATGGCAGACATTGCAGAGGGTAATAGCGGCGTCCTTTCTGATAGTTTGGAAATACTTACCAAGCTGATGAAACATTGGGAAACCGTTGCCGATATACTTGGCATGTTGGCGTTTGTATATGGTTCGTATAGAACTGCTGTTATGTTGACCAATGTCGCAACTAAGGGATTGCTGGTTGTGCAAAATGCGTTAAACGCTGCAATGAAAAAGAATCCAATAATTTGGATTATAACTCTTATCGGAACCGTAGTAGGAGCATTGGTTATGTTTCGAGAGGAAGTCAAAACTACAACAGAAGTTATTACAGATTTAAATAAGACTATTTCCGATACGAACGATAAGATGAAGGGGAACAAGGCTGTTGACGGACTTATAGACCGATACGAAACCCTTAGCCAAAAAGCCAACAAGAGCGCAGAAGAAAGCAGGGAATTAGGACGTATAACCAAGAACTTATCTAACACCTTCAAGGATGCAGTAACCCAAACAGACAAATACGGAGTAGCAATATCCCTTTCTGTTGAGAAGATGCGAAAACTTTCTCAAGAGCAAAAGGAATTGTACAAAAAACAATTTATCGGCACCATGGCAAATGCGCAAATACAAAAGCAGAGCGTAGACGTTGAAAGAGAAAGGCTTGCCGGGATTATCAGAGAGGGTGGATATAGAAGGTTTGACGAGACAGGAAGAGAACTATCCTTTGCCAAATATAAACCGGAGGATATTACTAAAGCAAGAAACAGACTGTTGGAACTTGAAAAGCAAAGTTTAGACTTGGCTAACATTATAGATACAGCCAGACAGTCTTATCATTCGATGAGCCAAATAGATATAAGTAAACCATTGACTGATTGGGAAAAGGAAGCAAACTTGCTCGCTGGAGATTTGAATGTCATAAAGCCTAAAGAGAGTGAATCGTATGAAGAATACATGAGCAGGTTATCTACTAATATAAGTGATTTAAAAAAGAAAATAGACAGCCTTAATCCGAATAATAAATTTTCAGAAAAACAATTAGCGTCCTATAACAAAGAACTTGATACGACAAGGAAAATATACGAAACGTTAGGCGGAAGAGAAAAATCAACAGATACAGCCAAAGACCCTATTGCCGAGCAATGGAAGAATCGTTCCGACCTCATAGAAAAAGCTATATCCAGCTACGAGAAATGGAGAAAAATAGAGGGGGAAGAATCGGCATCCCAAAGAGTAAAGAATATACCCGAATTTGCACCCGTATTTGATAGCAAGGGGGTAAATTTAGACTTGAGCGATCCGAGTAAGGCGTACAAGTATATCCAAAACCAGCTGGATCAAAGCAAGGAGAAGCAAAAAGATTTATATGTTTCTCTTGGCGTTAAGATAGACAAAGAGCAGATTGAAAACGCAAAAAAAGAAGCCGATAACGCCTTAAAGGAAATAGAGAAATATGTCTCTCAAGCCGGAGAGAAATGGGACTTGTATAAAAAGCTATTTGAAGCGACCGGAAACAAAGCACTTTCCATGAACATTGCTTTCGGTGAAAACATATCATTTGAAAGCATTGTTGAAGATTTCCGCAATCAGCTTGGAGATGCCCTAAAAAAGACAGGAAGCAAGCTTTCCATTACTGATGTCCTTGCCATGAAAGAGGATGACGTAAAGAAGCAATTCGGAGAAGGACAGATTTTAAAGCTGTATCAAGCAATAAGCGAGGAGGGCAAGAAAATGCGGTCTGAAAGCATTGAAAACCTTTCAGGCATGACAGAAGATTATAAAGACTATTCCCAAAAGATAGAAGATATTGAACGTAACCGCCAAAAGAGCATTGCAGATATAGAGAAAAACAGGGAAAGCATAGGCAGCAAAGAGGCCGACACCCTTGTAAAAGAAGTAAACAAGCGGGCGCAAGAAGATACATCGTCTGTGCTATTCGATCAATTCAAGGAAAGCAGTGACTGGGTGCGTATCTTTGATGACCTTGACCGGGTATCTACATCTACGTTAGACGACATGATTTCTAAGGTAGAGGAATTTTCCCAAAAGCAAGGATTATCAATCGAAGATACCAAAGAATTGGTAGAGGCGTTGCGTAAGCTTCGTGGAGAATTTGCAGAACGAAGTCCGTTCAAGGCGTTGGAGGCCTCTTTTAGCAGCATTAAGGAGGCTAAAAACAGGCTGGAAGCATTGAAGAGCAGCGGAGCTTCTAAGGCAGAAATAGACGCAGCGGAAAATGATTTGAGTTCGGCTTATTCCGACCAGTCAAAGGCCATACAAGGCGTAATCGGTAAGTTTGATGCGCTTGCAGGAGCTGCGGATTTCTTAGGAGGAGTGTTTGAAAATCTTGGACTGGGAACAGGCCTTTCAGATGCTGCTGGAATTTTGGGAGGAGGGATGCAAGGAGCATCGCAAGGCATGGGAATGGCGACTTCTTTATTCGGGGCATCAGCAGGTCCTTGGGGAGCAGCAGCAGGTGCAGCGTTAAGCCTTATTTCCGGCATTGCGCAACTACATGACAAAAGACTTGAAAGAAGTATCCAGCGTAGCAAACAAAGAGTTGAGGAATTAAAGTCCGCCTACGATCAATTAGGAAAATCCATAGATAGATCGCTTGGTGGAGATGAAAGCATAGAGCGTGCCATATTGCTATATGAACAGTTGGAAGAACAAGTTAAACGCGCCGGGAGTTCGCTTACCGAAAGCTATAAAATGCAATTCCGAGTATTAAAGGACGAGGGTTTGGACTATGTGGAAGAATTAAAAAAACGGATAAAATCAATGGAGAGCCTCCCAGCCGGGATGCAGCGTTTTATGGGATTAAACTTTAAAATAGGTGTAGACAAGGAAGCGCTGGAGGCATTGGAAAAGGTTGGTGTGGGAAAGGAACTTGATAACAGCGTCCTTAAACAATATCAGGCCCAATACGTGGGACTTGTTTCTCAACGTGCAGAGATAGAGGGACAATTAAGAAACGAAGAAGGGAAAAAGAAATCTGATGCAGGAAAGATACAAGACTATAAGAACCAGCTTGCGGAACTGAACGAGCAAATCGCCTATTTCGTGGAAGATCTCACCAAAGATTTGTACGGAATAGATTTTCAGGATTGGGCAAGTCAGATAAGCGATGCGCTAACGGAAGCCTTTGCCAACGGAGAAGATGCAGCGCAGGCTTTTGACAACGTAGTGAACAACATCATGCGAAGTGTTGCCAACAACATATTAAAGAACTTGGTAATACAGCCCATGTTTGAAAAGTTACAGGATAAACTTTTCGGAGAAAAAGGCCTGTTTAAGGAGTTTACGGATATTCAAGATAATGGCGCTGTTGCAGCAGGGGCTATAAAAGACTTTTTCGACAATGAGGGGAAAGCCATGATAGATGCCTCGCAATCTTTCCTTGAAGCCTTTGATAAAGCTACTGGAGGAGCGCTTACGGCTACCGGGGAATCTTCCACTTCCGGATTAACAAAAGGAATACAAGGTGTAACAGAAGATACGGCAAACCTTTTAGGTTCATACCTGAATAGCATCCGACAGGATGTAAGTGTAAAACGTGCTCTTCTTGAAAAATTAGGAAATGAAATTTTCCCAAAGTACAATATTCTCGCAGAACAGCAACTAACGCAATTAAGAGCGATAGCTAACAATACGCTAAGAAGTGCTCAAAACACAGAAGCCAACTTGGCTGTGTTAAAGGAGTTTATGGGATTAGTGGGTATGGTTATAGACAAAGGGAAACGAAAGATTAATATATAAAATTATGAACGACAAGGCTTTAAGCAGAACATTACTCAACCAAGCAGTATCGCTGGGATTATGTACGGAATGGACGGAACAATGGGGTTCTCCCGATCAACAAGCGTTAATTGACAAGTATTTGCATGGGATTGATTTCTGTATAGACAAAGGGTATCCTACCAATAATTTCATAAAGGAAAACTTCGATAAGGATATTCTTCACAGAAACAACATTTTTGTTGATGAAGATGTACAAAAGCGAAATATGAGCCACACAGCCGTACTGAACGGAAGCTGTAAAGGTACTCTCCTATTTGACGGTTTCTCTATATGTGATTTGTATGTCCGTCATGATAGCGAAGTGACTATTGACTGTTCTCAGTATTGCAAGATATTCATTAATGTGTATGACCTGGCAAAGGTAAACGTAATTCAAAGAGGAATAGCCTCTGTATATGTATATATTCATGGAGAGGACTGTGTAGTAGAAACCGAGGGAGATGTATTGCAAAGAAAAAGCCAGATGTAGTGTCTGGCTTTATTGTTTTATCTAAATAATAGTCAATTTATAAGCTTGCAAGCCACTTCTTGCCTTTTCGAGTATTCAGCCAAAGAGCAAATAAAAAGGCTAAAGCTCCAGAACCTCCCAAAACGATTAACAAACCTTCCATAATTACAGTTCTCTTAACCACTTCTTTCCGGATTTGGTTTTAAACCATATAAGTATGCCACTTGTGATAATGGTTCCTATTGTATATACTAAGCTTAAAAAATCCATATATCCCCCTATTATTATTTTTTCTTTTTCGTCCTATCTCTATAAGGTGTCGCATTATATATTCCGTCTATATGCTCAAATAATTGAGGCTCTACATTCGCTTTCATGGGGTCTAATACAAAATCTATACCTTCTCTCCTTGCAAGTTTTGAAGCCGGGACAAAATCAGAATCCCCCGAGAAAAGAACAATAGTATCAACAAACCTTTTTAAAGCTAACGAAGCTATATCAATCCCAATTTTCATATCTATTCCTTTTTGTTTAATATCCAAAAACACATCGGAATCTGACAAATCTTCAATTTTTGTTTTGCCATTCAACAAATCTTTCACTTTGGAAGAACGTATCTGCCAATTATGATTGTCTTTTAACTCCCCCATCCGTATGGCTACTTTCCTTTTCTGTTTAAGTGCACTTATCAACTCGTTCTTAAACTTGAATTCTTCCGTCTTACTGAAATCTATCGCTTTCTTAGATACCGGATTATGCGCCTTTTTATCCAATGGATAGCAATCGTAGTAGAATATCCTATAAAGTGTATTACGGTCTCCCACATGCTTCATGCACATTGTGTATAGCCTCTCCGCTACTTCTGAACCGCTCATCTTCTTTTCGCTATTATAAAGATAATTAAATCTTTTTATAAAAAAACCGCCATCTACCAATATGGCAACCTTTACAGGTGGGAAGTTGTTGTCTTTTTTCATTATGGTTATTTATAAAAAATGCCCAGGGGTCGGCATACCCATTATTTAAGGATAAGCGGCAAGAAGCTGCTTTCGGGTATGCGTAGCCATGAGCGTAATTATGATGCAAATATAGCGACTAAAGTTTATATTGCAATAAATCACTTATTTTTTTATACATGTTTAATAGCATACAACGAAGTGGCACCAATCTAAATGTTTAGTTTTTAATAGATTACTTATTAATACAGAATAACTTTCTCTCACAAACAAATCAAGCGGAGTTTCCTCCGCTTGACCTGATTATGGTGTGAATTGCATAAGAACGCAATTGCTTCAGAAAGTACACTTTATAAAATATCAATATTTTCTATCTGTCCATCTGAATCAAATGTAACATTGTATATAAAAACATCCCCTGTGTCACATCCTTCATAAAACAAGCTAACTCCTGCCGTTTCCGGTTTAAATTTCTGGACATATATCTTAGAATTAAAAAAGAAATAAAACCAGTTTTGTATTCTTGGTTTAAACTCATCCGTAGAATATGTGGCTGTATTATAAGTATCAAACCTTGTTGTACAAAACCCGTAAGGAGCATTTATATGAACAAACTCTTTGCTTATGACTGGATTACTTTTATCTACAACAGCTTTTTTTGATTTTGAAAAAATAATTTTTTTATTTAGCGAGATACCATTTACGCCTGTATATGAAATATCCGCTGTTAATTCCTCGTTTGCAAGACTCATACTGTAATTAGTCTTACTTACCTTATAAGGATTTACGCATAGTACACTATTCTTATTTATCGTATATGCCCCTGAATCAATAAACTTTTCATCCAAATAAGCCGCATAAAATCCATCTTTATTAAAAGATATAAAATAATCACCGCTCTCCCATACCCCGATTAAATTTGAAGAATTAAGATTTTGTAGATTTTCTTCATTGTCAGAAGAACAAGAAGCAAACGAAATTAGGTATAAGGCCACCCAAGCCGTCATAAACAATATTTTTTTCATGATTTATGTATTATTAATTAATTATGAAGGAAAATACTTGTTGCTTTGTCTTATTTATTAATCATCCCTTCAATAACAGAACACGCTTTTTCAAAATTGCTAAGGATGTAATCGCCTCCGTCTTCTCCCTTATCGTTGAAATACAAATACTTATTAGAGCCATACTTCTCCAATCTAATAAACCATGTCACCTTTTTCTTTTTAACATAATATCCTACTACGAAATAATCATCGGTCATGAATTTATTCTCCAAATAGTCCGCTTCTTTTAAAACGTCAGTTTTAATATCATCTCTCATAGACTTAATAGCGTTTATTATTTCCTTTAAGTCTTCATATTCTATAAAAGCACATCCCCCATCTCCGTCTTTAGCTTTGCGTTCTATTCTGTAAAAATACTTCGATTCATTTCCTTTTACAACTTCTCTGACGCAATTCTCAGATTTGTAGGATGTAAACATGTAATTACCCACCAGCCCATCCACTACTGTGTCAATAAGTTTAATTGACATGCCTGTGTCAGATATAAATTGCTCCATTTTGGTTTTCTCTTTTGAAGATTGATTATCCACGTCTTGTGAATACATCGACATCGGCAATACGATTACCATTAATAATAAAATCTTTTTCATATTAGTATGTTTTATATGTATATAATGATACAAAAGTCGTCATAATTAACCCGCGTTGTTGTAATATACAGTATGTTATAAAACACATCCGCCCTTTTATTATCCGCATCGCTTGAGAAAATCACCTATTTTCTATATATTTGCACAAAAACATAGAAAATACATGAAAGTAGTTGATTTTCTAATAAGAAGTTTGCACTTTCAAAGATTGTATCTATCTTTGTTGCGCTAACAGATGACGATTGCATTCGTTACGCAGAGCAAGCGGTTAAGTTGCTCATTTTATACATGGGCTTTTTTTATGCCCTTATTGGATATTGGCGGTTGCCTTTACGTAAGATTATAGTATTTGCTCTCGTAGCGAATGCGCCATCTGTTAGCAGCGTAAAGTGCAACCGCTTTCTTTTTGATAAAGTTGCCACATATAATTTCTTATAATCTTAAAATGCTAACAGATTATGGCAGAATTAGTATTTCAAAACAGCAACGGCAATGATGTGACTACTTCATTACTTGTTGCAGAAGTGTTCGGAAAAGAACATAGTAAAGTAGTCAGAGACATTGAAAGTCTTTCATGCTCAGCGAGTTTTAATGCCGCCAATTTTGGCGTTATTACCTACATTGATAGCAGAAACCGAGAACAAACCGCTTATGAAATGACTAAAGACGGTTTCAGTTTCCTTGTTATGGGTTATACTGGCGCAAAAGCAGGTGAGTTCAAAGAGAAATTCATCAATGAGTTCAATAGACGGGAAGCATTGCTCAAAGATGATGATTACATCTTGATGCGTTCCCAGCAAATTTTGCAAAAACGCGTAGAAATTGCAGAGCAGAAAATTAGGCAGCTTGAAGAGAAGAACGCCAAACTAAAACCCAAAGCCGACTTTGCCGAAGCCGCTTTCAAAGCAGAGGGCAAAGTAGACATAGGCCAAGCCGCAAAGATTCTCAACCTCGGTTTCGGGAGAAACACCCTTTTTAAAAAGCTAAAGGAAGTGGGCGTATTCTTTAAAGACAGGAACGAACCGAAACAAAAGTACATTGACGCAGGGTATTTTGAAATGACGCTGTTACCGCCTATACACAGAGACAGCCACCCCGACATATTATATCAAAAGGTACTTTGTAAGCCCAAAGGACTTGCTTATATCAATCAGTTGTTCGGTGGGAAACCTTCTGACAGAAAGATTTCGCCTATAAAATAGTATAGCGCAACAACACATATTTGCGTAGTATTTAGTAAATTTGCAGAAACGAGTAGGTTATGGAGCGAATAAGACTTACAAAGGAGGAAAAGCAAGCATTTAGGATTGTTTCGGAATTTGGCGGAGAATGTCCTGTTACATATCCGAAGCATGTATTTGCCGCATCCGTTCGCTCTATTGAAAGAAAAGGGTTAGTAAAGGCTTCTTATTTGGTTGACGGTCAAGTGTGGAGTGTCAAACTCACCGAAGAGGGAAAGCATTACCTTGCCGTTAATCCAAACTTGCATAATCCTGTTAATTGGAATTTAATACTTTCCGTCATAGGTATTATTATATCTATTATAGCCTTATTCGTAAGCTGCATGAGGAAATACTAATCGCGCTATTTAATAAATTAGCAGTCGGTTCAAATGCCCGATAGCCATAACTATACCCTATTATTAATATCTAAACAAATATTTCATCATGGAAGAAAAAATATACGAATTGCAGAAAGAGAATGTTTTCCTTGCGAGACAATTATTGCGCCTGTCCGAAGATTTACAGATGGCGCACGAAAGAATAGATGAGCTTGAAAAGACGCTGAAAGGGAAACGCATGATAAATCCATACATGAAAATAGTTACTCCGGGCAAATGAAATTTATATGGCCGGATAGTATTGGCTATTAATCATAAGCAGAAACGATAAAAATCATCTATTTTCTATGTTTTTGTATTGATTATTTAGAATATATTCTATATATTTGCATCAACATTGAACAAGCCAAAGAGCTGATTAACGGTATTCCCGTTAGTTGGCTCTTTTTGTTTTTTTACAACACAAACTCAAGATAACACATGGCAAAGCTTTACAGTATCTATTTTCAAAAGAGTAAGCCGGGAAGTCCTGTTATTGATACAAAGTCCCAATGGGGAGTTGTGTGCAAGGACTTTCCGTTTGCTGTTTACGGAGAAACTAAAGAATTGCCGAAGAGAGACTGGAAAGACGAGGACGGAGAGGATACATTTATCCCTGATAGACTTTACATGCAAGCCTACGATATTGATGTGGAATTTGCATACAAGGGAGAAATGGATACAGCCAATGAAAAGGTGATTGGCTTTTTGGATTACCTTTCCGGCAAAGACAATTCCGGTGCAGAGCTTAAGGTTTACGATACCTACACCAAGATAGGCAGGCAGGGTGTCTACTACAAATCCGTAGAACCGGATCTTTTCGTTCGCAAGACTGACGAGGGAGATGTGTTGACATTCAGTGTTACATTCCGGGTTACTGACCCTCAAACTCAAATAACACTTTCGATCTAATGGGACGGTTTACAGTATATAGCAAGGACGGACAAACAGTCAGATGTGTACTGGATAAGCTGGAGTACACCGGGGTTTTCATGGCGGAACGCGCGTGCACATCAACTTTTATATCTGATGCCAAAATAAACTTTGACGTATTTGATTACATAGATTATAGAGGAGAACGGTTTGAACTGGAGCTTCTTCCTACGGTAAAGAAAATATCAAAGCATCAATACAGTTATGACCTTAATTTCGTTTCTCTGAAATACGAGCTTGAAAGGTGCATGATGCGTAATATTGTTCCCAGTGACAACGGAATAGTCTACCCTACTCCTTTAGTTGTTGAGTTTACCGGAACGGTCAAGTATCTTGCAGAAAGGATACAAGCGTGTTTGGACGCCATGTACGGGAAAGGTGTATGGAGCATAACCCTTGCAGATGGCGTAGACAGCGAGGAAAAGAACATCTCCATGAGTAACCAAAACTGCTGGAGCGCTCTTTCTCTTGTAAACACAGAATACAAGCTGAATTATTTCGTAAAAGGAAGAAGCGTTACCATTGGCGGTGCGGAACCGGTAGTGAATAATGTTTTTGAATACGGCAAAGGTAAGGGGTTATATGAGATTGAACGAATATCTGATGCGGACACAGGGATTGTAACTAAGTTACGAGCCTATGGTGGCACAAGAAACCTTGATTACAGTTATCCGAAAAAGCCTGAATGGACTGACAGTATTCTCCCCGCCAACTACGCCTTATCTCCTCTTCGTCTTATGCTGCCAAGTTTTAAGACTGACGGAGTTACCGACTTTGTGCTGGCGTCAAACGAGGCTATCGCCAAATATGGGATTCGCGAAGGCGTGATAACCTATGACGATATTTATCCCTCTATTACGGGGATGAAGAACTCTGCTGGACAGGCTATTGACGAGATAAAGAGTGTTGACGCAATAACAAGTGAAACGCAACCCACTTTTACGGTACAGCTTTATGACTTGGGATTTGACTTAAACGAAAGCCTTACCACTGACGAAGCGCAGCTTTCCATGAAAAGCGGTGCATTGCAGGGGTACGCCTTTACTATTACTAAAATAGTCAAGGCTTCGGATGGAAGCTACACCCTTACGCTCGGAAGAAACACCCTCGAAGAATCGGATACGGATAATTTCACAGTTCCTAACAAGGACTGGAACATGAAAGCCGGGGACAGGTTTGTTCTTCTGAACATACTCATGCCACAGGAATATATTCGTGCTGCCGAAAACAGGTTATTGGAAAGGGCTAAAGAGTATCTTGCCAAATACAGCAGCACAAACTACTCTTACAATATAGGCGTTGACGAAATTTTCATGGCAAGAAACGCTAACTTCTATAATGAAATAATGGAAGGTAAGCGTCTTACTGTGAATGACCTTGAAATGGGTATAGACCATGAGAACGTGATAATACAGTCTCTCTCTATAAAAGAGGGAGAAGGGTTAATACCGACATTTGAAGTAACTCTTAATAATGAGCCAAGCGCAAGCACCCTTGAAAGAATACAAGGACAGATTAGTGAGATTGAAACATCTGTAAATAATAAGTTTTCATCACAAAGCGAACTAAGCAAACAATATAGAAAGAAGCTCGACAAAGTCGTTTGGGACAGAAACCTTGAAGAGAGAGTTGATGACAACGGAGAGGAATACTTGTTCTTGACCAAGCCATTGGTTACCGCCTACGGAGTAACCATGTACGCAGGCGCAGACGTTCAAGTCCCTTCAATCTACGAAGGTCTCCCAATAGACGGTGTGACGATTCAGTGGGTTGACGGAAAGCTTGTCTCAACAGGTGGAAAGGGTACTGCCAATGGTATAGTGGTAAATGGTAACACTTACACTCCTAATGAGGACGGAATAATCACCTTGCCTAATTATCCGACTTCGCTTGAATGGGGTAACATATCAGGAAAACCCAGCTGGATAGGTAGCACAAAGCCCTCTTACTCATGGGATGAAATTGGCGGTAAACCGTCAGTGTTCCCTACCAATTGGGAGAATGTTTCGGACAAACCCTCATGGATAGGCGCCACCAAACCGACCTATAATTTCAGTGAGATACAGAATAAGCCTACCACCCTTGCGGACTATGGCATCACAGACGCATACACCAAAAACGACATATCCGGGCTATTAGCCGATTACGTAACCAAATCAGGTGCACAGGACATTACAGGTATCAAGTCGTTCATAAACGGCTTAAATATCGGTGATATACTTGTAAAGAAGCATTCTGACGGAGTGGTTGAGTTAGACGGTGATTTGATTTTGACAGGTAGTCTTACCATGTTTGCACAAGGCAGTCATACGGCATCAACCATTCTTGACGCGCTTCCGATAGATGAAACCACCTTGTCCAAAGAGGGTGATGTATTAAGCGTAATAGGCGGTGTTGGAGGTGGTTCGGTAGACGGGATTATACTTAACGGAACAACCTATTCCCCTGATGAAACCACGAAGCTTATTACATTGCCGAATTACCCCACCACATTGCCGGCAAGTGACGTGTATTCTTGGGCCAAGCAGCCGAACAAGCCGAGTTATTCGTTCAGTGAGTTGTCCTCTCATCCTACTACGCTGGGGGGATATGGGATTACGGATGCGGTAACAATTGACACTGCTCAAGAGATATACGGGATTAAGGAATTTGCAACTACTGTATATATATCAACCGCATTCGATACTATGTTAGCTTTTAAATCATTAGATGATGAAAATTTTGCTATCATAGACGTTAGAAATAAGACGGGTAACTCGCTGTCTAAATTTGGTTACTATGGTGACCGTTGGGCCATTGATAGTAATACCATTCTCCACACAGGCAACTACGCAGGCGAACTGGATAATCGCTACGTCAACAAGGCAGGGGATACGATGACTGGATATTTGTTCTTTAACGCAAATTCCGGCATTGACCTTGTATCTATTCCAGGATACAAGTCTGCTATCAGTATTAATAATGCGGGCGCGGATAGAATTGGAATTAATTTCACAGACGGAGACGGTAACCTAAGAATAGCTAAAACTGATATTAATCGAGACTGGGTAAGCGGAGACGTAAATATTCTTTTAGGGTCTAATAATTATAAAGTTTGGCATGCCGGCAACGATGGTTCAGGTTCAGGGCTGGATGCGGATTTGTTGGACGGCAAACATTTACATCAAGGACAATGGGATTCAATATGTTACATCGGAGGAGACGGCGTATTGGAAATAGGAAAGTATATAGATTTCCATGAAGAGCAAGGTATGAGTAGTGACTTTTCTTGCAGAATAATGACACAAGGAGATTATCAAAATACATTATTCCTACCTACCTCAAGTGGGACTCTCGCTACACTTGGAGACAATGTCTACTCCGCCACCAAGTTGCAAACCCCTCGCACAATCTTCAGTAAGCCTTTTGACGGCACAGAGAATGTAACAGGAGGAGCTAAATTTGCTAATATCTGCATTGAGACAGATAACAACGGAAATGATAGCGGAAGAGGTAGTGAGATAAATAATTATGGCAGCGAATTACACCTCCAATATAATACATCAAGAGGTATAACAATGTGCTTTGGTGGCGGCAACGTCGGCATAGGCACTAGATCGCCAAGTTATAAGCTTCATGTAAATGGAGATATTCTTGCAAATGGTTGGCTTAGAACAGGCGGTAACACAGGCTGGTATAACGAATCCTACGACGGCGGTATATACATGACAGATAGCACTTGGGTAAAAGTGTATAATAATAAACATTTTCAATGTAACGGGACAATTTTCGGATATAGATACACTACCGATAATAACGCCGCTGCCTTTTCGTTTGACAAGCCCGGCAGTTATATGGCAGGAATTGGCTCTGGTGGGAGTGCCGATTTGGTTCGCTTAGGGCCTTGTGATTCTACTGGAGGATGGCATGACTGGGGCGGTCAGACATGGCAATTGTATGGCAATTTCCTTACAACTGGCGGAATAACCATGTACTCCGACTTAAGAAAGAAGAACGTCCTGAACAGCATCATCGTACCTCTTGACGTAATGGCAAACGCTGACCTTTTCGATTACACTTTCAAGACAGACGAAAAATGCAAGGTCAGAGCAGGAACGAGCGCCCAGTATTGGAACGTATTTCTTCCACAGGTGACAGACACAGACAATGAGGGCTTCTTCACAATGAGTTATGATGTGCTTGCAACTACATGTGTACTGTCTATGGCAAAGCATTTCCAAAGATTTTTGATAGAGGATTTTGGCAGACACGAAACAGAGATAGAGAGATTAAAACGTGAGAATGAAGAACTAAAGAACCGCGTTAGCGAACTGGAAAGGAGGGCAGCATAATGGCAGTGTATAATATATTACCGAGTACAAACCTTAAAACAGAGGATATACGCGATACGCTCAACGCATACGGAGGGAGTGTTTCTAATGACTGCTTAACGTTCTTTACAGATGCTGCTAATATTAGGAAATGGGCGAAGTATAAGCCTATAAATTACGCAAAAAACTTCGACTTGACGGATGCAGAGAGGGCAACCAAGAACTATGGCATCGGAAACATACCATGGCAAACCGAGTTCGGCGCTTGCAAGGCATTCATCGACAGGACAAGTGCGGAGCTTTCAGCGTACTACACATATGATAGGCCAACTGGTGGCACTTCCTCACCTTACAGGTTAGATGATTTCAGGGGCTATGACGGAGCCGCGGACGCACCTATATATCCGTCCAGCAAAACAAACTTAACAATGGGCGGAAGCAATACATGGGTAGCGGTATATGTCAATCTGAGGGGAAAAAGTTCACATCCAAATTGGCTGAACATATCCTATCTTGACAATAGAGACCCGTACGGAACATTGATTCTGTCAGCAGATAACTGCTATCTCGGAGTAATCCTTAAAGGGGACAACGGAACGTTCTATGCTATCGAACAGGTAAAAGTCCATACCCATACAGAGGGTGGAGACCATGAGACTGCTATTACTATCAATGATAGGAACTGTTATGGAACCTATAAGTTAATGCCGTTCCTCATTGAATCGAGTTCGCTTCCAAATCCTGACGGGAACGGTTATCAAACGGTAAAATGTCTTCCACTTACAATGTCTATCTCGACAGTCACCATAGTTAAGCAGGCAGCACAGTTGGTGGTTACCGCCAACTATGCGAGAGCAGACTATGGCAACGGATACAGGCTATATTTAACCAGTATCGTAATTAAGAACAATGGCAATATTAGTACAAGTGTTTCAGGCCTTAGATGCTCATTCAGTGGAAGCAACATGACTAATGTCTCGAATGTGTCAATATGGAATGTCGGCTCAACCAGTATATCAATTGCACCCGGTGAGACAAAAACGATTACCTCATTTACTAACAACAATTTCTACACCACTACCAAGACGAATGTGTATGGCTATTGGTATTTGTATGTTTCATATACAGGAAATGAGATAACCAAATCACTGAATATAAGCAACACACCGCCAGCAAGCGGTTCGTTTTAAGACGTATTATTAACTTAATAAAAGACCATGAAACAGTTCAAATCATTATCAGACAAGCGGCTTATCATTGAAGCCGAGGTAAACGGGAAGAAAGGCTTTTTCCTTATCGATACAGGTGCGAGTGTCGGGCTTATTGCCGAGGACAAGGTGAAGAAGTTCGACATCGTGAGAGGGCGCAAATACCCCGGCTCTCTTGTTGGTGCAGGCGGTGAAATGGAAGATGTGTATTACTGCAATACGCTTGTGCGGTTTGGCGGGAAAGATATTCCGCAGTTCCTCATTACCGACATATCAGGCGTGAGAAACAGCATAGAGCGTGAGACCGGGATAGAGATACTGGGCATCATCGGCCTTTCCCAAATGAAAATTATTGGGCTTCAAGTAGATGCAAATGACAATATGATAACAATCGAATAGTAAACCAATAAAAACAAAAGTTATGAGTACATCAACAACCGCCGCAGAAAAAGTGGCTTATGAAAAAGTAGTGAGAGCAACAATAAGAGTAAATAACTCCGTAGACGCGTCTAAGGTCTATGACATTGAAGCGGATGCAGAGGTTAACAACGGTGTGGTGAACAATATCAATTCAGGCACAGTGAAGAAAGACGGCTCACAGGTGGCTACTTTCAACAGCTACGGCAACGAGAACCTAAGCATCAACCATAACGTAGGAGAAAGGCAGGAACAGTGCGAGATTACCGCGGCCGTCAACACTTTTATCACCGACACGAAAGCTAAGGTAGCTACCGCACAGTCTGTTTCATTGCCGTAATCTAATCGTATAACCATTAAAAGAATAATAAAATGAGCGAAAATAAAAAATCAAAAAATGAAATTACAACAGACACCGTCCTGTCGGTATATAAGCTCCTTAATGATAGCAAACTTACCAAAATGGAAGATAAGGATAAATTCATTGTGATTAAGGCAGTAAGAAAACTCAAACCTATTGCGGCCGACTTTGACGATTTTCAGAAAGACGCGCAGGAAAAGCTAAAGGGGGAAAACTTCGAGGAGATGCAGAAGAAAGCCCAGCAATGGCAAAAGGACGGTGATAAAACCACTTTGGCAGAAGATGAGCGTAGGGAAATCAACAAGTTCTTCAAAGAATACTACAAGAAGTTGGAAGAGTGCCTGAAAGAAGAAACGGAAAGAAAGCATGAATTGGAGTATGAAAAACTATCAGAAGATGCTTTCGGTAAATTCATCTCCAGCAATGACTTCAAGGTAGATGATATAATCAAAATCCAAGAAGTAATGGTTCAGTAATCAGGAAGGGGTTGTGTCATGAAAAAGGTAAAGGTTGATTTGTTAGTTATTGGTAACCTATTGGTTATCAACAACTTGCGAGGGGGGGGTAACATCCTCTAATTGGAATTGTTATGCAGATGAAAGCCTATATGAAGCGGACAGGGTCGTACATGGCGACTACGAGATTAACGGTGACAGTGATATGTCTATTGCTGTTACTGGTGGTATCACCATTATACGGAAGGAGGTATGATATGGCTATTGTACCTGATTCCAATGTCAACCTTGCAGGTAACATACGTGACATACTGAACGCTGCGGGGGGAAGTGTCACTAATGAGGTGATAACATTCTTCCAAACGAGGGCTAACATCAACAAGTGGGCCAAGTACAAACCTTACCGAAAGGCAACAAACTTCAACCTTGATTATAGCACAGACCCTACACGTGCGGACGGGTGTATGTGGGGAATGGTTACCCCAACATTGAAGGCGGGATATGTGTATTTCAATAAAATGGCTTATGAAATTACCACAAACCCTTCTCAAGCAAATTACCCCAACTGGGAATATCAGCTTCCGAGAGGCGGACAGGGTGAGCCTTACCGACTTGGTGATTTCAAAGGGTACAATACCGCGGCTGTCCAGCCGTTTACAACAGGCATAACTAATTATAAGTCGGAACTGAATATGTTTGATGAAGATAGCTTCACTGCTTTTTGCATGATAAATTCGGGGTCCGATTTTAATTTCAGGGACTTTTTTACGACATCTTCCGGATATAGGTTTGTTGTTGAATGCTACTTGGAAACGGGTATGCCTTTTTATGTAATGGACGCTCCGACTTACAAACAAATATCAGGGCAAGATATTGCAAACGTTACCGACTGGGCAGAATATATAAAGATCCAGCTTTCGCAGATAATGCAGAATACAAGCCAGCTTGTCGGGCGGTCGCTGTATGTATGTATGGGTGTTCAGAAAATAAGCTCAAGTGGAAGTGCCGAGGGCGGAACGGGCATTGTAGCTCCATGGAATGGCAGCGATACTCCGTTTTTCAAAAGGATTAGCATAGTAAACTATTTCAGCCGCCGGGCAAGCCTTACCTATGTGGCGTTTACGTTGGTTAATCCTACTTGGTATTCAAGAGACAGCGACCTTACTTTCTCTTTTTCAGGCACAAGATATTTTTGTGTAAGGATGAAGATAGAGCGTAAGGCGAAGGGGATGTACATTATTCCTGAAAACTCATCGTTCACGCCTTCTTCAGGAGAAGGGACCATAAAAATAAGATGCTCTGTTGTGGCCGGAACATATCAAAGCAGCCAGTTCGGACAACCCGCAAATAGTTCTTTGCAGAATATCAGTCAGATATATATAGAGCCTTCTTCAACCGAGGGACAGTATCAGGAGTTCTATTTGGTTTTCAGCAGCCTGTTAAGGTCCGGCACCGCTTCTTATTTGGTCTTTGAGGCTACCTCTGACAATAAAGGTTCATTCGTAACTATGGATGTTCAGACAGTGAATATAACTTGCAGATAGTACGATGAAACAAATAAGCAAATTCCCCGTTCCACTCTCACGAGCCAAACGGGGATGCACAGTAGTTAGCTTATTGATGCTGTCTGCAAAGATAAAGAAATTAATATAGAAACGAAATGAAACGTATTAAAAGATATATTATAAAAACCTCGTCCTGTTCTCACGAATAAGGCGGGCAAGGCAGACCATTTAATACGAACAGTAATCTTGATAACTAAAGTCTGCCTGATTAATAAAATTTACGCTTACAGTTTGTACGTGACACAAAGATAGGAAGAAATTTAAACATAACGATAAAATGAAAGAAAACATTGTTACCCAAAGCATACCGGGTGGATTTGCGATGATAGCAAGCAGCTTTATTGTACGGTCATTGGAACACATGATACCTTGGCTGATAGTATCATTTGCAGTTATTATCTGCGATTTGGCGTTTGGAGTTAGGAAGAGTTTATTAATGAATGAGGAAGTACGTTTCTCCGGAGCCATACGCCGTACTATGGGTAAAATGGTAACTTACTTTGCCTTTGTCTGCATGGTTGTGATGATAAACATTGCTTCCGGGGGCAAGTGGAACATTGATATATATTCCTGTCTCTTTGTGTGCTTTATAGAGTTTTGTTCTATTATAAGCAACATATTAAAGCCTAAGGGGTATGATTTCAATATATTAAAAGCTTTGGGCGTATTCTGCAAAAAGGTTTTTAATGTTGATAAGGAAGATGTTAGTGAGATAATAACGAAAGATAAGGAGGAAAAGAAATGAGTTTAATTGACTTTGCTTTTATTGCACCATTTTCTTTTTATGTCATAATTTATACACTTTCGATAAAGGGAACCGGATATGTCGATAAATCCATAGAAAAATGAGTTGTATTTTAACATGATTTTTTTTGCAAATATAGCAATAACCAAAAACGAGGAGAAAAAGAAATGAATATTAAAGGCTACTTCGACGTTCAGGAACTTGTATGCAGGCACGTGTACGAGAAGTTCGGTAATAACGCTTGGCAGTTCTTCGATAACCGCCTGTTGGAAACACTGCTTGTTATCAGGGAGAAACTTGGCAAGCCTATCTATGTGAATAATTGGCAGGTAGGCGGTAATGTGACACAACGAGGGTTAAGATGCAATGTCTGCCAGCTTGTTGCAGAAAAAACAAGGTTTGAGAAAGTGTACGTATCGGCACACATACAAGGTACGGGCATTGATTTCGATGTAAAGGACATGACGGCTCTTGAGGTCCGTAACTGGATTAAGGCAAACCAAATACTTCTTCCGTATCCCATAAGGCTGGAGCAGGATGTTACGTGGGTGCATCTTGATATGCGTAATGACGGAACAAAGGGTAAAGTCATATATTTCAAAGGATAATGCCATGAAAGAACTAAGAAATCTATTGTTTTGGGCGTCTGTTGGATTGCTGGCTATGCTGCTGGTGTTCGTGTTTGCTTCGTGCCGAACGAGGACGGTCTATGTGCCTGTTGAAACCAAAGTGCTTGACAGTATAGTCTACCACGATACAACGTTTCAGGAGAAGCTGATGCCTTATAAAGACAGCGTGTCTACCCGCGATACTGTGTCATTCCTGCATAACCCGTATGCTTATAGTTATGCGTCTTGGAATAAGGGGATATTGAACCACTCATTAGGCATCTATCCCCAATCTACGGTGACGGTCAAGATACCTTACTTCATTGAAAAGATAAGAAGAATTGAAGTGCCAAAGCCCTATCCTGTGGAAAGGAAACTATCATGGTGGGAACGGTTTAAAATCAATTACGGAGGTGCGAGCATGATGCTAAACATTGCATGTGTCGCATTGGCCGTTATTTGGCTTGCCATAAGGATAAAAAAGAAATAAGTGTAGAAGTTGGCTTTAGCTGACGCTCTTTCGGGGCTTAGAGTAGAAAGAAAGCCCCTATCTCTTGTCCTCTGTCTGCGAAACGAACACAAGAGACAACAATCACAATCCGAGTTGTTACGAGGCTTTCGAGTTTAATAACGCCGGGTTGTGATTTTTGTTTTTAATAATTACATGTTTTAAAGCAGAATAATATGAAAACAGGAGATTTGTATCAGATTATGATGTCTACGGTATGCAGGCATACAGGGGTTGGAGAATTGGAACTGATAGACAGTAAAAAAGAAGAATGCGTAGACGCGCGCTATCTTTTGGTGTACTTCCTATCGCAGTTTTTAACGGACGAGGAAATATCCCGTCAAACTAAGATACCCCGTCAGTCGGTAAACAGGATACGAAACCATTTCGATGTAAAAATAAACAAGTGGAGCGTAAAAAACTGCCTGCACGAAATTAGCTCCGAACTTGCCCATAACCCGCTCGTTTCTTCTATAATAGCACATTGATTCTGTCGTCCTTTGTCATGCAGCCTACATCGGGCTGCCTTGAAACAATAAATATTTTATGACTATGACAGCAGAAGATTTAATGGCAATGAAAGCCATGTCCGACGGAACCGACATGAGTTCCTACGAGCACTTCATGGTGGCTGAAAAAACAGCAAAGAGACCCAGCGGAACATCAATTGCAGCTATTACTATCGGCAGTGCAGCCTTGTTGACTGGCATCGGAGCTTGGATTTTCGGTGGCGTTTATGCCGCACAGGGAAGCAAAGCTAACCAAAGAGACATTGACCGACTGGCTCAACTGGCTATTGCAGAACGCGCAGAACGTGTAAATCAGCAACCTCGCATGATTGACTACGTAAATGTTCAGACAGGCGCTACGGCTAACGCTTTGGCGGGAGCAGGAGCAAGCGCATACGCACAGGCAGAAGCACAGATCGTGGCTGACCGTTTGACAGGTCGCTCACAGATGTGTCCGCAGCCCGTAGCATTGTACAGCGCACCGCAGCCTTGCGGATGTCCTTGCAACGGCTAATTGCATTTCGGTATCGGGGAAGGGCACACTAAGCCTTTCCCTTTTTACAAAAAACATTGCTACTTATGTTTTGGAGAAAGAAAAAATACAATATGGAAATGCTGAAAATGATAAAGCCTACCAGTAAGGTTGCACTGAAAATGCAAACTCTGATGATAGCCAAAGGAAACGTAGAGGAAGCGGAGAAGCTGTATGATTTTCTCGCTAAGGACATGGAAGAACTGCCTACGTTTGATGTTGCTCCTCCCACAACCATGCAACAGGTGAGGGATACCGCCGGAACGATATTCGGCTGGGTGAAAGAAAATCAGAACGATATCATGCAAGGCATAGAGTTCTTGAAAAGCCTGAAAAAAGGAGGTGGAATGCCGCCTTCGGGTGCCGCTCCAGTATCACCGCCTCTGCCTCCGTTGTAATTAAAACAAATGCACTATGAAAGGATTTGAAATAAATTTTAAAGTATATGCCGATACGCAGGAAGAAGCGGATGCAGCCTCAAAGGCATTGCAGGACTTTGTAAACGAACATGCTGCCGAGGGAAGAGCGGTAACAGCACAAAAGCTGACAGAGTGCGTTCCTAAATGGAAAGACAACCTGTTTGTAAAAAATCAAATCATCAAATATTTTAAATAACAAAACAATATGAACGAATACATACAAGCCATTTACGAGATAGCAGTATCAAACAATAAGTTCCTGATAGCTACGGAACAACGGCTGATAAACATTGAAGCAAAACTCGATGTGCTGCTGGGTGTAGGAACGCCTGATTCTGTAAAAGAGATGAAGAGCCGGGTGCCGGCTCCAAAGAAATACCCTCAATCAGCAGAGGAACCCGTTGCTGAATAATATTAATAAAAAAACGATTCATTATGAGCTGTTGTAAAAACAAATCGGGACAAACCTCCGTATTGGAGCTTGTCCCCGTAGCCACAGGGACTACGACACCATCCCCAATAATGTATTACATTGACCTGATTCATTATCTGTGTCGTAACCGGAACATCTGTATCACCGCCCAATATCCTTTGAGCGGGACCATGAGGGCCGTTTTAAAGTCTATTGATTCTTTAGGCGGAAACCTTTATTCGCTGTCTATCCAATTGGTAGGTTCGGTAAGTTATCTGCCATACGTATGCGGATGCAACAATTGTGACGTATGCCCGCAGACGGATACAGTGTTCACTTCAATTACCGTACCGTTCTATTCAACCACAGTACCCACATCGGCAACACTTACCGTTACGCCTAATGTGCTGGTAAGTCCTACCAACGTACAAGACTGCTGCACGAAAACAAATGCGGTGGAAATAGAGTTCGGCCTGACTGTCACAAGCCCTGCTCCTGCGCCTGCCGTAGCTGCATTGCTTGGTGAAGATGAAAGCTTAGCAAACGAAACCAAATCATCCAAAAACAAGTAGTGTATGATTGGGGATGCAATGATAATAACCATTTCCGTATGCCTGTTCATCTATTTGGGACTTTTCGACGCCATATCAGGCATTTTGAAAAGACTTGTTCCGGTAAACCCGGGAAAGATAGGACGCTTATCAGAGAAGCTGAAATGCAGCAAGTGTATCAGCTTTTGGCTCACGCTGGCTTACGGCATTGCATGCGGAGGTCCGGTTATTCGTTGCATCCTTGTTTCTTTTCTGTGCGCTTTGGCCGCACTATGGATTGATTTGCTTTTGGCTTATATAAACAAAAAATACGATCGGTTATGGGAAGATTTGTAATTGTAAAACCAAAGCCCGCAAAGACGGTTAAATGCCCGTCATGCGGAAAGAAATAACAATATGGGCAACAAGAAGATTATGAAGTATTGCATGGACAAATACCTCAACGAGTGTATAGGTAACTGCAAGGATGACGGTGTCAAGGCTCTTTTATTATTACAAAAAGACATTGAAAAGAACAACGAACATCACCTTCGCCAGCAGGACTTGCTGCTTCAAATAATCAGAAAGCAAAGCAAACCCAATTTTTGGCGGGAGGTGGGAGCAAACCTTACCGGGGACGCCATTTTTGAGGTGTTGCTAAGAGGTGCAAGCAGGATATTCAGGTAAGAAACATACTACTTAATTAAAAGAAAGGGAAAAGATTATGACTATTTATGAGTTGATAGAAAAGTACGGTAAAGGCAAGGGTGAAGCTGTAATGATAGAGAGCACCCGCATCCTTTCGGATGTGCTGGAGCCGATGAAAGAGAAAGAGCCTAAAAAGTATTGGCTGGCGTTGAGAAAGCTGTACGGTGCCATGAGCGGATGCCATTACAACGAGGAGTTTGCCATGCACGATGTTGCCGATATGGAGTACACCGACAAGGAAGGCAACGAACACAAGGGTGGATATTGGACGGTAGATCAGATAGAGGAAGCCACCAAGAACAAGAATTTCCCGTCGGGATGCACACGCTGGGATAAATACGTAGCCTTTAATGCTTTTTGGGCCGATCTGTGCAAGGTTTTGGACGGAGAGGATATTATCGAAGCGGCGTATGCCTTTTGGTTTGACGATGAAGATTGGATGCCGGGAGATAATAAAATTTGGTCTTACATGTGCCTAAAATATAGCTATGAATGAACAATTAGACATATTGATTAAGCAGTCGGAAGACTTACCGCACTGGATGTTCTGCCGACTGCTTGCTATGATGCAATGGAGCGTGCTCTAAAGATAGCCGAGGATGTTATTTGCAATGCTATACCGCTTATTGTTGCGGTAAAGCTGGCTATGCTGTTAGCCCTGTGTCTCTAATTCTTTCACGCCCTCCAACGCCCTGTACAGTATGTATATGGTACTCATATTGTTTTTAAATAAATCTGTGCTCCCTTCATCTACGTATTGCGCATAATCAAACGCCAGGTCTACAAGCTCTTTTCTAAGTTCTTCAGGAGTTATAATGTCTCTGAAAAATTCTCCCATTGCGCTGACGTCATATTGCTTTTTAGCAGGTATTGTATTTCTTTCCATGATGAATATTTGTTTTAGGTTTTAAGCGGGCAGGCTGATTTACAGTGGGGGTCGGTAAAACGCAGACCCCCTTTTTGTAATAACCTATTGCCTTTTTCTGATTTTCAATAAGCTATATTATTAGTTAGTTCCTCCTATGAAATGAAACCCTAATACGGCCAATAACTCATCAAACTTACTTTCGTACCATAATGGTTGAGTGCCTTTCGGATTGTTCGGGTTTACTTGGTTTTCTCCGAAAGAAAGACCTTTCTCTGTGATTGACTTGAATTTCTTCTTTTGTCCGTATGATGATTTTCTTTCCAGTTCGCACAGATAACCTTTTTCTATTGCTACCGTATTAAATTCACGTGCGGATATTTGAGTTTTCCGTTCTTTCAATAGGTCGGTTGCTGATTTTAATATCCCTTTTGACGGGGTGTAGTCGGGAAGTGGCAAGTTTAATGGTTCTGCTACTTTTCCAAGCAATGCAAGTTTTGAAGAATCGTTTAGGTTGAGCATTTCGCTCACACCTTTTACCCATTCAAGACTAACACGAACTTTGGTTGTTAGGGATGGTTCTCGTTTGGGATTATTTCCCTCGATTCCCTTATGAACGGTGTGATGGAATACTTTCCTGTACACCTCAAAAACGGCTCTTACTTTTCTTGCGATGAAGAACTCCATACAGGAGACAGTGAGTTTATACTCATTTGTCGGTCTTCCACCATTGGGGTTTTGAGGATTTTTCCTTAAAACTTGATAATCAACATTTTCTATAAAATCTAACTTCAAAGCTGAAACAGCATCTGATTTTTGACCGTAAACAAGCATCCATACTTCATCAAGATTGACTGGAAACTCGTCATCAGATTGTGACAACTTTAACACTGCGATGAAATACGCTTTGATTTCGCTTTCGCTACTCTCCTTTGATAAAATAATCTTTTTAGCCATTTTATTTGACAATTTATGGCAGCTTCAATTTATCGAGGTGAAGCTATACCTCGTTTATTTTCTTTTGTGCTAATTCTAAAATATCTTTATACATTTGTTTGTCTAATCTATTCTTTGCTATTTCCATAAATACAGACGCAAGATGTCTCTGCGTTTTTATTTCTCTATTATATTTCCATTTTCCCTCTTCTTTTAGTTTAAGATTATAATCTCCTATTTTTGCTTTGCAAAGTTTTATTAATGCCCATATAGAAGTCTCTATTTTTTTCTGACCTGCACTCAGCCTTTTGTATGGTGCTGTTTTTACTTTAAACTCGGATAGCTTACCTAATAGTTCATTCTTCCAGTTAATTACAACTTGAATGTCTGTTTCATTCAATATCATTTCTTCTGTTATTTCTATTCCTCTTATTTCAATCATATTCTAAAAAAAAATAAAAAAACGGTTGCAACCGCCCCATTGTCAAACATACTTTATAGAAAGCAGTTGAGAGTGCATTAACATCTCTCATGGGAGTAACAACCGTTGTATTATATATACAGCGAACATATAAGCATAAAAAATGCCTACAATGAGCAGGCTTCCGTCTGCTTTCTATTTAATATGTTTGACGCTGCAAATATACGCCCTTTTTCTATAACGCCAAATGAAAAACTTAATATTTTACTTTAACCGTATGATTTCTACCCCATACCATCGCATTATACAGCGAGGCGGCATATAGTTTAATCTCTTCGTTGTTTTCCAAGAACTCCACCTTTAGCGCTTCTTTCATAGCGGTGGTATAAAGGTTTTGGTCTAATGTATTATCTTCCATTGCTTTTGTTTAAACAATTAATGATTTTATCAATCTCTCGAATATCCTCTCTCTTTCTTCGTAGGTGGCTTTTCTCGTTTCGTAAAAAGAACCAAACAGTCTAATGTTTTCTCTTCCCGGACTGGCTATATACACATGAAATTTATCAAAATTATACACCAAGTAATCGCCTTTGTCGAACGAATCAACGACAATAGGGTTAAGCCCGGCAACATTGTTCATCAGCTTCTCAACTTCATAGCGGTTCAAAAAGCATTCTACCCATTGCTCGTCATCTCGGTTGATTATGTGACCGTCATAGGTAACGGCCACCTCGTATGTATCTTCCCCGTCTGAATGAAACAGCTGTCCTAAAAGCACACTGACGCCATAACCATTCTCAAACTCAACCACTCCCTGCATGTACTTATCAACATCTTTCATCAATTTCAGCTTTTTGATAAAATTTACCTCTTCCTCTGTAAAGTAAGGCTTAAACTCTATATCAGAGAAACTGTATTTCCTTTTAACATCTTTCATAATTACAAGTTTAATTATCTGCATTTCACTTTTGTAAGCCCGTATTTGGCTAATCTTAGATACACCGTCCTGACGCTTACATTCAATATTTCGGCCATTCTACGGGGAGATATGCCGTCCTCCTTGTACATCTTTGTAATGTTCTCCTGTGAAAGAGGGTCAACAAACGGTTTCTTTGGTTCTGTTATGTCCATTCTTCTGCGTGCCCTTTCCGCGTATGCTTCATTCTGTTTGTCTTTTGTGACATAGATAACAGTATTCTTACTAAGCCGCAGCGGGAACAGCTTTCTTTCCACTTCTTTGTGTTGTTCTACAAGCAGATCCGCATCACCGTTTAGGGTCGGGTCTACTTTTAATTTATCCTTTGGTAATGCTTGTTTCCTGCGCTTAAGTTCTCTTTCTGTTTTTCTCATCTTATTATGCCTAATTTATTATACCAATGGGAAGAATGGGAAAACCATCCGACAAAGACCGTATTCCCAAAGAGGGTTAATTTATAAAGTTTACTCATGCATTTTGTTAACTAATTCACACCAACTATTATCGTTCTCCCAAAACCATTGATAGCCGCCAGCGTGTTTACGCTTTCCGGAGCAACAATGTCTGATATTACGGGCGCAAATGCCAGTCTTTCGTTCCGCATCGTTAGAGGATTGGAAAACACACTGTAACTGTCCGTTCCTTATGGCTACTACTTCCTTTGCTCTGCAGCCCGCTATATTAGGGTTTCCCGTTCTTCCTGATGCTAATCCTTTAAATATCCTTTCCCTCTTATGCAAGGGGACGTTGTAATCATCCCATTTCTTTCCCTTGTTGTGGGGAGTACAACCCTTTAAAAATCTTCCGGTAACAAGGTTTCTGTTATGACGTTCCGGAGAAATATGCAATTCATTCATATTTAAATTCGAGTTTTAGGTTACTTGTAGTATCGATATTAATTTTCTTCATATGTTTATACCCTTTCTTCTTGTCGTAGTCTTCCAACCTTCCAATACGGCTTGGGTTAAGCTGTATTTATCATTAAACATTATTTTCTTAGCCATAATCATATTAATCATTAAACAAATCAACAGCTTTCGCAACCCAATACCATATCACGAAATAAAAGGCGTATTTGGCTAATCTTTCGCAAGATAGTGAAGGCTCTAACCCGGCTATGAAATTCCACGTATTATACTCATATACACAAATTAGATATGATATAATGATAGAAACCAGTATATATATAAATCTTCTCATAATCATATAAGTTTTAATGCTTCAAAAATCCCGGCTTCAAGTGCTTCTTCGTAGGTAGCGTAATTCTTTGTCTCAAAAAGAAATTCATAGTCCTTCGTGTCGTAAATTCTACAATACCACAGCCCGTTCCCGTTTGCATCAACGGCTGTATGAATAGAATGATTATCACGCAGCCATTTCTGCGCAACATACAATGTTGGACATAAAAATTCAACCAATTCGCCACCTATTTCCGTACAACATGACATTCTTTGCGGAAGATCATATTTTGTAATAACCTTATTGCAGCCTATTATGTGTTCGCACTTCCAATTAAATCCTTTCTCTTTCAGCAGCTTCGCTGTCTCTAATGTTACAAGTTCTTCGGTCATAGTTATTTATCCATTTCTTTAAAATATTCAATCAATTCGTTTACGGTAGCCTTGTGCAATTTAAATACTTCTAATATACTGTCACAGTCTTTATTGTAAACCCAAACTCCTTCGGGTGAAATAAACCATTGAAGCTTATCTGTATCATCTCTTAGTGCGGCAATAGCTAAGAAAAGCTCTTCATTGGTTCCACAATCAATTCTTCCAGCACAATTCCATGTGCGATAAGGATTTGTAGCATCAAAAGCCCCTTTAATAATAATATGATAATTGCAGTTAACTGGTGATGTAGCAATACAAAACCTTTCATCTTCAATTACATCAGTAGGATGGTTGTATCCTAATTTTTCCAACTTCTTTCTTAATTCCGGTGTATTTTTGCGTATAAACGCTGGTGTCGAAAATCCCATAATTATTCCTCCTTATCTATCTTAATATCTGTCACTTTGCCACGATTGACGAAACGAAAACATTTCATTACAATACACAGAAACGTTTCGTATTGGCTCTCAAATTCATCGCATTCATAACGCAACGAGCAGTCACTGCAATCAGAATGCCCATTATACACTTTCTCTGCTTCATGCAGCACTCCGTCTATTATTATTCCGTTCTTTACTTCCATGATTAAAACGTCAAGATTATTTTTGTTTTTATTCTTACAGGCAAAGCCGATAACGTAGACTTTTCACTTTCCCTGCGTATATAAATCATATTATTGACTTCTAAACCTATTTCAGCTTCAAGGTGTTCTAAAATATGAGCTATTTCCATTTCAGCTTTCTCTTTCTTGTTTTTTACTTCTTTTATATCCATGATTACTCTCTTTTCAGTTTCTTTATCATATTATCAGCACAATCAAGCGCTATAATTATCGGTGCTTCACGTTTAGAATATGTGCCGCAAAAAGCAGGGTTGCTTAGAACTCCTTGCATTGCAGCCTTTGCCAATTCATAACGTCTCTGCTCCCAATCAATAGTTTCATCATCTTTCAAAATTTCAAGTAACCCATTAGGAATAATCGGGTCAGTAGAACCAACCTTGGCATAGAAACAACATTCAACATCGATTACTTCTCCAGTTTCTTTTATTCTCGCTTTCATTGTTCACCCTCCTTTAAAATATATCCGTTTTCAATCACCCAGCACAGTATCTTATATGCGTTCTCCAAGATATCCACATTGTTTTTATAATCTAAATCGTCAAACGTATAATTTACGTATCTATAACATATACAAGGCGGAAGTATTTGCAGTTGATATTCTTCATCATTGTATGTAATATAACTCGGCAGCTTGTCGAGAATGTCCTGCAAGGTGTAAGCAGGGTATTCATGCTTCATATTCGGTTGAGAAACGAAGAGAGTAGGCCTTTCCTCTAAGGCGAGCACTCCATTGAAAAAAGATTCAACCGTAGGCAAAAACTGCCAGTGCATACTTGCGTCACTCGTATCCAAGCCAAGCTCCCTCAGGTGCTTCATCTGATCTATTGATAATACTTGTTTTGATTTCATATCTAATCTTTTTTTTAAACACTCTTACATAAAGCATTAAATTTGAATTTATCACAGTTTATAGTATCTCGGTTAAATCTGTCAGTGCATTTATAATAATGCTTACAGTTGTAACAAACCCTTTCAATCTTTTGCTTTTTCTTTACTTTAGGAAATTTCATTCTTAATCTCCTTTCTCTTTAATATATTTTTCTGTAAACTTGATAATTGTCTCTAAGAAAAGACGGGTTGCATTATCAGATATGATACATCTACTACCGCTGTTCCCAATCTCATGCCTTTGGATTGAAAAAAATGCATACTCCTTTTTAGTGAGCGCGTACCATGCTACTTTTATTCGTTCAATCATTTGTTTAATCTCCTTTCTCTTTAATCCGTTCCAGTACATCCTTGTTGGCTTCGAGTATCTCATCGAAAGAGGGGATTTCGTTTTTACCAACATAATAAAACATAAGACCTCTGCTAACCATTGGCGAACGTCTTTTTAATGAGTTGAAAATAGATGTTGTTGGAATATTCATTTTAATTGAAGCATCTTTTATTGATTTGAAAACGTAAGCAGTTTCTCCATGTATGCAACAAATCTTTTTTCGATAACTATCAGTCGCATGCCCATAGGAGTTATTGTAAGACCTTGTACACCATTCCAAGTTATCAACATTATTATTTAAAGGGTTCTCGTCTTTATGATTTACCATCTCTAAATTTAAAGGGTTTGGTATAAATGCTTTTGCAACAAGCCTGTGCACAAACATTAGTTTCCTTTCCCCATTAATGCTAATTGTTACCTAAACATATCCATGAGAATCTATATAACCTTTCATTATCCTTGGATACGCTCGTTTCCCCCATCTACTAAAAATGCTTCTAACTCGTCCAAAATTACTAACTTGATACCCAAACACTCCTTTTGTGTCTTTCCATACCTCTTTCATGTCATTATAAATTTAAGAGTTTATGAATATTCTCTATAACTTCTCCGTCTGTCAGTGAATCGTCCTGCATGATTGATTTAATCCGATTTGCAAGCCATTCAGCACCGGCTTTGAACCCTTGTTCAATGTCATATCTATCAAAATCGAAATGCAATCTATATTTCTTTGGAACTCCACGTTCTTGACATTTATCGTCAGCATATTTCCTTACTGCTTCTTCTACTGTCTGTTTCATTTCTTTTTGTTTTACCCAAATTTTGAAAGGAGCACATCCTAATGAAAGGTTAAGTGTCAAATTCTAACTTATCATTATAACTGTTGGATATGCTCCTTTTTGTTGTTACTTTTGTTTCGTCAAATTCTAAAAATTATAACTTACGAAAGAGTTTATAAAAACATCAATCTACTGCCCTGAAGAAGTAATTGGTCTAACTATCTCAATCTGCAAACAGCTTAACATTCCATGCAGAGGAAAACAAGATGCAGGGAACTTTATTTTTCAAAGAGATCTAATAAACAGCCTTTCAGGAAAATACAATATAAATGCTTCCGTAGGAAATAATTGTTTTTATTATTCTAAAAGTCTAAACCTGATTGCGGAGTCTCTCGTTTCTCGTAATATCCTGAACGAAGACGCTCTTCGACAAGACTTGGAGGAATTTTGTTTAGCAAATCCGCCACTGCGCCTTTAGGAAAATACATGTAAAATCCCCTGAGTGAAAACACATTTTTTTCTATAAATAAGTTTGCGCCCACCACATTGTTGTTTAGCACTCTCTCCAAGCGTGCAAGGAACTTTTTATCCCTGTACGCTTGATACTTCTGTAATAGTTTTTTAATCATAATATATTATTGTTAGTTTAATCTTCCACCTCAACAAATTCGCCGTTTACTAATCTATACCAAGTATCAGCCTTGATATTTTTTCCGTCAACTACAACAGCTTTCCAATCAGAAACATCGTACGAGCTTTCTTGCTCCTCTGCTATAACCAAGATAGATCCCATACCTCCTCTGGCCTTTACATTTGTTCCTCGCGCCACCGCTAAACCGTTATTTCCAGTTGATGAACTACCTCTTGATGTCGCAGCACCTCTATAACCAGCGGTCGCAGCACCATAATTACCAGCGGTCGCAGCACCACTATCACCAGCGGTCGCAGCACCACTATCACCAGCGGTCGCAGCACCATAATTACCAGCGGTCGCAGCACCTCTATAACCAGCGGTCGCAGCACC
>ENA-OROK01000096-OROK01000096.1-human-gut-metagenome-genome-assembly--contig:-NODE-96-length-103347-cov-11.944739_pt1 | contig 103347 bp, 85 predicted proteins | sample MGYA00242127_ERZ509046 | MGnify/ENA primary metagenome ERZ509046 (study PRJEB26280, sample SAMEA2338728) | human gut metagenome | biome: human gut; feature: human-associated habitat; material: faeces... | reverse complement strand
TTATCATGTGATTCCTATAATCAATATCTTTGACATATTTTACTCCCAGTAGTTCCCCAATTCTGTATCCGGTTTCTGCTAACATAAGTAACAGAAGCTGATCTCTTCGGTTCGTACAGGCCTGTAAAATTGTAATAATCTGATTTTCTTTTGCTGTTCTCCCACGATGTTCCTCTTCCTTCAGATAGGCTTTAAAAGAATGATTCCGCAGTACCTTTTTTACTCCCACCTGATTAACCGCTATAATCTGGTTATACGATAAGGTTTTGAGACTTCCGTACTGTTCATATTCTGCCTCTATAAATAAATAGAACCTGAACACATCTTTTAAGTATGCGTTGCAGGTTCCTTCATTCGGACACTTCTTTTCTCCAGCCGTTTGCTCTGTATGGTTTCCGGCTTTAAGCCAGTATAAAAATTCCACAAAGTGTTCTGTCTGTTTTTCATAATCTAACTGATAGACTTCTGTGAGTTCCATTTCTTTCTCTGCCATATATTTCATATAATAGCAGATTGAAAATGCTGTGCGTTTCACTGTATTTGGTGAACGTTTACATTTAATCTTATGCATTAGATATTTACTTGGCAGTTCTTCAATACTCATTGTTTCCAGATTTCTGATGAAAAAATATTTTTCTGTTCCATCTTTTATCGTTTCCACCTTGTATATCATAAGCTGCCTCCTTTCCTCTAACGCTATACACAGTATACCCACTTCATGCCGAAATAGCTATTCATCAATACCAACAATCCCACCGAAAACGCCCTTGAAATACCACCAAACTTTTCGTGCAAAATCTGCTTTTTCTGTAGCAGAACCACGAACGGTTACAGGTAGTATTCCACGCCTTTCCGGTTTCGAATAAAGTGCTGGACATCCTTGATATCTTTTGCCATCTTGCAGCTCGGAAGCGCACACATTACTTCCTCATGATACCTGCCACCTTCTCCTGCACGCTCGTCTAAAATGGACACGACACAAGTATCTGTCTCGGTGCGGAGAGCACGTCCGAATCCCTGTCTTAGTTTTTTCTGCATGTCTGGAACAATCACTGCCTGAATATAATCTTTCAGGCTGGCATATTCCTTCTTCTGTGCTTCACTGATGGGATCAGGAACAGCAAAGGGCAGTTTTACTATAATCAGCGAAGATACCATATCTCCAGGGAAGTCTACTCCTTCCCAACAGGAGCCGGCTGCAAAAAGGACAGCATTGTCCATCTGTTTAAATCTTGTGATCTCTTCCGGTGAATGTCTCCACACCTCTATCATCGGGAACGGAATTTCATCCCTTAACATCTGGTAAACGTTTCCCATCAAATGATAAGATGTAAACAGCACTAGCGTATGCCCGTAAGTCGAACAGATCAGTGAATGGATATGGCCTGCTATCATCTCTGCCTCTTCCTGACTTTCTCTTCTGCATGTCTTCAAATTCTTTGGCAGATATAACAGACAGTTCTTCTGATATTCAAACGGGGAGTCTGCCACATATTCCCGGACTCTCCGCACTCTCTGTAATCCTGTCATTTTCCGAATGTGGGAAAATCCCTGTCCGGTTTTTAAAGTTCCGCTTGTCAGAATCGCTCCCATTCCTCTGCTCCATAACATCTGGTCCAGATACTGTGGAATCCGTCTGCTGGATGCACACAATATAATCCGGTGGTCATGGTCCTGCTTCAGATGCAGCACATACTTCTTATCCTGATGGAAAAAGCATTCCAGCACACTTTTGGTTTCTTCCAGCTTGTTTCTGATCCACTTTGGAATCTTCTTTTCTAATTTTTCTATGATCTTATTCATGGTCTGTATCCCCTCATATAAATACATTGCACACTCTTCTGTCATGTGGAATTCTTCTTTTATCCCATATCTGGTTCTGTGGTTTTCTCCTATGATGTCCAGCACCATCCGGATCGTCCCGGACAGTTTTCTTATCTCCGGGCCTTGGTACTCATTCCCAAGATAAAAGCAGATTTCTCGGATATCGTCATAACAGAGGCTCTTCCCAAACATCTGCTTTGCCGCATCCGGCAGCTTATGTGCTTCATCGACAATCAATGCTCGGTAGTCTTTTAATAACGGGCGGTAATCCTGCAGCCTGTGATAACCATCAGCCAGCAGATAATTGTGATTACAGATCTGAATGAACATTTCATGATCTCTGGAACGCTCCAGATACTGCTGATACCTGCATGAGCCTCTTTTCGGGCAGTCTCCCGAACAGAACTTCGGTACACTCACCATCCTTCTGTCAAACCCACTTAAGTTGGACACTTCGTCCATATCATAATGTTCTTTCAACGACAGCAGAGCTTCTTTCTGCAACGCATTTTTGTTTTTTTCTTCGATTGCAACGATTCGGTGCTCCAACCTCTCATCGCAGACAAAATGCTCTTTCCCTTTTCGTATCACAGCTTTAATAGGGGCCTGAATCGTCCCGTTCTCCTGAAGAATCCGGGAGAGAAAAGGGATATATTCTGTAAGAATTGCTTTCTGGAGTGCAATGCTGGAAGTGGATATCACGACCGGACGCTGCTCATAAGGGGAACATCCTTCTGCAAGGAGGGAATATTTTCTCATCAGAACACAGGCCACCAGATAGGCATACGTCTTGCCGATACCGACACCCGCGTCACACAGTGCTATGTTTCTTCCCAGCAGGTTATCCAGCATTTTGTGGCATAACATAATCTGTTCTTCCCTTACTGCCATTCCATGTTCCGGGAACAGCACTCGGAAAATAGTATCAATTTCTCGATGCGCTCTATTGAGATATTCTCTTGTGTAATACATAATTTGTTACCTGATATGCGTGCTGATATCACATCAATACGGCTGTAAAGGATTTCTCCCTACAGCCGTATGTATCTGATATCAACGACACATTCTTCCTTGATTTCTTATACTTTTGATTTTTGGCGTTGTATTTGTCCTCGACTCCCCCATTGCCTTACGGGAACATTACAGGCGGATGCTTGGCATTGCACCGCTCACGGATTTTCTAAAAGTCTTGCTGATTACAACCCAAAGTCCATCCTCTGCTCACTGGCAGTTCCTATGTATCATTATCCCCTCGTAAGTGATCCTCGCAAAAGACCGCCACGGTCCTGTTTCAGTTAAAGATGATTCGCTCGAAACGAAAACGCCACAAAAGAACTCTGCCTCTCACTTTCTGGTCTAATTTCTTCCATGCCCTTTTCATCTGTCCTCGCGTCTTCCTGCCACGCTTCTACTTACGGGAACGTACCTGTAATGCTGGTATGAGGTTGTCAAAGTACACTGGCAAAATTTACCTGCCTATTAAATAGCCGACGAAAAACGCCATAATTATTCAATTTTTGATAAATTTTTTAATTTTTTTCTCAAACGGTTTCTTTTGGTATAAATCGTCTGTTCTGCCATTCCCATAATCTTAGCAACTTCTCTTCCAGAATATCCCCATGTACTGAGTAAGAGGATTTCCAGTGTCTGATGCTCCGTTTCTTTCAATAGTTCATAGATTCGCTTATCACCTATGTGATCCAGAAGCTCCTTTACATCCCTTGCAAACAGCTCGCTGTCCTTTTCTTTTATGGAATCCATATCCTGCATCGTTTCATCCAGATGTTCCCGGTATCTGCGCTCTTCCAGAAAGTCTTCCCTGTCCATCTGGCGCAGCTTTTGGATCTTCTCTTCTTCCATTCCCAGTTCACGCAATTTCTTTTCTTCCTGTTCTTTCCAATAATTCCACTTTCGTTCTTCACTTGTCTTGTTATAAGCCATTTATCTTTCCTCCGATCTGATTTTTGATATAGAAATCAAATCGGAGCATGGCGGTGACCGGATAGGTACGTTATAATGTTCGAAAAATGTCGAAGAAAAAAATGCTGCAACCTCTTCGATTACAGCACTTTTTTCCATCTTACGTGAATATTTCTTGTTGGTTCATAGGAGATTCCTTCTTTTTCTCATAATGAATAAAAGACTCTTGTCATCCATTATTTATTATAATTTTTCTACTATTACAATAGCTTTTTTAACAAGTTTTCTTGTCTTGGAGTTTAAAAGAAAGCTACCAGTTTTTTTCCTCTGATAGCTTTCCATTCATTCTTATTCTGTTGGGAACATCGCTGCTTCCAACTTATTCATCTCTGTATCCAAAAGACCATATTTTCCTGAGTTATCTTTTTCCACGGATACGTTTACAGTAACAGCTTTTCCATATCTGTTCTTTTCAAGACTCTTCTGGACACTTTCTGTTAATACAGCTGCAAAGACTTCCGGATCATTTCCATCCAATCCCTGCTTTATTTTTTCATTGCTTACCTCTGTAGAGCTTTGTTGCAATGTCTGAAATACATTGGATGGTTCAACTTGTACACTTACTGTATAGACTCCATCCTCTTCTTTCACATCTTGTACTTTGTATTTTGCCAGTTTCTTTACTTCTGTCAGTTTTTCCGCATAATCAGCAATTCCTTTATCCGTAATGTTATCGGAATCATCAAATTGCTGTTGGATACTCTCATTAAAATCCTCTTCGATTTCTTTCTTGGCATCTTTTTCCGAGATTTCTAACAGATTCGCATAGTCCTTATATTCTCCATGATAGTGTGCATCAAGAGAACTTTGGACGTAGGATTTGGCATCAAAGTCTGGTTGTCTGGAGCAAGCTGATAACAATATACATACTATAATTCCTATACTTATGCACAAAACACAATTCTTCTTTTGCATATTCTCTCCTTCACGCTTTATTTATCTTCAATTTTTATCGAAAATAACATTTTTAAATACTGTTCTATTGACTCCTTTTGAACTTTTCTTTCAATATTATATGGAATGCACATAAAAAACTCCACATAACCATTATCAATAAAACTCAGCAATACTTCTCCATTTTCTGTTAAAAAATGTACATATTTTTTATTACATTTACTTTCAAATTTAATATTCGACATTTGCTTGTATATTTTTTTGTAATGATTTTTTATGCTTACTTCATCTGTACAATCAGTTCCATCACCTATCAAAAAAGAAATATACAACTTATCATAATCTTCATTTCTATATGTCATATAAGAATCTGTATGACCATCACCAATATTTTTATAATGCTCATTTGGAATCGAATAACTAATTATTTTCCCCTCTAATGTTTCAAATCTTTCTGTTTCATCAATTCTAATTTCACATGGTTCAAACATTTTTTTTATAAACAAGCCCAATTCATAATCCGACATTTCTATAAAATTAATATAATCTTTTTCTTCCGTTTTTCGCGAATATCCCCCTCTATTATTCCGTTCCCATCTTCTAATTTCTAATTCATCTCCATTTTGTTTCAAATCAATTCTTTGATAATTCTTGGAAAATGTTGGAAAACTTTTATATTTTGTTTGTTTCCAAAAATTGTTTAATTGAGATTCGTCTACTTTTGGGGAACTTTCTGCAATTTTTATTCCTTTTCTAATTGCACAGCCTATCTTATCTATTGTTTCTTCAGCCATAATTTCAATTGTAGGTTCGATAGAAATATAACATCCCATAAACCTTTCAATGGCATTAGGCACAATTAAGAAACCATATTTTTGATTATAATATACAGAAATCATATCCGTTTTCTCCTCTCTATTACTTAAGGGGAATAAAATATTCCCCTTAAGCTATTTACTTTGCTATTATTTTCCTACTGTAATAATGAGTTTAACACCTTTATCAATACCATGTTTTGTAGCATTATTAACTGCATTTATCTGAGCTTCGCTTAATGTTACATTTGGAACAACTACTTGTAATTGTCTACCCACTATTTCTTCCGCATTAACAAATTTACCATTAAATGTTTCTCCTATAAATCCTGAAACTTTATTAATGTCCTTGACAATTACCTTTTCCAATTTATTACCATTTTGATAAGTCTTTGCACCTAAGTCTCGGCTTTTAACACTAGTCACAACACCATTTTCTACTTTATCTATGGTCGGGAAATTGTGTCCCAAGTTATTTCCCATAGCTTTGTCAATAATATCTCCTCGCTCTAATGGTGGTTTTTCCCAAGTGCCTTCTGGCAATTTTGTTTCGGTTACTTCTGCAACTAATTTTTTAAACGATTTATCAATCCCATCATTATGGGTACTTCCTGCACTCCTTACTACATTCAAAAGTTTCCCAGCCCCATAACTAAGGCCACCCATAACGCCACCTGTCACTGCTCCTGCAATACCACCGACTAACGTATCTTTTGCTACTTGTTTCAGACTATTTCCAGACAAACCTGAATTCACTGCACTATATGAAGCTCCACCAATAGCTCCAATAACTGCTCCTGAAACCATCGCCGTTCCTAAGCCACCCATTGCTGGCAATGCTGCCAGAACTGCTCCTGCAGCCAAACCGCCTGTTGCAGCAACTACAAGACCAGAAACTGTAACCGCAGTTATACCAATGGCTACTTTTTTCACCGCATTCCAGTCTACTTTTCCAAGCTTATCTGTAATACGATTTGTTGTCGTACACATATGTCGTACCACTTCTGAGCGGATTTCTGCCGTTCTTTCTGAAACATAGGATTTGAAAGATGTATAAGTTTTTCCAATTTTCTGTACCCCATTGCTTACAGAACGAATAAACTGACTTCCTCTGGATGTGATCTTTTGATATGTACTGCTACTGGTTACACGATTTTTCACAGATTGATATGTCTGTTTTGCATGTTTAGCTGCATTTTTGGCAGTTTTTGCTACCCCCTTCACTGTGTTAACAATAGTTTTTGCTGCTTTCTTAGCTGTATTTACTACTGTTTTGACTACCTTTTTCGCAGTATTAACGATTTTCTTGCCGACACTCTTGACTGCTTTCGCTGCTTTTTTAGCTGTACTCTTAATCCTGCTCCACAATGAATGTCCTGTCGGATCACTGTAATTCAGCGGATTATTGGTCGTATAATCGTAGCGGTTTCTGGTCAATGGATTTTCTGTCGTTCCAAGGTCACTATCTTCAGTTGTAAAGGTTCCGTTCTCTGCGTTATAGTATCTTGCCCGCAGATACTGAAGTCCTGTTTTTACATTTGTGGACTCCCCATTGTAACCGTAGTAATTGACACCGTCTGCTGTTCCTGATGTAAGGTTACCGTATGAATCATACTGATAACTGTTCGTCAGATTAGCTGTTTCGGTCAGGATTCCGGTCACGCTGTTTCTTCCGTCATATAAATAATAACTGCTTTCTTCCGATTTATCAACGCTTACCCGTTCTCCGATTCCACTTTCTCCATAAGTATAAGCCTGACGTACTTTCTCGTCTGCTCCATACTCTGCAAGGACTTCTGTATTCTCGCGATTGATATCGTTGATATACTCTGTCAGTGTGTATCCTTTGGCATTGGAACCGCCTTTTACCAGAGAGGCAAGCTGCTCTTTCGGGCTGTTTCCATCTTCGGTACGCTGGTTCGCCGGGATCAGGACTTCATCGCCATAGCAGTCTTCCCATTTATAAGTGTTATCCAGTTCGAATACCCGGTTGTTATCTCCATCGTACATGGCTGCCATCAGGACTGTTCCACCCTGTTTTACTACTGCCAAACGATTCTCTGCTGTGTATTCATAAGTAACCGGATCTGCACTGTTTGTCTTATCACATTCCTGGATCAGATTGCCATCTTTATCATAGCTGTAGGTTGTTCCCGGATCGCCCCAGATCTTTGCATTGGTGCGTTTGATGAGCTGGTTGGAATCGTTGTACTTATAGTTATATTTTGCTTTGCTGACACCATCCTCGATCTTCTCGTAAGAGGTCCGGTTTCCAATCTTGTCATAAGTATAATTATGGACTGTCTTTTTACCGCCCTCTGCTTTTTCTGTACAGCGTGTCAGTTCCCAGTTGTCATCGTATTCATAGGTACGTGTCGTCTGGATCTCTTTTTCCTGATGCTCACAGTCTGCTTTGTCTGTCTCTTTCTGTGTATCGCCCCAGTTGTACCAGTCTTCCCAGCTTGGCGTCTTTCTTGTTCCAGCTTCCAGTTCCGTAGCTGTTTCTCCAACTACATATCCCTGATCATTGTACTTGTACTCATAAGTACTGATTACTTTGCCGCAGGAACCACAGGTATTCACAATCTTTGTGATATGATCTTCTGCATCGTAAGATACTTCCGTCTTTGTTCCATTACTTCTAGTAACTTCTGTCACACGGTTCAGTGCATCATGCTTGTAAGTGGTTACTTTTCTATTACGGTCTGTCAGTTTTACCAGATTATCATTTAAGTCGTATTCATAGCTGATCTTTGTCCCATCCGGGTATACGATTGCCTGCAGATTATCTGCGTCATCATAAACGTAGCTGACATCCTTTTTCGAACCGCTTGTCACTTTGGTGATTCTTCCAAGTGCATCGTATTCGTAGCTGCTCTTGCCTGTCTGATCCTTCATGGATACCCGTTCCCCGGCACTGTTATATGCGTAGGTCACGTCCTTTTCGGATGTCTCGCCTTTTGCGTCCTGATAAGATTTCTCCAACAGGTCATTCAGTTTGTCGTAATCATACGTGGTTTTCTTGCCGCTTGCCTGTGTATGTCCGGTCAGTCTGCCTTTTTCATCATAGTCGAATTTCTCCGTTCTTCCTGCCGGATCTTTGATGGATGTCAGGTTGCCTTCTAAGTCATAAGTATAATTCGTTGTCTTATTTGCTGCATTGGTGAAGGTCACCAGGTTATCCATGTTGTCGTAACCATAAGTTGTTACACCGCCAAGGGCATCAGTTACTTTGGTCAGGTTGTCATTCTTGTCATATTCCAGATGGCTCTTTAATCCGGTCTTATCTGTAACAACCTGAATATTCCCATGTGCATCGTAATCAAATCCCGTTGTGAATCCACGCTTGTCTGTAATAGAAGTTACCCTGCTGTCCTTATCATAGGTATAGGATTCCTTCTGCCCCAGTGCATCGGTCTCTTCTGTTACACGGTTGTCTTTATCGTAGACTGTCTTTTCAACATAGCCCATCGGATCTGTTACAGATGTAACATTATAATTCTTATCATATCCATAGCTGGTCTTTCTTCCACCCGGTTTGGTGATCTCAGTAATATTTCCTGCCGGGTCGTAAGTGTAAGCAGTTATCTTACCAAGCGGATCAGCTGCAGAAGTCATCTGACCTGCCAGGTCATAACTGTAGGTATTGCTCCGTCCAAGCGGATCTGTCTCCTTCACCAGATTGCCATACTTATCATAAGAAAAGCTGGTTGTTCCATCCAGTGCATTGGTAGAAGACTTCATGTTATGGAGCTTATCGTAAGTATAAGTAGTGGTACTCTTTAAGCTGTCGCTTTCTTTTACCACGTTGTCCACTTTATCATAAGAGAAATTTTTAGTATAACCCAGTGGACTGGTCATACTCTTCAGACGTCCGGCTTTATCATAACTATAGGTATACTCTCCACCATTCGCCTGTGTCATCTTTGTGACATTGTCATTCAGGTCAACACTGTACTGTGTCTCATTTCCCTTTGCATCCGTTACAGAAATGACATTGCCATGCTTGTCGTAATCATATTTGGTAACTGCTCCCTTTGGAGAAATCTGTTCCGTCATGTTACTCAGGCTGTCATATTTGTATTCGGTAATGAGTCCCATCGGATCTTTTGATTTGGTAAGATTTCCAATGGCATCATAACGGTATTCATTTGTTTCTTTTAACGGAGAAGTCTCACCGATCTTGCGGTCCAGTTCATCATACTGGTAGGTTGTCGTATTTCCATTTCCGTCTGTCTGGGATACGAGATTGTCATTTTTATCGTAAGCATACTTGGTAACCGTACCGTTTTCATCGACAGATTCCGTCACATTATCATTTCCGTCATACTTAAAGGTGCTGGATGCTCCCAGTGGATTTGTCTGAGAAATAACCCGGTCTTTCTTATCGTAAGCGTATTTATATGTGGCTTCCTCTTCTTCTGTCATGGATAACTGGTTGCCGACTTTATCGTAGGTAAAGGTTGTTTTATGACCTTCCGCATCCGTTACCGCTGTAATGCGGTCCATAACATCATATTCATAAGATGTGATACTTCCGTCTGCTTCAGTAAGTTTCAGGAGTCTGCCGTACTGATCGTACTTGTATGTTGCTGTCCTGCCAAGTTCATCGGTCTGTGTCAGTACATTTCCGGCACCATCATAAGTATAATCCATACTGTTTCCACCATTGTCGGAGGAATGGATCAGGTTGCCTGCTCCGTCATATTGATAGGTAATTACGAGTCCCTGTGCATCCGTACATTTTACAAGCTGTCCGATGGCATCGTACTCCATCAGCACCTTGTCCCCTGTCGGCAGTATTATGGATGTGTTATTTCCCTCTTTATCATACACATAACTATACGCATTGCCGAGGGCATCTGTCATCTTTGTGCTGTTGCCCTGTGAATCGTATTCGTAAGTGGTCTTTCCTTTCAGGGCATCCACCGTCTGTTCCAGATTGTCGGTGGAATCATATTTCATTGCTGTAATGTTGCCCTTTGCATCGCTTACCGATGTCATGTTTCCATTACCATCGTAAGTCATGGTACTGGTATTTCCATTTTCATCGGTAGAGGATACCAGATTTCCATTTAAGTCATACTTCATGGATACGGTATATCCAAGGGCATCTTTGGATGTAGTCAGATTTCCTGCCTTGTCGTAAGCATAAGTATCTGTTCTTCCCTCTTCATCGGTAGAAGATACCAGATTTCCTGCTTTATCATAAGTATATGTGGTAGTTCCACCTTCTGGGTTGGTTTCACTTAAGCGGTTTCCTGTATTATCGTAGGTATAAGTCCAGGTTCTTCCACTGTCATCTGATTTTGATACCAGATTGTCTGCCGCATCATAAGTATAAGTGGTAACTGCACCTAATTCATCTGTCTCTTTAGCGAGTCTTCCGCAGTTATCATATTCCTTGGAATGGCTGCTTCCATCTCCATAAGTAATCTTGGTTTCATTTCCTAATGCGTCATATTCATATTTGGTTATATTACCAACTGCATCTTTGGACTGAAGCACCTGTCCAAGAGAATCAAACTTGGATACGGTTGCATTTCCATTTCCATCGGTATATTTTTTCAGATTTCCTGCTTTGTCATATTCATAGAGCTTTGTTCCAAAATCTTTATTACTCTCTTCTATGACACGTCCCATGCTGTCATACTTATAAGTAATTGTATTTCCTTTTGCATCGGTTGCTTTGACCTGCTGATAATTCTTATCATAAACGTAGCTGATCTGATTTCCTTTCGGATCTGTACCACTGGTCATGTTGTACATCTTATCATAAGTATAAGTGGTGGTATTCCCCAGTGCGTCAGTACTTGCTGTAATATTTCCCACACCATCCAGCGTATAAGCGGTCACACCGCCATCGGCTGCTGTCTTGGAAGTCAGATTGCCATTCGCATCGTAACTGTTCGAGGTTACATTTCCAAGTGGATCTGTCATGGTAACTGCACGATTCATCGCGTCATACGTGAATCCCCATGCTGCTCCATTTCCATCCACATATCCGGTCATGTTCGGTCCGTCATACGAATACGTTGTTGTGACACCTCTGCCGTCTGTCTGGGATACCATACGATGTTTGTCATCGTAAGTATAGGTAATGGCTGTTCCATCCGGTTTTGTAGATGTGACCATATTTCCATTACCGTCATAACTGTAAGTAACCGTTGCTCCGTTATATCCAGTTGCACTGGTCAGCTTATTCTGCTCATTATAAGTATAAGAGGCTGTCTTTCCATCCTCTCTTGTCTCCGTTGCTACATTGCCAAATGTATCATAAGTGTAAGTTTTTGTTCCGGCTGCTGTCGTTTCGGAAGCAAGCTGATTCTCTGCATTATAAGTCTTTTCACAGGTTGTTCCATCCGGATATTCAATGGATGTTGTGCGGTACTGATCATCATAATGATAAACGGTCTTATTTCCTTCGTTATCCGTTGTTGTAGTAGAACTCTTTCCGTACTTGAAAGTTGCCGTTCCTTTTTCTGCATCAGTCTGCTCTACAACTCTTCCTTCTTTATCGTAAGTATTCTTTACAACCGTATTGCCATTCTCATCTTTCCAGCTTGTCATACGGCTGTCATCATCATATTTGTACTCTTTTGTTGTTCCATTCGGATCTGTTACAGATATCAGATTTCCCTGCTCATCATATTTGTAAGAAACTTTTCCACCATCTGGAAGAGACAGTTCCTTGATATGCCCGAATTTATCCTGTTTTACCCCGAATGTTTTTCCGGATGGTGTTGTAATCTTACTCAGATTATAATCATCGTCATAATCTAATACTGTCTTAAATCCATTCACATCCGTTACATAACGTAAAATTCCATATTTATCAAATGACCAGACGCTCTGATCCGCATCTGTCAGTTCCCATCCGATGTAGTCATGGTCTGTATCTTTATAGCTGACTGCTTTTAAATCATATACATAACCATCCGGAGTAGTGTAGCTTCCATCTTCATTCTTATCAAAGATCAGATAACTTCCGTCCCCTCTCATATACAGAAGACTTCCGTCCTCCATTTGAGAAAGTGACTGGTCATAGTTAAAGCTCCATCCACGTCCGAACATGGAATGCTGGTCTGTTCCTTTGGAATTGTAGCTTCTTGTAATGGAGAATTCTCCATTCAGTTCATTCATCGTCGCATCGGACTGATCCATGTAGAAGTTACCAGTATTTAAGTTGACTGGTTCAAATCCAAATTCACAGTGCAGGCCTCTTCCCATCAATGCTCCGTCAATCCGCATCTTATCCTGATCGGTAAGCGGTGCAGGACTATATGGAACATTTGTCTGTGGGTTACGGATAAAGATCGTGTTATTTGCGACTACCAGTGCGTCCATAACCTGATTGTCTTTCATAATGTTCTTAAGCGGAACACCATAATATTTTGCAATCTTCGGGAATGTATCAAACTGCTTCACTTCATAGATCACAAAGCTGTCACTGGTCACTTCTTTTCCTGTTTCCAGCTTTCCATCAATCTCTTTCGATGCTTTTGCTTTGATCTTATAAAGCTTGTCCTTCGTCAGCCCTGAATACAGTGCACTCTGCCAGTTGGAATCTTTGCTGTAATACTTATTCGCCTCCGGGAACTGCTTATTGTATTCAGTACTGTCTGGATAGGAATACAATGGTTTTGCATCTGTTTCGTGATGTTCTTCATTTTCCTCATCTGGAAGCAGATAATATTCTACTGTAGATTTGCTCTTTGCAATTCCGTCTGCAAATACGGCATCAAACTTCAGCTTTCCATTTGTATTCTTTTCTGTCATCGGGCGAAGCAGGATCGTTGTTTCATCCAGTGACATATCTCGCAGATATGGATCTTCAGCCGGTGACCACTGGATGCTGAGTTTCGGTCCATAAACGGATGCCCTGTTATTCAGTACCTCACACTGCATAGAAGCTCCAAGGTTATTTGCCTCGGCAATGGCTACCAGTGCAAATCCGTTATTCGCATGAGTTCCCTGCACCCAGTCATTGACCAGATCTTTGACGTCATAATTGATATAGCTGTTCCTGCTGGTACTTGCATTCTGTACATCCTGAAACGTAAGATTTACTGGTTTTGTTTTCCATGTGATGGAGGTGTTCCACGACTGATCTACACGATAAAGTCCAAACTGGGATGCACCACCACTGTATGCAGTTTTCTGACTGACTGCAAATGTTGCACTGTCAATTTTGGAATCTTTCGGAATCTGACTAAAATTTGAATTTACTTTGATATAAGTCCGGCAGTTCTGGTGTGCAGTACCAAATCCTGCAAGGTTCCCAGACTTAATACCATCATCAAATCCGACATACGGATAATTGTTGTCACCAATCTGACTGGTAGGACTTCCCTCTTCCACACCGATCATGTTAAAGGAACTCTTCTGAATCTCTACTGGTGTCGGATCGATCCTGACCGGATACTGACGTTCTTCTGCCGAAAGCCAATCCCTATCTGGTTTTACGGTCAGGATTGTTTTTCCATCTTCTTCCCGAAGTTCCAATGTGATCAGGAAACTGATTTCCCCGGCAGCATCTTCCATTGATGGCGTCTCCAGAAGATACTTCGCATCTTTGATTGTCTTCCCTTCCGGATAGATATAGACCTGATTGTCTTTTACTTCTGCCTGATACCCCGGAATCTGCAGCTCGTATTCATAGACTTCCCTGTCTGTTGGCTGCTGAAGTACGATATCTTCCTTAATGCTGGAATCCAGTACTGTATACTGAACATCTGCGCCCTCGTAAACTTCATTATAAAGGATCGCATTGTCTTTAATAACGGAATGTGTATAATCTCCATCTACCGGAATGATCCCGATTCTGGTCTTTCCATTTTCAATCGTTACACCATTCTCTTCTGACATCTGTTCCGGAAGAAGGATAGCATAATCGTTTGCCTTGTTCTGATAAACTTCTGTTTTCTCTTCCTTTTCTTCAGTTGCCACTACACTGCTGGCTTCCTGTGCTTCTTCGGATGCCGGAGTATCTGCTTCTTCTGGTTTTACAAGTGTATTATCAACCAGCTCGGTATCTCCATCCTCATTCTTATAAGTTCCGACATAACCTCCATAAACGGTTGTATACTGCTTGTCCCCTGTCTTATAAGTCTTGGAAATGGCATCATAATCAATCAGTTCACCTTCCGGTTCTTCTGGAATCGGATAGTAATCCTGTGGTTCTTTCAACTCCACTTCTTTTTCCTGCGGATTTTCTTCTGTTTCTTCCGCTGGAGTTGTCTGTTCTTCCTGCGTCTCTGTATCTTCTGATGGCGTCGTTTCATTTTGTACGTCCGCATCAGACTGCTGACTCTTATCTTGTTCTCCAGATGTGGAATCTGTAATCCCTGCTTCCTCTTCCGTCAAAGCCTCTGGTCTGGAGAAATCTGCATTCTTCTGTACATCCTCAATGGCCTCTTTTGCCTGTACAAAAATAGGCTCTGTTCCCTGTAGTGCCATCAGGAGTGCAAGTACTAAGGCTATAGCCGACTTTCGAAATCTCTTCATAGTCTCTTTCTCCCTCTTGTAATCTTTTTCTATAATTCCTTTACAAAATAACCGCTACCCTCCTTTTTTCTGACTTTGGCACTACTATAATCTAAAAAATCACAAAATTTTCATAAATGGTAAAAATGCCCCTTGAGGTGGCAAAAATAGACGAAATCGGTCGAAAAAAATAGTAAGACACCATCGCCTTACTATTTTTCATCTAATTTCATATATAATAATATTTTCACTTGAAAGGATTTCTCCGTATGGCAGATCTCCATCTGACCATGATATTTTTCTACTACGAGTTTCACATTTTGTAATCCTATTCCATGTCCTTCTTTCCTGCTTTTCGTTGTCAGATAAATTCCATTCCGCACTTTTGGTGTATCTTTTATGCTATTCTCAATCTGGATATTCATGATTCCTTTTCCATAATACATCTGAAACGATAATCTCCTTTCATCTGAAGCTGCTGTCCCACGAATAGCATTATCCATAAGATTTCCCACTATTATACTTATATCAAATAATTCTTCCCCTATATGATTCGGTATTTCTACAGAAATCTCCGGATTTTCAATTACTGATTTCGAATCTTCCAAAATATAATTCAGCAGATTATTCATATTACGGTTTTCTGTATATAAATGATGACATAAGGCTGTTCCGGCTATATTCTCCATTTGTTTCAGATACGATAGAATCTCTTCATTTCCTCCCGTTTTTGCCATTGCCCCTATTGTTGTAAGATGGTGCTTGTAATCATGATGTATCTTATTCAGCCTGTCCTGTGATTTCATCATCATCTCCAGTTCTTTTGCATACTGGCTCATCTGAATTTTCATCTCTTCCTGTTTTGCTGTTTCAATATAACTTTTCTGAACTTCATCGTGCAGATAGAAAATAAACACATTGATAAACAGTAAGAATAATACAATCGTAGACCGCACACCTCTTCTGTCTGGCAGCAATATCCTGATACAGACTATAATGCTGATCACCGGGACAGAAAGCATAGCAAGCCAATGACGGTTCTTTATATAATAACTTCTCTTTACACCTACTTTTCTTTCAATAATGACTTCCAGTAAAAAGAATATAAAATTTCCCATTACAATAGTTCCCGGTCCCATGTGATGATGCACCGGATTTCTTGCTACCGCATACCGTTGAAAGAACACGATTGGAATCCCATCACATAAAATTCCCATAATATATACCATAAGTGTATTCCAGACATGATGTTGCCAGTCTGCCTGATATGCCACTGTTATAATTAACAGAGCTATCAGCTCAAAGATCAGATCTCCGTACATCGTTCCCCACTGCATGCTTCCCCAGCATGAAAGCAGATATGCACAAAAATATGCAAATAGCTTTTGTGTATCCTCATTTTTTGGATACAGGATGGTATTGTAACGGAACACAGTATAAATCCAGAATAATTTACTTGTCAGATAAGTGATCAAATGGATATTCATAATCTTTTCTTCTCCGTTTGTAATAGTCTTTCCCTGACCTTCTTGCGATTTGCTTTACTGATACTGAGACGTGTCTTGTCTTTCATAACCACGTTGTCATATTCGTAATGCTCCACGTGTTCCATATTGATGAGATAGGACTTGTGAATCAGTAAGAAATATTCTTCTGTTACATCCGCTACATCCTTTAATTTTCCTCGATATTCATATTCTTTTTCCGATGTCACGATATGTACTCTTTTTCCCAGACTATAAAAATACAGGATCTTGTCATAAGAAATCTTGTGGATTCCTTTTGTATCCGTATATTCAAATATTTTCTTCCGTTCTTTTAACAGTTCCCGTAATTCACCTATCACCCGGAAAAGTTCTTCCTCTCGGATTGGCTTTACAAGAAAATCAAATGGATGAATACGGAATAATTTCATAGCATATTCCTGATATGTTGAAATATAGGTAATCCGCAGTTCTTTTCCATAATTTTTCTTTCGTATCTCCGTTCCGATATCAATTCCATTCTCATGTTCCAGACAAATATCAAGGAATAACATATCGTAGGATTCTTCTTCCAGCCTGTTAAGAAGCTGCTCCGCAGAATAGTATATTTCTATAGATATCTGACAGTCATTCGCTTTCCCATAATGGAGCAGCTTCTGTTCTAACCAATTACATAGGATGATGTCATCATCACAGATTGCAAGTTCTAGCATATTTTCTTACCCTCAGTCTTTCGTAACACGACAAATGGGGAAAAGAATCCCCTTCAATTCTTTTCCCGAATGGACATCACTAATTTTGTGTCATTTTTCCGATGCAACAGCACCACTTCCTTTGCTGTCTTATTTTGTCCTCTATATAATAAACACTTGAACAAGAAAAAACTGTCGCCATTTTATAATTTATTTATATTTTTTATGTTTTATTTATATTTTATCCAAATATTACAGCGATAACTAATAATGTCACCCCCTGCATTATTCTTTTTATTTTTAGCGTCATTTGATAAAACATCAACGTTTTTGATGGCAAAAAGGGAACCTGCAAAACCAGATTCCCTTTAAAATACATGCTCTTCTCTAAAAGGATGATAAATCCACCATCCTCTGCTTATTTTTAAAAACTTTTTCCTTTTTTACAATACTTATAAATATTAAATGGTTTTTCTTTTTTTTCAAATAAAATCCCTGTTGTTTTAATAATTTTTATAAGTTCATCCGACTCCATATCTGTCGTTTTAAATATAAATATTTTCTTTTCATTTGTTATGAAAAAAAAGAAGTTTTTATATAAGAACATTCTATCAATATTTTTAAATTCATAAATTTGATCTTCATCTATTTTAATTGCGTTTTCATCGATATCCACCGTTTCATATCCTGATCTACCCCAGACAAATTCATGAACATTTTTTTCAAAATTTTTACCAATCATTTGATACCAAATAATCCAAGCCACACAAGCCACACAAGTTCCAATCCCTATTCCAAACATCAAATAACTTTCCGACAGATAACAATTAATCGACAGTAAAAATTCTACAGGTGTAAAAATATAGATAATCATTCTACTTTTCTGTCTTGTTTTAAATAATTGATTAGGAATTATAAACCCAAGCGAAAGCATTCTTTCTAATTCTTCCCTATCCTCATCTGACACAATTGATTTAATATGCATTCTTCTTAATCCCCCTTTTGCCAGAGGTCCTCTTTATAAAATCGAACCTCTGGCCATTGTCTCTTTTATTCTTTTACAATTTACAGCGCTTGAATCAACAAACCAAAAACAGTACCTGCTCCAGCTGAAAATAAAGCAATAATTGACGGAATTGCATTTACAACTAATGCACCCGCAAGAACTAATATTACGGCTCCTGCCAGTATATTACTATGCTCTTTTGTGAATTCTACAACATTAAATTCAAGACCACTATTAGAATTTAATGTCATTGTAAAAATCAAAGCAACCGATATTGTCCACTCTTTTTCCTCTTCTGGCAGCAAATCTGATGTACTAAATACAATGGAAAACTCTACACTATTGGCAAAAACATTATTTATTTCAAAAGCAATATTACCAGATTTAACCGATAAAGCAATTTTTTCTATCGTATTTCCAAAGTTATCTGCTCCCTCTATACCTGTATCTGATAAATTTGATGAAATCTCCATAATTTGATTTTTGCAAGTTTGTGTCAATTCTCCATCATTTCCTATATCCACTTTTATATTATAAATTTTACCAGTTGAACTTTCAAGCGATGTGGATATTTTAGTAGAAATATCAATTGCTCCTTGAGGACTCATCATTGTTCCCAGTGAAATTTCCTTATCATACTCCACACCCACATCCATAATTTTATTCAGATAACCAAGCGGCTCCATTACATTATAGACATATTGATTTCGTGCTATTTTTACCTTTGCCCGAAGATTTTCTTGCGCTATTTCCTCATCTGTTTTTGTCGATACGGCATCGAACTTTTTAAATCCAGTATCTCTCCCTGAATATGCATCTTTATCCAGTGGGAACGAAGGTGATGAAGAAAATGAGTTCAACTCACAAAATTGATCAAATGCCCAGTTCTTCGGCATCGAATATCCCAAATTACAGCTAAATCCAGTTGACATATCTGCCACAAATGATTTACTTGCCAATCCTGCTTCATAAACTTTAGTACATACATATCTTGGTGCATAAATGCCGACTTTATAATTTTTATCATTTGTCGAACTGAAAAAGATCATGTGAATCTGTTCAAAATAAGGTATAATAAATGTATCAATCTGATATGAATAACAATCAAAATCCACTGCAAAGTATATAGTCGTTCCACTTGGTATACCGATTCTCTCGGCTGCTAAAATTGCTGTCTGTGCATCAACACTTCCCTGGGACGGATCCTTAAAATAGTTTAATTCATATCCTCCATCCTGATATATCGGGAATACCGATAATCCTGCATTTTCAATGTTTTTCACTTCTGTTGATGTCAAATATTTCGGTGTATGTTCTTTTCCAACAGAACCTGTCAGATAACGTCCTACATGAGTATACCCTGCATTTTTTATATCTAATGCCTGTTGTTTATTTAATACTGTTGCACAGTCACACGCTTTTGCTGCCCTGTTTGTATCGCCTTTACTCGTAAGCAATGATTTCATAGTAGAAACATTTACTTTTCCTTTTGTTACAAGTCCAATTCCTGTCAGACCATAAAACTCCTGAAATTCTGACACCTTTGACTCTGTAGTCGAATCAAACACGCCATCGAATCTTCCCGGATTATATCCGTTAAAATATAGTCCGTATTGAGCAATCTTATTAAATGGAACATATTTCGTCGAGTTCTGTCCGTTCTGTAATGTACCCGGAAACGCATTTGTTGTTGCATCGCCAAAATTAACTGAATTCAAATCTGTAATTAATTCAGTTGTAACTCCTTCAGCCGCCTGCAATGCACCAACTAAAGACAAAATTGTCTGTCTTGAGGCAATTCCATCACAAGGTCCAACACCAATAACATCTGACCAGTCACTATTTAATTGCTGTTGAATAAGAACAATATTGGAATCCCCACCAGAAACCTTTGTAAACCAGTTTAGGGATAACAATCCAGACCAAACTTTCCAATCAATTTTGCCCGTAACTTCCAGTCCTGCATTTTCCTGCATCTTTTTAACTGCATTTACTCCTGATGTATAATAAATTCCAGTAATTCCTCCAGCAGCATATCCTTTGCAAAACAGAGCACACTGAATCAAGCATACATTAACCTGCGGAGTATCATTCGGATCCATTTTTGTAATAATGGCTAACTTCTTCATGGTATTAATAGTAAGTGGTCAACCGTTCCTGTAATCGTTGAGATTCCATTCTGAATCTGAAATGCACGAATGATTCCCTGCATCACGGCTGTTCCGGTCTTTCCATCTTCATCCAGTTTTACCCAATCCTTATGTCCACCAAACATCGCATTTAAATATTTTTGTGCTGCTTTTACATTCTGATCACTCATATTCACTACCTCCTAATTCAAGTCAATTATAAAGATTTCTAACTCTTTATATGTCTATCACTAAAAGTTACAATAACAATTTATCAATCAACTGTGCCTATTTTGTGACTATTTTCCAAAGGATTCATTAACTCCCTTATAAAATCCTTAACAAATTATGAAAGAAACCATCAATTTATCACCCCATATCCCATTATAGAACTGTAATCTACTGCATAATTTCTCTGCCGTACCTGATCACTGGAATTTCCCTCAATCGTGTAAACTCTTCCACCTTCACACTTTTCTACTATTCCTACATGATCCGATGTTCCATCATGATCCCAGTCAAAAAAGATGATCATTCCAGCTGTCGGAGTTGTTCCGCCACTCTGCCACTTATTCTTTCCCTGAAACCAGGACACTCCATCACTGCACAATGAGAATTTAGGAACATTCCCACTTGCAATCAGACCGCTCTGATCCGCACACCAGCTTACAAAACAGGCACACCATTCTACCCGACTGTCAAATCCGTACCAGCTCCAGAACTTCTGACCGCCACTGTTTCCAAGCTGCCCCATTGCAACCGACACAATCTGCTGATTACCAAACAAACCAGCAAACAGGCTGCCACCGGAATAATACCGCATCACATGGGGAACGTATTGGGGATCTCCGTAACTGCTCCATCCATGCGAAGCTGCCTGTTCCTGTGAAAACTGCAATGCATTGGCTTCTGTATAACCGCCTCTTTGCAATGCCCATCCTATGTAGCCATTTCCATAGTTATATCCCTGCCATGCAAGTTTCAGCTTGTCCAGATCCTGTGGACTGCTGCATCCTGCCTGTCTGATACAGTCTGCAAAGGTCTGTACTCCAACCTCTATCGAATAATCCGGATCAGTAATAGAACCAGGAGTGTGTGGGAATCTTGTATTATATGGACTTTCCGAACACTGCATCGGGTCTGTTCCCCTGCCTCCAGATTCCTGCATCATGATGGCCTGTATCGCAGACACATATTCCGGAATGCCGTATTGGGATGCATACTGCTGTATCACAGAAGTATACGCAAGCACTTCTTCACTTAGGGATTCGGAGCTTTCCGAATTACTGCTGAAAGCTGCTCCTGCAATGATTCCCACAATCAGAATAAATACCAGAAGAAATGCACTACCTCCGGCAGCAATCCATTTTCCCATTTTTTCAAGAGCTACTACCCCTTTTTGAATCGCTGCTGTAATTCCCTGTACGGATAACTTTGAACCCTTTCCAGTTACCTGAAGGACTGCTTTTCCACTTTCTGCCGATGCCTGTGCTGACTTTCTTGCCATCTGGGCTGCTCTTGCTTTCTGCATCGCCTGAAGACTTTTTTCCATCTGCTGTTTCTGCATGGATGCCTGTGTCTTTATTTTTTCTTGAGACAGACCGGATACTTTTACCACTCTCGGTGCTGCTTTCACCTGCCGTTTACCATTCTCCTTGGCAAGTGCTGCCTGCTCCGGTTTCAACTTGATTAATTTCTTTCCGCTTTCTGCCCCCTGCTCCATTGCTTCTTCGGCAGCTTTCGCTTCTTCCTGTCTGCTTTTTCTTTCCTTTATCTTCCTGTAGGTCACTCCAGCAAGTTTTTTTCCACCTTGATATGTGGTTTTCCCTATACTTTTTCCTGCCACACTCGCCGCTCTGTACTGTACGGATTCTATTTTTTCAGTTCCATACTGTGTTGGGGATTCTGACTGCCCACTGCTTTTTTCATGTAGTTCCCTTGGCTTTTCTTTTGCTTCCAGAACCGCTGAGCGAACCAGTTCTTTCGGAAGTCGGGCAGCCGGATTTCGAATCTTCGGATTCTTATCCCTTACCCGTTCCTTGATATCTTTCATCCGGTCACCCTCTTTCCGTATCTCTTATCTCATCGGGCAACATCCCGATGTTTCTTTTTTTCCTGCTGTTTCTGCAACTGCTCCACCTGTCTGATTGCCTCATTTACCAGTGGATGTTCGTTGTAATATGGCACAAGTTCCAAGTCTCCCCTGTCTTTTGATGACAACGGTAATGGATATTCCATGTCTGAATAAATTGATTCTGGATCATGAATAGAAAACTCAATAGCCGGACACATATTGGCAGATGTTCTACAATATTTCTGGTACTTTTTATATGCCTCTTCCAGCGTTCTGCATTTTGTATATTCTCCTAAATCATGGAACTCACCGCACTCTGCAGCATAAAAAGTTATCGTTACTTCTTCTTTTTTCTTCATTATGATTCTCCCGGTTTTGTTGTCATTAGTTTATAAAGGTCTGTATTCTTTGGGAACGTATTCTCAAATGGTACGATATTCCCAGAGCAACGGATTAGGCCACTGCCAACCGATACATTTGTAATATAGGACAGTTGGTTTTCGGAAATATTCAAAAGAGCTGCCAATTCTTCCCTGTCTGTACTTGCCTGATTCAAAAGAATCAAAAACTCACTGTTTGCCAACATCAGTCTTGCAGTGTCCGATTTCAGAAGTTCCTCAACATTTTGGGTTAAACCTGTCACGAATCCATTGTATTTTCTGATTCTCTTGTACAGTCGGTAGAAGAAATTTGCACTGTATTCATAGCGGAATAACAGATAGAACTCATCGGCAAATATCCATGTCGTTTTTCCTTCTTTCCAGTTCTGAATTACCCTGTTGAAAATACTGTCTAAGGTAACCAGCATTCCCAGTGGCATAAGCTGTTCCCCCAGTTCCCGGATATCATAATCCATGATCCTGTTCTTCTTATTCACATTGGTCGGCTGTGCAAAGGTGTTCAGGCTTCCATTGATAAAAAGTTCGGATGACAGTGCAAGTCCCCTTGCCTCTTCTTCCGGCTGTAACATCAACTGTCGGTACATATCTTTCAATGTCGGAACTTCTCCGGTATAACCACTTCGGATATAATCCCGGTACACATCTGCAGCACAGCGGTCCAGGATTGACTTTTCTTTTGCTGACAGGTTTCCTGCTCCAACCAACTGTTCAAATACAGACAGAATAAACTCCGATTTTTCAATCAGTGGATTCTTTTCATTGCCGTAGGCTGCGTCCATATCCATTGCATTCAGGTGATTGTCTGATGTCGCAGATACTTTTACAACCTGTCCACCCAGAGCCTCTACTAATTTTGTGAATTCGGACTCCGGATCAAGAATCAGGATATCGTCATCGGTACTCAATGCCAGATGCACAATCTCTTCTTTTGCCGAAAAGCTCTTTCCTGATCCACTGACGCCCAACCGGAAACTGTTTCCATTCATCAGTTTCTTCCGGTCGGCTACCAGAAGGTTCTTGCTGACTGCATTCTGCCCATAATAGATACCGCCCGGCTGCAGGATTTCCTGTGTATGGAACGGGATTAAAACAGCCGTTGATTCCGTTGTCAATGTACGCAGGGCATTGATCTTTCGCAGTCCGTAAGGAAGCACTGTATTGAGTCCGTCCACTTGCTGCCACTTTAATGTTGCCATCTGGCACAGATGCTTTCTTGCTATCGACAATAATAATTCCGTATCGGAATCCAACTGTTTTTTACTGTCTGCCAGATGTACCATTGTCAAAATTCCGAACATCATACGCTGGTCTCTGGTTGTCAGATCATCGAGCATTTCCTTGGTTTCTTTTCTCTGAAGTTCCATATCGTATGGTACGATTGCCGAGAAGTTATTATTAGCGTTCTGCCTTCTCTGCCAGTTGGTCACGTTGGTTTCCACACCAAGCAGTCGGTTCTGGATTTCCCTTACCGCTTCATCCGTAGGGACTGGCAGGATATCAATCGACAATATCAGATTCCGGCTGAAGTCACACAGTTCTGAAATCATGTCATCTTTAACATAACTTGCATAATCCTGCATATACAGGACTCTTCCGTACCTGTCACCGATTTTAAAATGGTCACGTTCAAATTCCATAGAATCCGGACACATCCAGTCCTTGAAACTTGTTCCCTTCTTGGCAAATTGTTTCAGATCAAATGGGAATGCCTGTGGGACATCTCCCTTGAAGAAATCCCTGAAAATCTGGAGCCGGCTCTCTGCGTCCAGTCCTTCTGCTGTGGACGATAACTTTGCCAGATGTGTTATGATGTCTGTTCCGATACGTGCAAAATAGGTTCTTGCATCATCAATCGATTTTTTATGTACACTGACGGTCAGATACCGTTCCTGATAGATGCTGTTGTTTGTTCCTGTAATCTTAGACAGGAGCATTTCGTTGTATTCTTCCCGATAATGGTCCAAACCATCTTCCTTCATTGGAAGCAGAATGGACTTTTCGAATTCTTCTTTATTGATTCTCCGGTTATTGATGGTAATTTTGGCAGAAATGCCGGAATCCAGTGAATTTAAGAGTTCAGAATAATCCAGAAACATTTCTGTCTTATTGTCTTTACTCGCAATGTAATAATTGATATCTGTAAAACGATATGTTTTTGAGAATTTCGTTCCCTGTTGAAAAATTCCATCCGGCCAGATTCGCTGGATGGGAATTGCCTGTTGGACGGATTTCGGAACTTTGAAGCGTTCCTTATCCATCCGAAGTGCCTGACTTAAGGTTTTAATCAAAGGCATCACTCCTTCCCTTGCGTTTCTTTCTCTGTTTTGCTTCTGCTTTCTGCTCCCGTTCTTTTAAGATTTCCGCTCCATCCTTTTGGTTCTTTTCTCCCAGCGAGATGGTCTCCTGCATGCAGGAGTAATAGATGTCTTCTGACTGAAACACCAGTTTTTTCGGATACAGCAATTCGGATTTGATCACTGCCCATAAAAACTGCTCGGCTGTCATGCCATGATATTTGAAGAATCCACAGGCAGCAAATGGAGCAGCACCAAGCATACACAGCCATCCGGTTATTTCCTGTCCGGTAATATCACGCATTCCAAAATAGATTCCGATTGCTGTAAGAATCGCAAGAACAGAACACACGCATTGTCTCAGGTCCAGTCCCATAAACATGGATTCCTGATAGTCCCTGATTTCTTTGTTCATCTTTACTTCCATAATTTACCGTTCCTCTCCCCTGTTTTGTTTCTTCGTTTTCTGTGGTTTTTCTTTCGGTACTTCCATCCCGGCAAATCTACAGTGTTCCGCAACACCTTCCGGATCAAACTCCGCAAGTCTTGCAAGGTCAAACGCTACCTTCTGATAGGTTGCATATCCTGATCTTCCTGTTTCATTCAACACTTTTCCAAGTTTATGTTCCTTGATAAAATTAATCATATCCTTGGTAAAATCTCCTGTTATAAAAGCCTCATTTGGCTCTAAGAACTGATAAGGCAGATTAATGGTTACATCTCCAAAATCTTCCCATTCTCTCCCTTCCTTATGGCAGAGTCCTACATATAAATTTCCATTGTTCCGATAAGAGCTCACTCGTATTGCTACTGTCTCACGTCCAAATTCCCAGTTATATCTTAATGTTTTCTTTGTATCCATATTTTTAACCTCCAAGTCCCATCATTTCTCTGACAATACGGTCAGATGCCTTAATTGCTCCAACCAGCACCAGTAAATTGAATACCAGTTCTCCTACATAGTTCCACACGATTGTAACTGCACTCAGCTCCGTATCTCCGACAGCCGGAGGGCTTGCCGCATAAGCAGAAAAGATAATGCATGCCAGTGCAATAATTGCCCCTTCCAGACACACGCCTATATAAGAACGAATAAAGTTCTTTCCGATGGACTGCGTGGGTTCTCCTGCAAATGAGGAAATCGGAATCGGGGCGATTGCCGTATACATATAGATTTTGAACATTCTGCCATACACTGTCAGGATCATTACAAATGACAATACAGTGATCAGCAGACTGCCAAGCAGTGTGACAATCCACAATGGAATGGATTCCAACATTCCCACACTCTCAATCTTATCTACAATCTCCGTTGGCAGTTCTGTCACGCTTCCTGCCATACTGGAGCCACTCATTACAGTTGTCACGATTCCCTGCACAATGGAAAACAGTGCCTGCATAAGTTCCATTCCGTATGTGATTGCTCCCTGAGCAAGTGCAAACCGGATAAATGCTTTTAGCACATGTTCCGGCTTTTTCAGATCTGTAAAACTGCCACACGTTTTTATGATTCCGGCTGCAAAAAATAACACCAGTAATCCATAGGCAATGGCTGTCAGTGCATCATTGATATTGGTCATAATCTGCCAGATGCCGCCACCCTTAAAAGTTGCCGGATTTTCAGTCAGCAGCGTCCACAGTTCTGCCATCTTTTCACTCCATGTGGATAGTGCTGAGTTTAGATTCTGTACAATCCAGTTATCACTCAAAAACGCTCACCTCCCTGAACATATTTTTGAATACAGGAGTACCTTCCGGCACTCCTGCTGTTTCCTGATATATTTTTTCAAAGAGGCTTACGCCATAATCAAATCGAGGATTTCTTTGGCGAACGTAATAATTACCCCTCCGGCCAGTGTCAGAAATCCATTTGCCCTCTGGCTTGGATCATGGCTTTTTAAAGACAGACCAACCTGCACAACACCAAATCCAAGCAAAATCAAACCGATCGCACGAATCAGAGAAAAAATAAAGGTAGACAGGTTATTGATAACGGACAACGGATCTCCGGCTGCGAATGCGGTCGTTGCTCCAACCGTTACGGTCAGTACCAGTGCCATATAAAGGCTCATCCACTTTTTCTGCTTTCTCCCCATCGGCATCGGGGGTGTCATTTTTTCCGTTGCATTCTTTTTCGTTCTATTTTTTTCTCCTGCGAGAAGTTTCTTCAATACACATCACTCCAATCCATAAGAAAAACTGCTATTCACCAAGGATGTCCTCGGTAGAGAGCAGTTCATAATCGTCTAATCTGTTAATGTCAATGTTTAAATCGTCGTGAGCCAGTGGTGTTTTCGCATAATCATAAGGCGATGCACCACCGTCCTCTGTGTATCTGAAATTCACATGCTTTTTTAAGTCATATTTATCGTCCATGATCGGACGTTCCCCACGAATAAACAAAATCGCTTTGCGATTATCTAAAAGCCGTATTTCATCCGGTGTTAAAAGTTCCCTTCCAGTCTGCTGATAATTCACCGAATAGCTGCCGCTACGCCCTTTTGTCTGTCCGTAGGTATTGGTATCCAATGTCTCTTTTCCCAATAATTCCGAGACATACTTATGTCCTTCTTTTTCATTTCCACCCAAATATAAAAATTCATCGCAGTTGCCGATCAGACTCTCATACGAGTCTTTAAACAAGGCTTTCATCTGTGCAATGTTCTGGATGATGATACTGCAGGAAATCCCTCTGGAACGCATGGTTGCCAGAATTTTGTCAAAGTCATCCGGCAATGCTACGTTTGGCCATTCGTCCATAATGCAGTGTACCGGAATCGGAAGCCTTCCTCCGTACTTCCGGTCTGCCACATAATACAGTGTCTGAAACAGATTGCTGTAAATCATGCCGACCAGATAATTCATACTGGTGTCCGCATCTGGAATACAGCAAAACAGTGCCACTTTTTTCTCCCCGATACTGTATAAGTCCAGTTCGTCTGTACAGGTCAGATTGGCAATTTGTTTCAGATTGAACGCTGCCAGACGGACACCAACAGAAATCAAAATCGACTTCGCAGTCTTGCCGGCCGCCTGCTTGTAAATCGCATACTGCTTGACCGCAATACTCTCTGGGTCCCGCATTTCCAGTCTCTCAAACAAAATATCCAGTGGAGACTGGTAATCCTCATCATCTTCTTTTACCTGTGCACTGCCAAGCATTTCCATAATCATCGGGAAGTTCTGTTCTTCCGGTGGAGCTTCATGCAGTAAATACAGCATAAGTGCCTGTAAAAGTGCAGTCTCTGACTTTTCCCAGAACGGGTCCGAGCTTTGTGCACCTTTCGGTGTCGTGTTGCGGATCAGGTTGTTAATCAGCTTCAGTACATCCTTATCATCCCGGACATACGCAAACGGATTATAACACCAGGAAGTCTCCGGATTGATTAAATCAAAAACCCGGACTTCGTATCCATTCCGTTCCAGAACACCTCCGGTTTTACGCAAAAGTTCTGCCTTGGGATCAGTAATCACCATCGAACAGTTGCACTGCATGATATTTGGGATTGCATACGTCCGGCTCTTTCCTGCTCCTGAACCTCCGACTACCAGCACATTTAGATTTCGTTTGTGCTTATAACCGTCCAATCCCATGCGGAAATGCTGTGTTAAAAGCAGATTCTGGGTGTACTGTTTTTCGCAGTAACGTCTGCAGATTTCGGACACATTGCCCCATTTTGCGGAGCCATGTTCCACACCTCTTCTATAATTTCTTTTTTGGGATTCATAAATACCAATGCCTAAGAAATAGGCTGCTGTGAATATCAGAATACATTTGAACGTATACGGTGTATACGTGATAAAAAACGGCTGTTCAAGTTTTTCGTTCAGCGTTTCTAAGATTTGAATAAAATTCTTATCCGGTGCAATGGCACAAGCGGTTATCGCTGCCGCCCACCAGACAAATGGCAGAAAGACAAGATACAGAACCCAGTCCTGCTTTTTTGTACTTATCTCTGCAAGTCAGATTCTCTTTTCTTGCGTGGCTTTTCTTCTGGATGTCCCTGTCCTTCTTTCTTATGAAAGGAATCCACTCCCGGTATCAGTGAGAGACTTCTGCCGTTGTCCCAACTGATACCGAGCTGGCCTGCATCATCCACATACTGCACAGTTCCTTCCAGTCCCTGCGGCATACCCGCTTCTCCGTCCATCGAATCCAGACAGATTCTTGTTCCTGCCGGATACTGTTCTCTAAGTCGTGCCACTTTTTCTCTTGAATAAATGACCAATCAACCACTCCTTTCTCTACCAGAACATGTGTCTGGTGGTATTCGGTTTTGCAACCTGAATAATGATTTTATCTATTCCATCACTATATCTTCCGGCTGCAAGATATTTACTTCTAAGCCTGTTCAGTGCCTTACGGATCTGCCTTTGTTCCCCGGCTGTAATCTGCAGCCGTTTCTGGGCGAGGTCGTATTCACTTACTTTTTTCAGAAGAGCTTTCGTTTCTTCCAAACATTCATCCTGCTCACTCTGTGCCTGCAGCTCATCATTCAGTGCCACCACGAACATATTTTTCATAATATTATCCATCTTCAAATAGTATTTTGTCATCTGGCTGACCTCCTTTTTTTGTTACACCAACCATATCACAAGACCTCCGTAATAGCTACTCCAACCGTCCAACTTTTTCACTTTTATCGTTCCGGCTGGCTCTTTGCTTTTTTCTCTTTTCCGGATGCTTTTTCAGATGGTTTTTCATCCTTGGTTTCCGGTATTTTTACAGGGTCTCCGATTGCGAACTCATCGGTTACATACTCCTGTTCCTTTGCACCAAAATTGCGTTCGATATGGTTTCGGATACTGTAGGAAGCCTGACGGACATCATTTAAAAAGTCTCTCAGTTCCTGCGGATCTTTCTTTCCGCATTCATTCCTCTGTGCAATATACTCCAGATTGAATCCGGTGACATCCACACCATAACGTTTTGCAATCACATAGGCAGCACAATAAGCCTGTGCGCTGACTTTCTGTCGGCTGTAGGTTCCGGTATGCTGATCCATCTCTGCACACGCCAGTTCTCTGTTCAGTGCATGGAATGTCGTTACTTCACTCATTCCGTTGCGGATATAGATGGTACGATATCTTGGATTGTATTGGGCCTGCACTTTGTCTGGCAGATTATCTTCAATCTGCACATGTACCGACTGGTCTTTTAAGACAGCTCCTACCAGTTCTGTCAGGCTTCGCTGAGGGCGTTCTTCCAATGGCTTCCCTGTCATCTGGCTGATGTCAAATCCTTTTCCGATCGTATACCCTCTCCGCATTTCTCCATCTTTTTCATATTCAGTGGAAATCATATAAGTAATGCCATGCTCCCCTGCTTTTACCGAACGGTGTTCTTCTCTCCAGCGTTCATAAGACCTTACCACCTTAAAATCCGGATGCTGTCCATAGATCAAAAGCAGATTCGGTGTTCTCTGTGTATTACACTCTGCCATAAAATCCAGAAAACCTTTCAGTTTTTCTCCATCCTGAAAAACTCCCTGTGCCTGTGAATCTACTTCAGCCCATACCTCTTCTCTTTCCTGCTGTTTTTTGGCTGCATATTCTTCCTTAGTCAATTTCTGTTCAGGAACCTGCTGTTCTTCCGTTCCACCTGAAATCATATCTGTTAAATCCATATACATTACCTGCCTTTCGTTTTCATATTCTTACGTTTCTTCCGGCTCTCTCTGGCATTTTTCCGTCTGTCCGGCCGTTTACGTTTCTCTTCCTGCTCCTTGCGGATATCTCCGAGTTCTTTCCGCACAGATGGTTTTTCATTCTTTTCTTCCCAGCTAGTTTCCCGACCGGAAGAAGTATTTCTGTTGCGCGAGAAAGGTTCGGATGGATTCTTTTCTTCCCCCTCCTGCGCCTGTGTAAAATTTCCTTCTGGGAAAGCCTCATCCCCGATCTGGAACATTTCTTCCGCATCATCCAGTTCAAATTCTATCTTGCCTTCCGGCAGGACAACGGTCTCTGTCCGTACATTCTCCCTTGATTCTTTTTCCATCTGGTTCTCTGCCTTTTCCGGTGCAGTCTCTTTTTCCACTGCTTCTGTAACCATAGAGCCTGATTCCGCTTTTACAAAATCCAGATTCATCCGGTCTAATACCCGGTTCATCTTCGCTGCATCATCTGCAAATACCATGACTTCTGTCTGGTCCGGATTCACCTTATCTTTGATAACTACATATAAGATACCTCTCGCCTTGGCCTCTTTTGCAAATTCTTTCAGACGGTCGCCCGGAACGGTAAAAAATTTCATCGGGCGCTGTTCCTTTAACATTCTGGTAAGCCTTGTTTTCCCTCTTGTCTTTTTCTGATCTTTCAGAGCGGCTGCAATAAAGATTGCCACATGCTTTGCCACATTTCCGGTAATCTTCAAAGAGTATTCCATTCCTTCCAGACTGTACCGCACCACCTGATCCGCCGGTTCTGCTCCATAATTCATACTTATCTCACCTCCTGACTCTTCTGTATTCTTTCTTTATCTTCCACACGTTTTTCATCCTGACTCTGTTCTTCTGCTTCCTGAAGTCTCGCTTCGATTTCCAAGGAATGTTTCTCAATCTGAACGGTCATACGAACTTCCTTACGGAGTCGCTTCAATTCCTCATTGATTTCGGACAATCGTTCTTCCCCCGTCTTGCTGCCCCCATTCCGATACAATCTTCTGCGTTCTTTCATAAGTTCCGCAATCTGCTTTTGCAATGGTTCTCGGTATGCGGCAAGCTGCTCTCTGGTTGTGATGTCATGTTTCATTAGAAATTCAATCTGTTCAATCCTGCGGTCCAGTTTCCGGATATCCTCTCTGACAGCGTATGGACTCCGTTTCGGTCTTTTTGGCAGTACCCCCATCTGATATAAATAGGAATAATACAGTGCCTGAATCCCAATCAGTTTCTTCTTTGGATGAATCTGTACTGCCTTTTGATAGACTCGTTTCACCTTTGGCTGTAGTATCTGCCCACGTATTTCCTCTTCGGAATAGTTTTTTCCAAGAGAACGCAGACGGATATACCGTTCCATTCCCGGAGCTTTTAAAGAGATGTATTTCCGGTTCAGTTTCCATGTATATCCCCGCTTTTCCATCTCTTTTAGGAATTGTGACCAGGAGTAGCTTTCCTGTACCGATTCCCTGATATCCAAACGGATCGCCGTTCTCCATGTCGGCTTTCCTTCCTGTTCTGCTTTCCACTGTACATAAGGGATTGATTTTTTCTGATTGGATTCAATGATAGACAGACCATATTTTCTGCACAGGTCATCGGAAATCTTACGGATCTCCGTATAATAACTCTTGGCATTACTATGGTACTTATGTCCGTCCACCATGCTTACAGAATTCCAGACAATATGATTGTGATAGTGTCTGGTATTAAGATGTGTTGTTATGACTACTTCAAATTGTCCTTTTAAGAGCCGGTCTGCCAATTCCTGCCCGATGAGATGTGCCAGTTCCGGTGTCACTTCACCTTCTGCAAAACTCTGTACCAGATGGTATCCTTCTACACCGCCCATCTTATGGAATCTCTTTTTCGTTGCCAGCATATCTTCATACGCATTTTCATTGGTACATCCGATGGTATCTTCGAAGACCGCCTGTTCCGTCTTGGTCCGATTCATTGCATAATCGATGGCAGCCTCCAGAGAGTCCGCTTTCTGTGTGGTTTTTTCTTTATCTTTCACATATTCGATAGAACGGTCCAGGCGGTGGACGGGGATAACACTTGTATAAGCCATCCGGCATTACCACTCTTCCTTTACCAGATGCCATGTTTCTTTGGTAAGCCGCAGCATTTCCTGAATACTCTGCTCGCTTGCCATACCAGAAGCATTGGCAACATGGGCAAGCTGATTGGCATTGTTGCATAAGCCTGCAATCTTTCGGAGCAATTCAGGATGATGCTCACAGGGTTTTGCATGAACCTGCGCTCCTAAAATCAACGAACGCATAAACTCTTCCCGGCTCAGACCGCTTCTTTCGACCTGCTCATTCAGTTCCCTGACTTCCCTTGCATTAAGCCGTACCGGGATCACATGGTTTCGTTTTCGCATTGCATCACCGTCCCTTCTTTTTTCTCTTCCTCTTTCATCATACCGCCAAGATCCTCATCGGATTTTTTCGCTGCAACCATGCAACAGGTCACTACCACTCCTATAAATCCTCCGCTCATCAATGCGATTACAATCATTACTCCGTTTCTTAACATGACTTGATCCTTCCTTTCCATTTCCGTCTGTGTCTGGGGGATTGGGGTTCTCCCCAAAGTGCGTTTGGATATCCAAACGCTATGCTTGCAAAACGAGTACCGCCAGTTTCTGTAGAACTGGATTGACTCGATTCTGATTTATTTTGATTCTTTGATCTGTACCAATCCATCAAGTGTCGTACAAATGATATGGAGTCTGTCTGCCATACTGATTTCGGTATTCATTGTTCCTGTCACTTCTTTTCCACATACGACTACCATCCGGCATCTCCGCAAAAGGATATGTGACATTCTTCCATATCCCTGCATATCTTCTGCATCGGACTCTTCCAAGAATGGTGAGAATACAAATCTCGGACAGATTGGTACATACCCAAGTTCATAGATTTTTCTGCAATATTTCTGCACTTTTACCCGGCTTTCTTCTGCTGAACAGCACACATAAGCCAGCGCCTGTTCCATACGCTCCATCTCCTTCCTGCATCCAGTTGGATGCCATTCATTTTCTCTATAAAAAACAAGATGTCCTATTGGACATCCCGACTACTTTTCATCCTCTTTCTGCGCTGCTTCTAATGCAATTCTCACTCTGTCACTTCCCAGTTTGTAGTAGGCATCTGTTACCTCAATTCCCACTGCACGATAACCTGTCATAACCGCTGCAAGGACAGTTGTTCCTGCTCCGGCAAACGGGTCCAGGATCAGTCCTCCCGGTTCACAAATCTGGATGACATCTTTCATAAGCTGCAACGGTTTCTCTGTCACATGAATCCGGTTCTGCGGATTTCCATATCGGAAGACGCCCGGCAGACAAGATACCGGACGGTTGATCGGCATCGGTCCGTTACTGCCCCACACAATGTATTCAGCCTGCTGGCGAAAACGGCCTTTCTGTGGACGGGAGTTTCCCTTATCCCACACCGCTGTTCCTCTCCAGATCCATCCTGCCCACTGCAATGCATCGGTAATCGATGGATACTGACGCCAGTCAATGAACAGACAGATCGGAGCACCTTTCTTGCAGGCTTTCCGCACATCGTAAAGCCACTCAGCCATCCAGTGAGTCCATGATCTCTGATCTTTATTATCGCCATCAAAATCCGGAAGTGCATTTGCAGCACTCATACTGCTGTATTTCTGGTTTGTAGTACGATTTCTTTCATTCTGCTTTGTTCCACCGGACGCATACGGTGGATCGGTAATGACTGCATCAAAGATTCCCGGCTGGAATGCTTTGACCAGTTTTAATGTATCTCCATGTAATATTTTCCAGTTTTCCCCTTCAGCATATTCCTCTGGGTATGTTCCCTCTTTCATAAGTTCTTCCAAACTCAGGCCATTTGTCATAGGCATCATCCTTTCTTTTCTCAGCGTTCCGGCTGATTTTTCTTCTTTGTCTTTTTATTTTCTTTTTGTGGCGGACTCAACTCGGTTTCCACGTATTCGCTGATAATCAAAAGTGCTTTGTAATAATCCCCACTTTCCAATACTCTTTTACACATTTCTTTTGCTTCTGCTGTCTGTTTATTCTTTTTCAAAAGAGTTGAGGCATCGCCCATAATGGAAAAAATATTCCCATCATGTCCAAGGAGCTGTAACTTGGGACGTTGTTTCTCAGGCTTTGTCGGAATCTGCTCTGTTTTCTTTTCATACATTTTCGGCTGTTCCATATCTGGATGCCAGAAATGCACATTCAGCGTTCCACCATCCACCTTTATATCCCTCTGCTCAAATCCTTCACCCCAACCGTCACTGTACTGTCCTGTAATGTATTCGGTGAATTCCTGTAGTTCTTCCTGACTTAAAAATTCATTTAATTCCAGTTTGGTACAGCCGTACAGGATTCCGTCTTTGTTTTCTATCGTAACAACTGCACTTTGTATCTTTCCCTGAATGGACTCACTTCCATCAAAATACTGCATGAGATCATCTTCCCCATAACGTTCCAGTTCTTCTCGGATGACTTCTTCATAATCGGCAAGTTCTGTTCCATCTAACGGCATTCCATATTCATCACTCTCCGACCAATCTTCTTCCCATTCGGATTCTTCTGAATAAAGATTTCCAGTCAGCTCTGTCAACAGATGTACGTGCATCGTTCCTTTTTCTTCCATTCTCTATCACCTTCTTTCTAATGGTCTGTCCCTGCATTTATTTGTCTGCTTTTTTTCTTTCGCAAGGTCTGCATAATCTGCACCTTCTTTTTCCGGCAGATTGCAAATAATCTGATACGTTCCCTCATAATGTTTTTTCATCTGTTCTTTCGCCCATCTTCCTGCAAAGTCATTATCGGTACAGATTTCAATTTCTTTGATTTCCGGATGGTTCTTCAGAAACTCTTCCAGTGCGTCCGGCGGCTTTTTAAAACGTTCACTCTGTATCTGTGCGTTTTCTTTCGGAGCAGCGATTCCCCCAAGGGAAAGACGATATTTATCCCTTTTTCCCTCTTCCAGTGTCATGTGTGCCAGTGCATCAATACACGCTTCATATACGGCAACTCGTTTTGTTTCTCTTTCAGGTGGAATACAAAAGCTGTACTTTTTTTCACTCCCGGTCTGCTCCATCTTGAATCCCTTCCCGTTTTTTTCATAGATTCCTCGCAGGAATGCATATCTTGCTTTTCCGGATTCATCTTTCCCAACAAAAACAGCGTTATGATACGGGACACTTTCATAAAGGATTTCATGCAACATACAATACGTGATCACTTCATCGCTGATTCCTCTGTGGTTTAAATAAGCCCTGATTCGTCTGCAATTACAATACCTCTCCGGCAGTTTAAATAGTGGTTTTTCCTTTTCGGCAGACTGTGTCGGAATAAAAGACGGACTCTCTTCGCACAGCAGTTTTACGGCATCTGTAAATTTCATTCCATCTACTTCAATCAGGAACCGCAGTGCGGACACACCACCGATATCTCTGGATTTCCAATGCCATTTGCTGGACAGTTCATTAATTTTAAAACTGTCATGGTCCGTCAACTGCCATTCATTTCTGGTTCTTGTCTTTTGCAGTCGCTGTGCCTGATGCGTCCGCAAATACTCATACGCAGTCATATTTTTTGCCGCCTGAATCTCTTCTTCCGTTACCCAGGGCATTACAGAATCGCATCCTGAAGAGCCAGTACCTTATCCGTCCGCTCCCAAGGAAACTCCTTTCTTCCAAAATGACCAAAAACTGCCGTCTGCCGGAAAATCGGACGATTCAGTCGAAGGGATTCCATGATCTGAACGGGTGTCACTCCAAACACCAGTGGGATTGCTGCCGCCAGACAATCATCTGCACACACTTTTCCTGTACCAAAGGTATCTACCTCAATCATAACCGGTTCTGCTACTCCGATTGCATAAGCCAGCGACACCTGACACTTGCTTGCAAACTCAGCTGCTACTATATTTTTTGCGATATACCTTGCCATATAAGCCGCCGAACGGTCTACTTTCGAACAGTCCTTTCCTGAAAATGCACCGCCGCCATGCGGAACCACACTGCCATAAGTATCCACCATCAGCTTTCTTCCGGTCAGTCCGGTATCTGCATCAAACCCTCCGCACACAAATCTTCCTGACGGATTAATCAGAATCTTCGTATCCTCATCCGGCGGCAATAATCTGAGTGCCGGGCGAAGCACCTTCTCTCTGATCTCAGCATCTAACTTTTTCAGACTCTTTTCTGTACCATGCTGGCAGGAAACAACAACACTTTCCAATCTCACTGGTTTTCCATCTTCATATTCTACGGTTACCTGTGCTTTTCCATCAGAAAAGATATCTTTGATATATCCACTTCTTCTGCAAGCCGAAAGTTCACGTGTGATCCGGTGTGCCAGAACAGTCGGCATTGGCATAAGCTGCGGAGTATCATCGCACGCATATCCGACCATAACACCCTGATCTCCAGCTCCCCTGCTTCTGTCTCTTATCTTTGCACCAATATTATCCCGAAATTCTTTCGACACACTCACTGCTTTCGCAATATCTGGACTCTGCTGGTGTACAAACGTATCCATTTCTATTCCATCTGTACAATATCCGCATTCTTCCAGAACTTTTCGGATCACATCAAACACTGGCGGCTCATATCCGCTGGTGATTTCTCCTGCTACAAACACATTTCCTCTTGTAGCAAGGACTTCACACGCCACTCTCGAAGATGGATCGTAACGCAGACATTCATCTAAGATTGCATCTGCTATCTGATCGCATACTTTGTCTGGGTGTCCTTCTGTTACTGATTCTGCTGTATAAAAACGTCTCATCATTCTTCTCCTTATATACAGACAGGGCAGAAGCTGCTTTATGCACATCTCCTGCCCTGTCAGATTGGTTTATCCTGTAATTCTTATTTTATTTTTCTTCTGTTTCTTTTTTGTTGTCTGTCATTTTTGACTTCTTTCTGCGGTATACAGTCACTCCTGTAGCTGTTCCAGCAGATGCCAGTGCAAGCAGAACAAACGCCCATATTTTCTGGTTATCACCTGTTTTTGGTGCATTTGTTTTTTCTGTTGTTTTCTCCGGTGTTCTGGCATCTTTCATTTCTACTTTCTGGACTTCCATTGTATCTTTCAATGTAAATGTGACATCTTCCGCAATCTCGTAACCATCCGGTGCTGTGATCTCACGCAGAGTAAGTTCTTCATTGACTGGGAGTTTTTCAACGGAATGTGGTTTTCCATCTGTAATCCACTCTTCCAGAACAGTTCCGTCTTTGCGGATAATCTGAAGCTTTGCCCCTTCCAGTTCTTTTCCGGTTGTAAGGTCTGTTTTTGAAATTTCCACTTTGGAATATTCATCTTTCATCTCAACCTTTGTCACACTGCCATCTTCTTTGACTTCAAACATCACATCGCTGGCAGACACATAGCCATCTTCATAAGGAGCCAGTTCCTCATGTAAGGTATAACTTCCTTCCGGCAGTCCGTAAATGACATGTTCTTCCTTACTGCTTACCCATTCTTCCACAACATTTCCGTCTTTATCAATGACCTGCAGTTTGGCTCCTTCCAGCTCATTTCCGGTAGTTGCATCTGTTTTTGTAATGCGTGTTTCTGTCGGCTGATTCTCAACTTCTTTGTTCAGTTCAATCTTTGCAAGATTCTGATTTTCGTAAGTTGCATCTACATTCCATACTTCCTCATTTGGAAGATATCCAGCTTTTCTGACTTCCTCTTTGACATAGTATTTTCCATGTGGAAGATCACTGTCGAAAGTAAGTGTTCCCTTTGCATCCGTTGCTTTCTTTTCCAGCAAGGTATCTTTCTCTACGAGAACCTCTCCCTGATTAGAAAGAATATCTTCTGCAGCATACAGTCCAAAAATAACACCTTCCAGCTTTTCGCCTGTGACAGAATCTTTCTTTTCTACTGATACGAAAACTTTCTGTCTTTCATTTTTATAGGTAACGCCTTCATAAACAACTGCCTGTGTATCATCCTCTGCTGTCAGGGTAAATTCTTTCTGTTCTGTATTTAGGACAAAATTCTCTCCTGCTACAACTTCTTTCAGATAATACGTTCCCAGTGGCAGATTGTTGATAACTGCTGTTCCATTTTCATCTGTAGTCAGTTTGGCTACCAGGTCATCTTTCTCATATCGGACAACTGGATTTCCTGCTTCGTCCTTTGCTCCGTCCGGTGAATAGATGGTATCTTTGGCATATACTTCAAACTGGGCACCTTCTACTCCGGTTTCTTCATATTTAAAGTCTTTATAGATACCTGTTTCTTCTTTACCAGATACAGCATTTCTTACTTTTGAAACCAGTGCTTTTACTTTTGCCAGAACAGAATCTCCGGTTACTTCGGTAAGCTGTTCTCCCTTTTTCGTCAGGAGCAGGCTTCCTACCTGTTCATCGTTTTTCTGTTCTACCTCTACAATCGCAGCTCCTGTATCTGGATCAATCTGATGTGCAGTGTTTGAGGATACTGTAATTACAATACCACTCTGTGGATTTTCTTTATATGTTCCTTTTGTAGTCTGTTCTAATGGTGAAATAATCGTTGTTCCATCATACAGGGACTCCTCGCTTCCCTGTCTTACAAATCCTTCCGGTGCTTTCACTTCTTCGATTCGGTAGGTAGAGCACTTCAGTTCCTGCGGTGTGATCAGATATCCTTCCTCGTTTGTTTCGAATACACTGATCTTTTCTTTCTTCGGATACTGAACAACCTGTTCCACATATTTCTTATTTGTCACATCGTAAATCTTATAAGAAGCACCAGCCTTTAAAACAGTATTTCCAGTCTGTGCATCCTTCTTTACAATTTTCAGCAAAAATTCAAACGGGCGGTCATCAAATACTCTCCACTGCATTGGCTCTCTGCTGTCATTTTCCACATTTACAACAAATGGATCAATGGTTTTCAAATTCTCAGGGGTAGTACTTTCCACTACAACATAACTTCCATACGGCAGTTCCGGGCTGACTGCATATCCTTTTGTATCAGTGATCAGTTCTGGTACTGGTACGGCTGTTCCATTCTCGTAAGTAACTGCAACCTGCTCTTTGCTGAAGTCATAATTTTTGAAATCGCTTGCTGTATAGCTTTCTCCATTGGCTGGCTTCAGTTTTCCATTTTTTACCTGTGTCAGGTCGCTGATCAGATATACCTTAAATCCTGCTCCTGCAACCAGGTCTGTTTCTGTCTGCTCTCCATCTTCACTGATTTTGATTAACTGGAATGCCTGTTTCTTTACCTGCTCTTTTACCGTAAGGTCTCTTGTCACTTCGGCAACATCCTGACCTTCATAAGTTACTGATACCTCGTATTTGGTAGTATCCAGTGTATATCCTTCCGGTGGAGTGATTTCTTTTACATACATTTCTCCAAGGTATAATTCTGAAAATTCCAGTGTTCCGTCATCTCCGATGACTCCCTGTGCAATCAGGCTGTCCTGTTTATACAGAACTCCTGTTGTGCCATCCGGATGCACGATGTCCTCTTTTGCATACAGACCATACACAGCACCACGAAGAACACTGTCCCCCTGCGCTTTAAATGCAAGTGTTTCTTTATCGATCTTTGTGATTTTCACCTTTCCGGTGACTCTCTCATCTGTTGCTGTTACAGTCATTGTCTTTCCGGCAGTAACAGCCACTTTATATACTTCTGTATTCAGTTTGTATCCTGTCGGAGCAGTGATCTCTTTCACGTACACTGTTTTCAGTGCAGAATCAAAATAATCGCTGACTGCTTTTCCGTCTGTTCCGGTTGCTGACATTGTCATCAGCAGATTTTCACACTTCTTATCAGTATAAATACCATAAACTGCTCCTGACAGTGGATTCTGTGTATTGACATCTTTCTTCATAAGTTCAATGCGTGTCATATTCAGCCACTGTACACTGAAGCTTACCGGCGCTGCTGTTTCGCTTTCAAATACACCGATATCCTGCTTGGAATCTCCGGTTGTCAACACCAGTGTTCTCCATGTCTTTCCGACAGAACCATATAAGTTGCCGGAAGCATAACTGCCTGTCAGTAATAAATCTGCGGACAGATAGAATGTATCTCCACCATAAATCTGGATTTTTCCATTTGTAACACTTGTTCCTTTGGAAAGATTATGTGCTGTCACATTTTCTGGTACACTCAGTGTCACATAGTTTCTGTGATCTCCAGACAGTGTGATATTTGGTGTTTTCTGGATGTTTCCATCCCGTACTGCATTCAGCTTTGTGCTTGAAAAGCTCAGTTCACCTTTTGGCGGTTCTTCCTGTCCGAACAGGTAATTGATATATGCGATCACCCCTGCATTTACAAGGTCATTGTAATTACAGCCTGTAAATCCGGCTTCTCCTGCGTAAGCGTAGCTGGCTGCAATATGCGTATACACATACTTTTCATCCTCTGATTTCCCGGACAGATAACTTCCTGTCAGATCTCCTGCCCCGCCATAGCCATAGTAAAGGACTTTCTGCAGATTCTTGTTACTGTCCAATACCTGTGCCACATAACTTCCACTCGGTGGGGATGCTTTCTGGGACTGGAGACAGTATGCGATCTTTCCGTTTACGGTAAACAGACAAGTAAGATAATTTCCAAGATAACTTGGATAATAGATCGTTCTTCCTTTTGTCAGTGTGACTGTTGAACCGCTGCTTGTGGCTCTTTCAGCCGCAGACAGTACCATGACATTTCCTTCTTCAATATCCTCTTTGAATTCTTCGATTGCCTGTGCAGATGCATCTTCCCCGGATGCCTCGATCTCTACATCGGTATAGTTCTGCACAGGCGAGTCCGAATCATCTTCAGATTTTGTATCTGATTTTTGCTTTTCCCCACCATTGTCCTGTGCATGTGCCTGACCTTCCGTATCCGTCAGGATCACCTTTCGGTTGATGGTATATCTGTCACTCTGATCCTTTGGTACAACCATGTAAGAGGCAATGTAAGTTCCGGCTTTGTCCGGATGGTATTCCCCACCATTTTCATCTTGGATGCTGATAAGCGTAACATCCTCTTTTTCTGCATCATAATGGATTCCTTCCATACTGGTTTCCGCTGCAAATGTTTCATCCGAAATCTCTTTCGTGATATCGTCTGCCGTAACCGCCTTTTCTTTCTGACTCGTAACCGCCTGTTCGGATGCCTGTACCTCCTGCTCTACATCCATCTGTTCGGCAGCAAACGCATTGGCACTGCTTAAGGTACTGACGCCCATTAGGACAGCCAGTCCAAAGGCTGCGATTCTGGTTTTTAAATTCTTCACCTTCATGTGTGTTTCCTTTCTGATAATAAATACATTGTTTAGTAAAATACCGCAGAAGGCTCTCCCTCTGCGGTAACATTTATCTTGTATATTGCTTTTCTGCTTTTTTCATTTCCTGTCTGGTGCGTTTTACTGCATCCATCACTGCCTTTGTCGGTAAACCGTTTTCCAGACATCCTTCCAGAATTCCATCCAGATAAAATTTCGATGGTCTTGCCGGAACATCCTTATGAGGGGAGTTCATCGTGTATACGAATACTTCCCTTAAAGCTCCAGCCTGATTCTTTACCTGAATGGTTTCTTTCCCATAAAAATTCGGAAATCCTTCATAAAAATCCAGATTCTTTTCACAAGCTTCTGTGATTTTCCATAAGACTCCATCCACACAGCTTCCTTTTTCCGGAAGCACAGTTGCAACGCCATTTCCCGGAGCTCTGCCACGGAATGCCAGCCGGTAATCTTCCAGCCGGACATTTCCAACCACTTCCGCATCCGGACAGCGGAATCTCATCTGCCCCAGGTTCATGTTACTGCCATAAGCAAAATAATATCTCTCTTCTATTTTTCTCACCTCGATCTGACGTCTTCCGTCCTTTGCTTTTTCTTCAGGCACTCATACGTGCTTTTGTCGTATCTCCATGCCAGATCACCTTCCAGATTTGCCAGCAGATGTTTCCGTACATTCTTATATTCTTCTCCGATTAATCCGAGCCGCAACAAAAACGTTCGGAATGTAAACGCCGGGTTTTCTGAGATCGGTGTCTTTTTCATCTGGGTGGATCTCTGATTGATCGCCTGTGCGGAAATCGCAAGTGCCAGTGTAATGTTCGCCCTCACTTTTCCTGCATGAAGGGTACTTTCAAAACAGCGCCACTCCAATGTTCCTTTGGAAAATACAGCATGGAGGTTTAACGCATAATAACGGGTATGATCATAATGGGTATGACTTCCATCCCTACCTCCATACCAGACATTTCTTACTCGGTCCATAGTGATTGATCTATTTGGTATTTTTCGGATTTTCTCTAATACATCCGGTCGCACCTTTTGACAATAGCTGTACTCTCTTCTTTCCTGCACTTTCAATGCTTTGAACAGGATATCTTCCTTTGCGTACATAATGGTCAGCGCATTTTTCAGACTCTGCGGTGTATGGTTCGCCGCATCTACATGAACATGCTGACCACAGGACTCATTGACAAAACCACCATATCTCCGCAGACAGCGTACAACTTCCTGTAATTTTCCCATTTCATCATAGGATAATTTCGGTGATACCATCTCTGTTGAATATTCTCCATCTGCTGATACGATTCGACCACCTGATTTTCTTTGTGTATCAATGCTTCCGTCAGACATGAACTTCCACTTTTTTCCTTCCCGATCTCTCGCTGACCATATTCCGTAATACGCACCTTCATAAACGGCTTCTGTCCCGAACAGTTCTGCTACAACTTCGGCAGCCCGTTGTCTGGTAATCCCTGTCATTTCGATTTCTGTGCCAAAGTATTGGTCTTTTATTCCGATCATGCCTAATGGATTCCTTTCTCAGACACTTTCTGTGTGTTAAGTTCGGAGTCTGCCTTTTGTAACAATCTGCCAATTGCCTCGATAACATTGACAGTTACTCCGTTTCCAGCCTGTTTATAAAGCTGTGCGTCAGAAGTGCTGTCTATGATCTTATCAATCTGCCAGTCGTAATAACCCTGCAGTCGCAGACATTCCCTCGGAACTAACCTTCTTATTCTGCCGTGATACAAGATGCCATGACGATCGGTTGCAGTAATTGTAAACATCGGTTCTTCGGGTTCTTTCATACGTCTGCCGTTCTGACGAACATTCTCTTTTGCTGGTGTTAAGACTGCTCTTGCTCCATCCTCTGCTAATACACCAGAACATTCTCCTTTGTATTTGTGGACACCGCATTGTCTGGTATTCAGGCTTCTGCATTCTTCCGTTACCACCGGCGGAGGTGAAAGATCGACAAAGTGCAGCGTTCCCTGTTGAACACCTGTTGTCAGGGTATGTGCGATCTGGTGTCCGACTCTTCCTCTCCTGCTGTTGAGATTCGCATAACCCAGATCGATGCTGTCCCCTTCTCTTGCAAGTTTGTAGCCGAGCTTTGTATTTTCTTTAATTGGAACACCCACATCATATAATCCTGTCTTTCCACCCATCCCTCCAGCTTGTGACGTCAGGGTACAGCTTAATCCTTTTGGACTGTAGACTCTTTTTCCCTGACTTCCTGCCCGGATTTGAACAAGAGCTGCTCCATTTGTTTCTGGTTCAGGTAATACTTTTCCGGCACATCGGAAATCAAGATATCCGACAATATACACCCGCTTTCTCGCTTGGGGGACTCCGAAATCCTTGCTGTTAAGCACTTTCCATTCGACATGGTACCCCAGTTCAGAAAGCGTACTGAGGATGGTGCAAAACGTCCGGCCTTTGTCATGCGATAACAAACCGGGAACATTTTCAAGGATAAAATACGAGGGTCTTTTAGCTTCAAGAATCCGGGCAATTTCAAAAAAGAGAGTTCCTCTTGCGTCAGCAAATCCTTCTCGCTTTCCGGCGATAGAGAATGCCTGGCAAGGAAATCCTGCACAGAGTAAATCAAAATCTGGCATTCGTTCTGGTTCAATTGTTCTTGCATCACTACAATACCACTCCCCTTCTGTGTCAAACAGCAATCGGTAGTTCTTATCCGCATAAGTATCCACCTCACAATGTCCGACACAGACAAAGTTTCCTGCCCGTCTTAAGCCTTCACGGAATCCCCCGATTCCGCTAAAGAGATCAAAAAATTGAATGGTTGCGGTTATCAACCTCCTTTGCTGATAAAAACAGGCGGCATGATCTTTCTCATGCCGCCCTTCGTTATTCTGTATCAATTGGTTACCATTCTGTTGGTTCTTCTGCTTTGGTTTCTTCTTTCAGCTCAGTTTCTCTTTCTGGTTCAGTTTCCTCTTCCGGTTCGCTTTCCCCTTCTGGTTCGTTTTCCTCTTTCGGTTCGCTCTCTCCTTCTGGCTCGCTCTCTCCTTCCGGTTCGCTTTCCCCTTCTGGTTCGCTTTCCCCTTCTGGTTCGTTTTCCTCTTCCGGCTCTGTTCTTTCTTCCGGTTGAGTTTCTTCTGTTCCTAATTCTTCGGTTGTCTGTTCGGATTCTTCAGGCTGCTCTTTGCTTTGCCATTCGACCTCTACCTTTTCCAGTGCTTCTTCTATAATCTGAATTAAGAAGTCTTTCTGTTTCATGTGTTTCTGTCCGATGACTACTTTTAATCTCTGGAATAATTCCTCTGATACCTGTACTGCTACTGTTCTTACTGCTCCCATGCTTATTTCTCCTTTTCCGTCCAGTCTGTTGAAATGTTCTTCAATGACCTGTTGTAAAAATTTTTGTGTGCTGCTTTCTGTGAGTTCAATCTCTTCTCTTACTTTCTCATGTAAGTCCATCGGGATCTTTCCGCAGATATTTTTCATCTCTGCCATAACTTTTCTCCTTTCTCTTTCGCTACACACAACATACTCCAAAGCCGCATGGAAAGCTATTCACAATACCCACCAAAGATAACGATGCATTTCTTTCCTTACCCCTAGCAGATCCAACAATGTATGTATCGTGCAATCATAGGCCTCACCCCCTTTACAAATTTTCCATTTGAGATAAAAAATCCATCATCTGATCTGGTATTCCTTCCGATGATGGTTTCATTGTCGATTGTTCCGTAGTGCCACATATTCCTAATTCCCGAACACTTTCTTTTATCGTCTTTTGAATGACTTCTTCCAGCCATTTCCGATCCTCTTTTTCCAGAATTGCCTGAACCAGATACTGGCTTTTCTGCCCTTCTGGAACACTTTGAAATTTCTCCCATGCCCTCTGGTGTTCTGGTTTTTTTAGGTTCGGGCGGAACGAATACACAGGGCGTGTCATCTCGCCCACATCTGCTCTACAATCCGTTCATACCCTGTTGCGTTGGCATGGACGTCCTCTATAAAAACGGGGCGGCAAATCGCGTCCTGTGCGGTCACATGGCGTTTTAAAATTGCAGAGCCTCCACCCATAAATACGGTTGGTACTGCCCGGAGATCAAATCCAGCTTCTGTTACCGCAGACAGTATTCTTTCTATATATTTCCGTCCGTTCTCCTGTATGATCCGTCTGGCCTCCTCTGCCATACTGCAAGATTCCCCCCGAAGCACACGCTCAATTTGAGTTTCTGTTACAGACAGTCCGGTATTTCTACGCACCTGTTCTGCTGTCTCATCAATACATCGGATCACTCCAAGCTCCAGACTCCTGCACGTTGCTGCATTCGGAACAGCATTGTCCAGCCTCATAAGGTCAACGGTCCAGCCACCAATATCAACAAGCAGAACAGACGGTTCATTCTTCAGATACTCTGGATGCAGAGCAAGCGCAGAGTATCCCTGTGGGAACAGTTTCACATCTTTTATTGTTATCTCATATAACTCACTTTCATATAAAAATCGCACTGGCTGCTCTTTCCGCAACAGATACTCCCTGAATCCCTGTTTCTCTCTTCCAAAACTTGAAAGTGGAAGTCCGACAGCCAGAATTACCTCTGTCTTTCGTTCTGCTTTCCGGTGCTTGATTTCTTCTGCAATGGCTGCCAACGTCAGCAGATAATAATTATCATTGGACGTTTTATTTTTTACCAGCGTCTGTCTTCCCGTACCGCAGACATAATACTTTCCCTGATACTGCAGAACATTCTGCATGGTATACGGCTCGTAATCATACCTGATAATTCCACTTGGGAAAGACACTTGTCTTGTTTTTATTGCATAATAGCCATGATCAATTCCTATGATTATCGCAATCACATCCTTTCATTTTTCTGTTTAACGTAATGTCAAAAATGCTTTCACTGCTGCAACGGATCGTTGCAAAAGTGCCATTCGTGAACACTTTTCTATGTTCCAGTGTCCCAAAACCTGCGGAAAATCTGGCTTTTTTATACCACTATCGCCAGAGGAACACTACTGTTCCTTCCCAGCCGGTTATAAAAGATCCCTCTCCCGGCGGCGGTTCGGCCTGTCCGGGGGAGGGATATATCGCAAGTTTCCTTTTTGAACAATTGCCTGTCTTTTTATTTTTATGAGATGTTTTTCCTGCTTTTGTAAAATGGGAAGATACTCCGGTTCTGACAAAAACTTCCGTATATAATTCCCCTTTTCTCCCAGCCTGTTATCATTTTCTAACAGCTCCATTTCCACCATGTAATGGGTATCTGGATGAAATCTCTTCTCACACAAAATGCTGTCCCCTTTTATATAATCAGATTTAGCCGATTCTCTTGCTGCCGCCAAGAGTTCATAAATACTTACTTCCACCTCTTATCACCTCCCAAAAGACCAGAAAAAAGCAGACCTCTTAATCGAAGTCTGCTCCTGTCGGATATGGTAATCCTCTTTCTTCATATTTTTTATCGATATAATTTCGAATCCATTCCCTGTATTCTTCCGTTAATGCCAGTTCCTGAAATTCTAACAACCACTTTTCCCCTTTTGCTTCGTCATCAAGCCATCGATCTTCTATGCACTCCGGCTCATCTAACATTTTCATCATCGCTTCAAATGGCTCTTTTACATCATCACCAAATTCTTTCCATAAGGCGATTCCATAGTTCTCCAGTTCAAAAAATTCTGTCAGATATGTCAATCGTTCCATATCCCCCAATGTCATTCTTTTTTCACCTGACAATAATGCTCGATCTCTTTTGCCACATAGATTTAAAAATTTTCTCTTTTCCATCTCCACATCCATTATACTTTTACCTCTTCCTGTTAAAAATAATTCCTTATTACGAAACATTATAAAATTTAAATTCTTTAGAATCAATATATATATTTCTGTATTACGAATCTTTTTATTTTATAAGGGGAGTTCATCATTATGCAAAAGATTAGACCAGATATGGATATTGGTAAAAATATCCAAGCAATTCGATATAAAAACAATATGACTCAAGACCAAGTAGTTGCAAAATTAAATCTTATGGGTATCTCCATCACCAAAAGTACCTATGCCAAACTGGAAACAAATCGCATGAACATTAAGGCATCTGAATTAGTTGCACTTGCAAAACTCTTTCATACCGATATCAATGCTTTCTTTTCCGGCTTGCTATAGTTCGACATTCCCCGACTCCCTGTGTATATAATAGCATATTAAAAATAAGAACCAGTCTATATTCTTATCGGATATAAACCAGTTCTTTTTTCTTATCAAATAATATAAAAGTGACAGGGAATTCAGATTCTTATCTTCTGTCACTCATGTAATTATTATTCTATTTTAAATTTAATGAATTTACCCATTCTTGAATTTCTTTTTCAATGTTATTTTCTATATAAACGTCATACACATTTTTCCACATTATCTGTGTATACTGTTATTTTCAACCCCATAATTATAACTTGGTACACGCTATACACTACTATAAACTGTACTCCATTTTAGGGTATCCTATAAAAACGGTGTCATAATCATCCCAGTTGTCAACTGTATTGTATTCAAGTTCCACATCTCTTGTCTCAGGATTATTATGTTCCTGAGTTACCCTGCTGTTTTTGTTAGTCCAATCCAGATCATCACTTGTATACACGTCTGTCGGCACAAGCTCAAACAGATCTCCGTCTGTCTCTTCTGCAATATTCTCTGCAACAGCCTTTGTATTTCCTGATGCCGAATAATATACTACAAGTACCTTTGATGACTCTCCATTATTACTTTCAATCTGTGTCGACTTAAGTTCCTGTTTAGTTTTAGGTGCTTCTCTGTCTTTACTTGATGTACATCCTGCAAGGTTAACACATGCAAGTGTTCCGATAAGAATTGCCGGGATTAGTTTTTTAATACTCATATTTGCTCCTTTACTGTTTTATCTCATTAATTTTTCTCTTTTATATTTTTTGCATAACGCTTCGATGGTCTGCTTATTATCAATAAAATAAATATCAATACCGCAGTAAACGACAGACTAATCGGATATGCCATCATGATTGTTCTACTTTGCAGAAATATTAAGCTACTATTTTTTCTGTATCTTTGAACCACCAAATACCTGCGACATTGGTATATTGTCGAGCATCTCATCTATTGCTTTTACTTCATCTTTTGTCAGTTTTATCTCAGATGCTTTCATGTTCTCTTCCAGTCTGCTTACCTTTCTTGTTCCCGGAATAGGAACGATATACGGTTTCTTTGCACTCATCCACGCAAGTGATATCTGGGCCGGTGTAGCTTTTTTCTCCTCTGCCAGAAGTTTTATCCAGAGTATAAATTCCTTATTTTCTTTAATTCCTTCATCACTAAACTGTGGCATCATGCTTCTATAATCTCCCGGTTTTTCGAATTGTGCATGGGAATTATACACAGCTGTAAGGAAACCATTCGCAAGTGGAGAAAAAGCAACAAATCCTATTCCTAATTCTTCAAGTACAGGGAATAATTTTTCATAATCCCTATACATCATGGAATATCTGTTCTGGATCGCAGTTATCGGACATACTTTATTAGCGCGTCTGATCGTATCTTCATCTGCCTCTGAAAGTCCCCAGTGCGTGATCTTTCCCTGTTCAATCAATTCCTTCATTGCCCCTGCTGTCTCCTCAATTGGCACCGTCGGATCTATACGGTGGATATAGTATAAGTCCAGATGATCTGTGTTAAGACGCTTCAATGAGCCATCGATCGACGATTTAATTGTCTCCGGTCGTCCATCCGGGATCAACGGTTTATTAACAGTTGTTGCTGTTTCATCAAATCGTATGCCACACTTTGATGCCAGCACTATTTTGTTTCTATATGGCTTCAATATCTTTCCAAGCAGTTTTTCATTGTGATGCGGGTCTTCTGCTGTTCCGTATATCTCTGCTGTATCAAAAAATGTACAGCCACAGTCTATGGCTTTATCTATCAAAGCCTCTGCCTCTTTTTCTGTCGATACAGTTCCGTATGCATGGCTCATTCCCATACATCCTAATCCGATTTCTGATACTTCCAAGTCTCTTCCTAAAATTCTTTTCTCCATGTTTAAACGCACCCTTTCTTTCTATCACTTATTTTCCTAAAATAAGTATACGAAAAAGGGACTTCCATAAGAAGTCTCCTTTCGTTAATCAGTTTAAACCCAGAGGTTAAGGTTTATTTATAAGATCCCTGATAGATTGCAACACAATCTTCATCAGTAAGCTTATACATATCATTCTCGAAGTTAATTCCAAGAGTAGCTCTTGCATTTTCAGCCATCTTTGGAAATTCCTCAGGTGTAATTCCATAATCAGACATTTTAAGGTCTGTTACATTACAGTCTTCCTGTAATTTAACAAGCATTGTTATAAAATCTTCTGGTTTTTTTGCATCTTCCATACCCATAAGCTTTGCCATTTCAATGAAACGATCATCACAGACATGCTTATCGATAAAGAAACTATAAAATGCTTTTGAAATCATAATAAGACCGGCTCCATGAGGAAGCTTCTCATGATATGCCGAAAGTGCATGCTCAAGCGGATGTGCACTGACGCATGTTCCAACTGTCATCTGTATGCCTGAAAGATAACTTCCGAATGCAACATTACTCATTGCCTCAATGTTTTCAGGCTCACGAATTGATGTAACAAGATTGCATGACACATTTCTGATTGCCTCTGCAGCAACCATCTTGCTGAATTCATTTCTATTTGCGGAAATATATCCTTCAGTAGAATGGAATAATGCATCAAATCCCTGGTATGCCTTGAATGCAGCCGGAACACTTGTCATCAATTCAGGATCAACGATCGCAAGGACTGGCATAGTTCCTGTACCAAATACTCCTGTTTTCTCCTGGGTATCCGGATTGGTAATAACACCGCCGCCGTCAGTCTCTGAACCTGTACCGGCTGTTGTTGTAATAGCCACGATTGGAAGTGATGGCATCGGTGGCCACTGTTTCTTTCCTGTTCCAAACATAACATAATCCCAGAGATCATCACTCTCATTAGTTGCCATAATGCCGATTGCTTTCGAAGCATCCATTACGCTTCCGCCACCTAAAGCAACGATAAAATCACAGCCATTCTCTTTCGCAAATTTTCCGCCCTCTTCAACAACAGGCTTTGTAGGGTTTGAACCCACTTTATCAAAAATAACATATTCCACATTACTTTGCTTCAATTCGTTCTCTAGTCTGTCTAAATATCCGTTTGCACGTGTAGATTTACCATTTGAGATAACAACCAATGCCTTACTTCCATGAACAGCTCCCATTGGTGTATTTATCTGTGTATGAAGTTCATTTAATTTACCTGCTCCAAATAACGCATTTGTTGGTATTGAAAAATTAAAACTCATTATTTCTTCTCTCCCTCCGGAAAAATGATCTTAAAAACAAAGAAAAATATTATCATAGATACTCCACCTGTAATAAATGTAACAAGAATATTGTATATTGCAGGCGGTACATAAACAGCCGCGATAGGCATCCACAGATTATTCAGTCCATTGCATATCAGTGATATGACTACCCATGCCAGAAAATACCAGATTGCCTGATATACCGGATTGCCCTTACTTTTAAATGTGATATTTCTCTGTAAAGGAAAATTGATGCACTGTGCAAGAAAAGATCCTGTTTCATAACTTATAAAATAACCGAGACCACCACCTATCATCACTGCACCCGATGCATCTCTTAGTACATCATATCCCAACAGGCTCCATGTAAATTTTACACCCAGTATATTCATATTTTTTCTTGGCCACATAAATTCTGTTCCGGCAAGTCCTATTCCAAGGATGTGAGGCATAAACGTAAATACCAGATACTGAAATATTGTCACTCCCATGCTAAAAACGAAGAAATAAAATATCTGATACACCCATTTGGATAATTTAGGATGTTTTTCTGTAAATGATTTCCAAAATTCCATTTCATTTTCCTCCGTTTGAATTAAGTTTCTTTATATACTTTTTATTGAGTCTCCTGTTTCTGAAAAATCCTGTAATAACAATTCCGAATCCTTTGAAAAAATGACCGTTTACAACCATCATTACACCGTCTATCATTTCCATACTTACAATTCCGCCTGTCATTTTGGCAATTGCCCTGAATGGAATATTGTATTGGAATAAAAGATTTAGGTCGGTCTTACCCAGCTCTTCATTTTTTTTCAACTTATTTGTAAGTATTTTATAGATAAAACGCGCAAGAGCACTCTTGGCATAATAGATCTGGCAGACAGCATCATTTACATCCAGCTCACCGCGCCATTTTCCATCTGGAATCGTTCTGTCAAGTAATTCTTCAAATTCTTTATCAGACACTTTCTGTATATTTCCGGAAAAATAAGATGGCATATGATCTTTTGAATATGGATATTCTGTTGTTGTACCGTCAATACTTATCTGCCCTGTATGCCTTATATCCTGACAATCCGCTCCGACCATCACCTGATATTCTCCAGCTTCGACTTCCCATTTTGAAGTAATGATATTCCAATATCTGAATGTTTTATCATCAAAATCTATATTTATATTTCTGCTTTCACCAGCCTTAAGAAATACCTTTTTAAAACCTTTTAATTCCTTATCCGGTCTGAAAATCTTTGCATCCTTTTTGCCTATGTAAAGCTGGATTGTTTCTGCGCCGTCAACATCGCCTGTATTTGTCACTGTAATCCTTATGCCATCGTTATTGACGATAAGATCACTGTACTTGAAATTTGTATAAGATAATCCATAGCCAAACGGATACAGCACTCTTATATTTGCTGTATCATAATATCGGTAGCCGACAAAAATTCCTTCCCTGTATTCAGAGTTTCTCTCCACACTTGGAAAATATCTCAGTGAAGGTGTATCCTCATATCTGACCGGATATGTTTCATTGAGCCTGCCTGACGGATTTATTTTGCCTGTTATTATATCAAGCATAGCTCGGGCTCCGGCCTGTCCGTACAGGTAACCGTGAATGATGCCCTTAAGGCAATGATGCCATGACATTTCTATTGCTGATCCTGCACTTAGCACACCTACTATATTTTTATTTACCTTTACCAGTTCCTCAAGCAAATGTATCTGATTCTGCGGTATTCTCATGTGATTTCTGTCCACACCCTCAGATTCACTAAGTTCATCGAGTCCGAAACAGTAAATAACCACATCAGCCTGCTCTGCCAGATCAATTGCTGCTTTTTCCATGATAGCATCTATTCCGCCTGAACGAAGATAACCTCTTGTGCATCCTACAACATGAAGTGTAGTATTATTGATCAGCATATTCATGTGCTCTACAGAGGTTGCATTCACAACTGACGAACCCGAGCCCTGATATCTCGGAACATAAGCAAAATCACCTATAAGAGCCACCCTTGTATCCGGTTTAAGCGGCAGTATATTGTCACTGTTTTTCAATAATACCGCACTCTCGGCAGCGGCCCTGTAAGCCAGATCATTATGCTTTTTAAATCCTTTATCATCTATTTTTTCGCGTTCCTGTGAAAGCTCAAAAACTGCCTCAAGCATGCGGTCAACGCTGTTATCAATAGTGCTTTCCTTAATTCTGCCTTCTTTTACAGCTTTTATAAGCTGCCTTGCCGAATCAAGTCCGGGATTTGGCATTTCCAGATCAGATCCTGCCTGTACACCTTTAACATGATCATTTGATCCGCCCCAGTCAGTTATCACTATGCCGTCAAATCCCCATTCATCACGCAATATATCAGTAAGAAGATGTGCATTTTCGTTGGCATATGTTCCGTTTACCTGATTGTAACTTGTCATTATCGCCTTCGCATGACCTTCCTTAACAGCTATTTCAAAGCCTGTCAGATAAATTTCCCTGAGCGTCCTCTCATCGACAACTGCATTCATAGCCATTCTTCTTAGTTCCTGGCTGTTTACCGCAAAATGTTTCGGACATGCGTATACACCCTGGCTCTGTATGCCTCTTATATATCCGGCTGCCATTTTTCCTGCAAGATACGGGTCTTCTGAAAAATACTCAAAATTTCTGCCGCAAAGCGGATTTCTCTTGATATTAAGTCCGGGGCCAAGGACGATATCAACACCCTGTGTATTGGCTTCCTGTCCAAGCGCCTGCCCTATCTTATCTCCAAGCTCCGGATCCCAGCTGTTTGCAACCGTTGCAGCTGTTGGGAAGCATGTGGCAAGAAGGGAGGGATTGAGACCAAGATGGTCTCCTGTCCCTGCCTGCTTACGAATGCCATGAGGTCCATCAGAACAGTAAATTGAAGGTATTCCAAGCCTGTCCAGATTCCATGTCTGCCATTCGCCTTTGCCGCTTAATAATGCTGCTTTTTCTTCTAAAGTCATTTTATCTATGATTTCTTTATGTTTCATCTTACTCACCATCGGTTACGATAATCTGATCATTATTTCTTTTCTTACGGTATCTGATGATTAAAGCTGCTTCTGCTGCAATTAAGAGTACAGCCAGAATCGCATCTGCTGCATAGATCATTTTAAGCCATCCCGGAGTCTCACCCGGCACATAATTTTCATACGCAGAACTGTTTACTGTTGTATACAGAATGTTTTTAACAGCTTTTCTCATGGCGATAACTGATGTAGCACTAAGATCTGTCATGATAGCATCATTTCCTGCTGTTCCGAGCATCATGTCGGTTCCTCCTCTTACAGCTCTGTCTGCATCCATATATCCATAGTTGCCAAAGTAATCTGATATAACCATTCCTTTGTATCCCCATTCACCTCTCAGCACATCATTAAGCAGCTGTGTACAGCTTCCTGCCCACTCTGTACCAAGGAAATTGTATGAAGACATGACAGCTATCTTTCCATCCGGATATGCTTTTATGGTATCCTCAAATGGTTTGAAATATATTTCACGCATTGCCTGCTCATTGCTCCAGGTTGTAAGGAATGCATTTCTGTTTATCTCCTGCTCATTTAAAACAAAATGTTTGATAAACGGATACATTCCGGCATTTACTATTCCTTCAACCTCTGCTTTTGCCATTTCCGCACTTAATTTACTGTCCTCTGAATAATATTCAAAGTCACGTCCACCGAATGCACTTCTGTGAATATTCATAGATGGTGCATACCAGCCGGTTACATGATAATCCGCAAATTCCTGTCCCATGGCCTCAGAAAATGCTACTGCAAGCTCTGTATTCCATGTCTGTGCCAATATTATCTCTGAACAGAAACCTGTTCCGAATATTCCAAGAGTACTAGAGTTTACTCCTGCCGGTCCGTCTGTATCAAGAATACGTATCTTGTCAATAGATCTTACTGCAATATTCTGATGTCCGCCAAAGGCTATAAGGTCAACCATCTCGTCTACCGTCATCTCATCAAGCAGATCTTCCCAGCGGTCATCATCGTAAGAAGCTCCCCTCAGGTCAAATAACTCTAGACCATTGTCAGCTCCTGTTGTAGGCATCTTATCGTCATCATTATCATAATCGGTCGGATCATATGTACCGTTTCCGTAAATGGTTCCGTCTAACTCAAAATTTGTCGGAGCTGCTGTCGCTGTATCATAATTTGCAAATCCGTCTTTTCTTGAAAGATATGTAATATCACCTTCCACAAAATCAAATTTGTTGTCAGCGACTTCCACATCTCCGTTGTGCTTATTATTCTCATCATATACGATATCTTCTGCCACATTGTAAGTCTTTGAATCCACAACATTATGGCTGTCTGTTCTTAAACTGATATCATAATCCCCATGTTCTAATACGTAGTGTCCTGCTCCGTATGTGTCATATGAAGCCATATCCTCATCACTGAATGTCAGTGTCACTGTCTCTGACTCCCCCGGCTCAAGAAGATCTGTCTTGTCAAATGCAAGCAGATTAACACTTGATTTTTCTATTCCGCCATTATAATACGGTGGGTCATAATAAAGCTCTACTACATCTTTTCCTGCTGTGTCACCTGTATTTGTAACAGTCACATCTACACTGATTCCATCGTCTGAAGCCCGGAGCTCGCCCATTGTTTCATCAAAATTCGTATAACTGAGACCATATCCAAACGGATACATAACCGTATCATCATAATTGATAAGTCCTTCATCCGCTGCTGTCTCGTAAAATCTATATCCTACATAGATACCTTCAACATAGTCTACAAATGATACGATTCCGTCAGCTCTCTCCCACGCTTTCTTAGCTGCGTCGGAAACTTTATCTGTGTTTGTATAAGCAAAGTGACCTATGTTATTGATATAAGGAGCCTTGTTTATATCCTTAAGCCATGTATCTGTTGTTTTTCCTGATGGGTTGACCTCTCCCGATATGATATTTCCGAGTGCATTAAAACCTGTTGCACCTGCTCCGGCACATAAAAGTACACTCTTGATCTGCTCATAATCGTTTGTCCAGCCAAGCTCCATCGCATTTGCACCATTGTACACAACGATTACATCATCAAAATTACTGCATACGAGGTCTACAAGATCCTGCTCTGTTTTACTGAGTTCCAGATATGACTGTCCGTCTTCAAAATCATCATAATCTTTTGAATTATTTGTATAAGTTCCTTTCGTGTACTTAGTTCCTATATCCATGGTAGAACCATCCATTATAGGTCCCATATCTATTGGAAGATCTGTTCCTTCACCTCCGGTTCTTGAGAGAACGATCATCGCTACATCAGAGAAGTCTTTTGCATCATTTATGATCTTATCGGAATAATCAGCTGTCGGAACCTCAGGAAGTGTCCAGTCCTGACCATCATTGATGCTGATCACCGGTCTGTCCTGTCTGTACTCAGTGTACATATCAGACAGCTCACTGTTTGTCTCAAAACCTGCATTTTCAAGTCCTTTAAGTATTCCTACCGCTGTAGTAGCATCGACTGTTCCGGATCCTGTTCCTCCATATACCGGATTAGTTGATGACCAGCCGAATACATTGATCTTCTGTGGTGCGATCGGTAGGAATGAATTATCATTTTTTGTCATTACCACACCCTCATTAGTCACATCTTCAATCACTTTTTTTGAATTGTCGATATGACCCTGATCAAGAGTTCCTTTGTCCGATAACACGACATTCAACGTGTTGTACAAAGTTTCTGCAGCAGCCACATTTAATGTAACTACTGTTATGAGTAAGAAAGCAAAGAATGACTGAAATCGTATCATTCTCTTTATCAGTTTTTCCTTCTTTCTTACAATGATCATAACCGCGATCATAGCTATAAACGCGATTGCAATGATGATCAGATGTGTTCTGACCATGTTAATAACACTTATGACATCTTCCCATGCCACTTCAACGTTACCCATACGTAATCCTCCTTTTTTCATGTATGTTTCGTTGAAATGACTATATCAAAAAAGGAACCTCAAAAGTGCACTCTGGTTTTCTTGGTCCCTTTTCTGGTAAAACTGGTATTTTATTGTTCCGGAAAAAATATAATGTCCGTTATAAATTTCATTTTATCTGTTCTCATAAGCATGGTTCCATGGTAATGATCCACGATGTAGCGTATGCTCTTTACTCCGAATCCATGATAGTTTTTGTCTTCTTTAGTTGTAACCGGCAATCCATCATCAAATGTGATTTGCTCATTGCAGTAATTCTCAATATGAATATGTGCTCCCTTATTTTTCTCTTTAACACTGATACTGATAATACGCTTCTCATCATCCTCCTCTTTTATAACACTTTCTATGGCATTATCCATCAAATTGCCAAACAAAGCATAAACGTCCGTAGTTTTCATAAAGTTTAGCATACTTCCATCAACCATAGTACTGAGCTTTATTCTATATTCTGTACACAGGATGCTCTTTTCCGTAAGAACAAGATCTAACGCTTCATTGCCTGTCTGAAAAATATTATCATAAATGGCAAGTGCATTTCGCACATCATCAACATATTTCTTCTGCTCGTCAGCATCCTCTATTCTCGTTATCTTTGAAATCCTGTATTTAAGGTCATGGCATTTTATATTGATGATATCAATAGTTTCTTTTGAAAGCTTCTGCTTTTCTCCCATATTATTTATCATCTGCTCCATCATCTCTTTCTCACGGATGATCTGGTTCTGCCTTGACATATTAAATGCCATAAATACTGCCAGTATGCAGCATACAATCGCATACATTTTGCAAAAAACATTCTGAAGCAGGCTGCTGTCACTGCTAAACATTGTACTGTCCACCAGCACACTATTTACAACAACAATAAACAGGATCACAAGTGCAAGTGTTATCATGCGTATATCCTTCTGCTTGTGCTCTGATTTTCCTTCATAATACCTGACAATAAAAAAATACGCTGCTGCCGATATAACAATATATGGTAAAATACGTATCACAATAAAATCAATGTATACATTTAATTTCATGTCTGTTATCTGCTGTATTATTGTAATAAACGCATAAGCAATATGCTGCGTTGCATATCCGCATATTCCCGCAAACAATATTTCCTCAACTTTATCTTTAAAACATATTGCCATAGAAAGCAGGCTGCACGCAAATATACCAATATAGTAAACAATGGATATAACAGGATTTTCCCACGGAACAGCCGATAAAAGTTCAAATATCAGTAGTGAAACCGAAAAATACATACATATTGCCGCCACTGCTTTTATTATGAAATGCTTTCTTCGTTCAAATGCAAACGTGTAAATACTTTCTGTTATAAGAAGCTGGATACAGAAACGTATACAAGATATAATCTGCATATTTGTCATTAGAAATCACCTCCCAGATATCTCATAAAATCATCCTTAAATTTCTTCTTTCGCTGTCTGCTTATAGGCAGACACACATCCTCAATCCATACACTGTCTTTGCACATTTTTGAAACATATTTCAGATTTACAAGACAACCATTTATGCATTTTGAAAAACCTTCCCCCTGCAATTTGTTTTCTATATCGATCATAGTCCCTCTCGCCTGAAACTCACCCTGCTTTGTGTGAAATACAAGATAATTTTTGTTTTTCTCTATATACAATATCTGAGAGACTTTTATTTTCATTACAGAATCATTGTCATGTACGATTATTGTTTTATCCTTATTAAGTTCCAAAGAACGCATTGCCTTTTCCAGCTTGTCCTTAAATACATAATAGCTTATCGGTTTAACAATAAAATCAATCGCATCAACCTCATAGCCATGTATGGCATATTGAGCCATATTAGTCACAAAAACAATAGCTATTCCGGAGTCGAGTTTTCGAAGCTTTCTGGCTGCTGTCATTCCATCCATATGAGGCATCTCAATGTCTAAGAAAACTATATCGAGATTTCCACGATACTCTTCTATAAAATTCAGACCATCTGTATACTGTACAATCTCAAAATTTGTATTTGTTTCATTCTTGTACGTATTGATAAATTCGCATATCATCTTCTGATGTTCCAAGTCATCATCAATTAACCCTACACGTATCATAAAACCTGCTCCTTCATATATAATATATAAGCCGCAGCAATCAAGCTGCGGCCTGAAAAGATTAACATTAATGTATAAAATTGGTAAATACAAAAGCCGGTGCCTGTGGCATTTCTATTCCCATCTTTGATGCAACATTTTTGCAGTTGATAAAATATGCCATATTGTTGCCAAGCACCTGCATAACCTGCATTCCCTCAAGATCCTGCTTTACTTCGTCAGGATTTGTTCCATGTACCATATTCCAATATGTTGTCCTCCTTGTTTTCTTTTCATCTTACAGGCATATTATAAATCCCATATACCTATAGGAGAAGTTTCTCTTAGTTTTGAGTCATTAACCTATCGGTTATCACTGTTTCTGCTTATCAAACAGCCAGCTCATTATAGCCTTATCCTGAAAAAATTATTTTTCTTTTGTCCATATATCCACCTTCCTTTTCGTCTTATCTCGTCTTGTACTTTTTCATAAGCAAACTGGCATAATATCCGACGAATGCTATAAGTATCATTACAGCCAGATAATCTGCCATAAAAAACAGTACGCTTTCCGTGTAATCATAAAATACAAAATGCATTTTCATCAACAGATAATCACCTACCTGTCTTTTTATTAACGCATACACACCATATACCGCCAATATAACCGCAATCGCCCTCGCAATCCATTTTCTTACCGCTGACGGCTGTTTGAAAAGCCTGCCTACCATTATAACCGCCATATTCCAATGCATTCCCAGGTGAAGCGACATAATTATAAGTCCCCAATATGCACAAAACATATGTACCTGTCTTGCCATCATATATGAGCCTTCAATTCTTACCATGCCAAATATATGATCAGACAGCAGTATTCCGCTTATCATAGAGCCTATCATAAGTATAAACATGATCATCGCCAGTGCTGTCTGCACACCCCTGAAAAGAGTGTATTTTCCTTTTGCGACCGTTGCCAGCCATTTGCGGTTTAAAATATGATGCGCTATAAAAAGCACAAACATCGCCATGCCTATCCATTCATGTAGGGTCTCTCCAAGCAGACTGTATGGCATGAGAAGAAGCAGGCATGCTGTCATGCCTATATCTATCATAATCTTTACTGTCAGTTTTTTGTTTTTCATCATATACCTCTTATCCTATGATATCTATTTTGTGTTTTCCTGCCAGAATGATACTGCACGGTCTATCCAGCCCTCTGCCACGGTTTTCTGTCCCAGTCCGAAGCCATGTGAAAGTCCTTTAAACACCTCTAATTCGGCATTTGTCCCATTCTTCTTTATCTGTGAAATGTATCTTTCCATACTCCTGTAAGATGCAATTCCATCACTCATTCCCACACACGCATATGTAGGCGGTTCATTTCCTGTCACTACTGAAAGCCCTGTATACTGCATAATTACCGCAGCCGGTGCCGAATAACTATCCTCCCCAAAATATGCAGTTCCGTATGATCCAAGCCATGCTGCCATTCTCGCCCCGGCAGCTCCTCCCCAGAGAGAATAGTCAGTCATATCTATCTGCAATTCGTCCACATTCTCATACAGATATGCTATCGCTCTTGCCAGATCTTCACAGGCAGTCTGCGCACCCGGTCTGTAGATCAGGGCAAACGCATTATATCCTTTTTTTGAAATCTCCAATGCTTGTGGAAAGCTGTCATGTATACCTGCAACATACACAAATCCACCACCCGCATTTATTATAGCTGTTTTTTCTCCTGCATTTCCCCTAAAAAAGAACAGACCTGTATTTCTTTTTTCAGGATCCGCTTGCATCTCATCTTCACTGTATATATTATAAAAAATCCTGTTACCACTCTCACTCTGATTTTTCATATAATTTACAATCTCAACTGTTTTATCTGTATTTACCTCACTGTACCACGGCAGTATGGAACTTACCTCTGAAAGCTTTAAGTCATCATCTATTTTAAAATCAGTTGGAAAAATAAGTCTGCCGTAATCCTCAAATACCGGATCATTTATCACATCACTTATCCTGCTTTTCGCTGTATATCCGCCCTTTATATCGTACAATGAATCATTGTTCCAAGTCATATCATTGCTCCCTTCGCTTTGAGTATTTTGAGTATTTTCGGCATCAGTCTGCTTTTCCCGATTGGTTCTCCCACATGCACTAAAAGTAGTGATCACCAAAGCACATGCGATTATCATAATCTTTATACGCATAACATACCCTCCGTATTTCTTTCGGATAAAGTATATAGAAAACGAGACTCCCTAAGAAGTCTCGTTTTGTTATGCTGTATAAACCATAAGGTTATGCCTTTATTTTGTTTATGGCTTTTATTAGACGTCTGACCTTTTCAGATGGCTCCTTTGAGTGTAGTATGCCAAACGGCATGGTATAATCCCACTCAACCGGAATAATCCTTATAAGCGGGTGAACACTCTCCCAGCTTTTGAATGCAAGGAGCACTTCATTATTGTTCTCACACCGGTTAAATGCTTCTATATTGTATAAATCAAAATCTACTATGTTTATATCCGGATTCTTAACAGCAATAAAATCCCTTAATTTATCGCCATAATAGCTCCAACCTCGCTTCATAAGCATAAGATTTTCACCCTTTAGATCATCTAGTGTAATCTTTTCCTTCTTTGCCAGCCTGTGATGTATCGACACTGCCACGCAAAACGGCTCTCTTGATATCTCTGTTGCATCGCACCCTCTGAGTTTAAGCATTGTTTCATCAAATATACCTGCAACCACATCAATATTCTGCCCCAGATTTGCCAGTATTTCTCTTGCATTCTCGATCGTATTTTCAAATGTAATAAGCTGGAATTTCATATCCGGATATATTTTTTGTATCTTTGGCCAAAGCTCGACAAAGACAGCCGGAGGAGTCATCGGAGAGACTCCTACACGTATCACATTGTCTGAAACATCCATTGCTTCCTTTGCACGTCTTATCGAATCTTTGCAGTAACCTACTATATATTTTGCATCATTATATATAGACTGTCCGGCATCTGTCACAACCAGACCTCTGTGTGTTCTTGAAAAAAGTTTCAGATCAAGACTTGCTTCCAGCGAATTTATCTGTTTTATAACTGCCGTTGGTGAAATGTAAAGCTTTTCTGCTGCCTTACTGAAACTTCCCGACTCCACCACACATATAAATGTATCAAGCTGTGGATTGTACATCATTTCTGGGTCACTCCTTTTTATTTCATTTATCTACTAATATTGCGTTAAAAACTCTCCTGTGATAATATCATATTACCACACTGTAGTTACTACCTGGCAAGTAATTTGGCATTGTATTTTATAAAATATTTGTAAAATTTATTTCATTAAATGTAGGAGCTGCATGATGTATAATAAATTATCTTCGTTTCAAAATCTCTATTATTATATCATAATTTTCCGGTTTATGCGGAAATGTACAGTCTGTACATACCTTAAGCGGCTTACCGTTCTTTTCGATATAACGCTTATTTCCCGGACAGTTTTTCATTTCATACAAAGGACAATAACAGAACAGACAGTTGAAGTCATCAAGTCCCTTGTGACACGGAAAATATTTGCACTCTGTGTTTTTAAAGTATTTATAAGAGTTTTCCATTTTTATTCCTTCTATATTCATATGCTTTTCTCACAAAGCTCTCTGCAAAATGCGGATTTGACGGATAATACAGGTGCGGAAATCCAAGCCAGTAATTATCATGGCTTATCACGCAGTCGTAGCTTCTGCCTGTGGCCGGCTTGGTCGCAATACAATCGGCTCCGTTATCGGTGCTGTCGTAATAATGAAATTCATGCGCCTTTATTTTTTCATTTGGCGGTAGAAAATTGCTATGCTTTTCCGCAAGCTCAATATATCCGAACCTGACCAGCTTTCCCTTAAAATGACACCCACCATCCAGTGCGCCCACAAGCTTCGACTTATTCATATCATTTTGTATATCTGCTTTGTTTTGTACATCAGCCTTGTTTTGCTCATCTGTATCATCACAGATATTATGTATATATGTGTGAAGATACATAAACCCTCCACATTCGGCAACCGTCGGCATTCCGGCTCTAAAAGCTTTTTTTATGGCATTCAGCATAGATACGTTTTTACTCAGTTCCCTTGCATACAGCTCCGGATAACCGCCTCCAAGCAGCATTGCATCACAATCCTTTGGAAGCTTGGTATCGTAAAGCGGTGAAAAATACAGTAATTGTGCTCCGCATTTTTCGAGCATTCTTAGGTTATCTTCATAGTAAAAACAAAAGGCTTCGTCCATGGCAACAGCTATGTTTACGGTATTTATTGCTTTATTTTGTGAAAATTCATTTTGATCACAATTACCTATATTTTTTTCATTATATACATCTGCATTTTCGCTGTCACCGATTTCATCAGCATCTTCTGCTATATCTATAAACAAATCCATATCTATTGTCTTTTTTAGCCTGTCGGCAGTTTCATTGAGCTGTTTTTTTATATCTGAAAGCTCATCCGGCATGACAAGCCCCAGATGTCTGCTTGAAAGCCCGATATCCTTCTGTTCCGGGAAATACCCGACTACTTTTACGAAAAGCTCCTTCTCTATCAGAGGCTTTATGATATCATAATAGCCCTTCGACATCCGATTGAGCAGAACCCCCTTAATCAAGTGGTGCGTGTCATACTGCAAAAAACCGGCTATAAGAGCAAGCACTGACTTTCCCATGCCCTTTGCGTCCACCACGAGTATTATCGGAGTCTGCGTCACCTTTGCCAGATGGTATGACGAACCCTGCTCATATATTCCGCCAAGCCCGTCATATAATCCCATCACGCCCTCAAGCACTGCAAAATCGCCATCAGCTCTTTTATCTAAGAAAAGTTGCACTGTTGTCTTTTCGTCCGTAAAAAACGTATCGAGATTTTTGGATGGTACGCCAAGCACCTTTTTGTGAAACATCGGGTCAATATAATCCGGTCCGCACTTATATGACAATACGTTTTTTCCGCTATCCTTTAAAAGCTGCAGTAAAGCGCAGGTTATCATTGTTTTTCCACTGCCGCTTTTGGGCGCGGCTATCATAAAACGATTTATTTTCATGTGTTCATCCTTTATTTCATAATATACCTTAAAATATTAGCCTTTGATGATTTATTATGGGTTGTAGCATAAAAGCCTTGTTTAAAATTCAAACGAACATATCCACACCGGATTTTCTGCCTGCATCAGATGGTAATGTCCTATCTGCTTTGAGCGGCTGACCTGCAGCTGCACGATATCCTCATTTTTCACATCATATGCCGACATTATTTCCTTTATCTCACAAATTGTTTCCATGGAAATTGCATTTATCACTATACGGATATGTGGATTTTTTACTTTAAGAGCCTCTATTATCTCCTTTAGATTGCCACTGCTGCCTCCGATAAATGCGTGTGTCGGCACCGGAAGATTTTCCATTCCGTCAGGAGCCTTTGCATTTATAACATGGATATTTTCAAGTCCATGCTTTTCTTTATTTTGCGTGATAAGCTGCACGGCATTTTCCTTCTGCTCGATGGCATAGACCTCCATATCATCGGAAAGTGATGCGGCCTCTACCGCTATGGAGCCGGTTCCGCTTCCCACATCGTAAAGCACTGAATCCGATTTCAAATGAAGCTTGCAGATGCTTACATGCCTTATTTCCTCTTTGGTCATCGGAACCTTTTCACGGATAAATGCTGCATCACTTAGCTGCGGTGTGACATTTTTTGCAACCGGATTGGGATTTTTTATCATACAGATATACAGTCCCTCCCTTTTAAGCTTTGTGCACTCCTGTGGCGAAAGCTGCGATATAGTTTCATCCGGATATGATAGCTGGTATCCCACAGTTACCGAGCATTTTTGTAAACCATACCTTTCGTCACTGCTTAATAGGTGTCCAAGCATATTCACATCCTTTACACCTGACATCAGCATAAACGTTTTTGCATGATGGCTAATCCGTGATGTGATATTAGAAAGCTTTACTCCGTGGATGCTGCATATATATGCATCGCTGTAGGTTTCACCGACTGCTGCCGCCATATATGACACAGATGAAATTCCAGGAAGGATTGACACATCCGCATTTAATTTTCCTTCAGATATTTCATTTTTTATCGCCAGATACAGCTTTTTGCTTCCACTGTAAAAGCCTGTATCTCCCGAGAATAATATAAGAACATTACTGATTTTTTCAGTATCTGCACAAATTTCGTATAGATAAGGAATAATCTGTTCTGCAAGATAATACGGCTTTTTGTCTATCTTCGCACTGTATTTTTCTATCATGCGGCTTGCGCCAAGTATAATATCAGCGCTTTCTATTGCATCTGAAACAGCTTTTGTCATGCAAGCATCATTTCCCATTCCAATGCCGGCAAGCATGATATGAAGCTTGGTATATTTCCTGTCAATATATTCACAAACAGCTTCAAATGACATTCCATCATCCTGCACGCTTTGCCCCACAATATAGACCGGAATATTTTTATTTTTTGCGGCAGCTATTTTCTCAATAAAGCCCCCTGCCGCACCGCTTTTTTTGGTGACCAGACATCTGATGTCATACTGGTCAATAAGTGCCTCATTAAGCTGTGTGCTAAACGGTCCCTGCAATGCCAGAATGTGCTTTCCTGTAATATCATTGTGCATGCACAAGCTTATGCTCTCAAGCCCCGGAAGCACACGCACATACAATCTTTCCCTGACGTCTGAGGTTTTACAATACACTGACAGCTCCTTGCTTCCTGTTGTGAGAAGTATATTTCCGTCTGTATTGTTAAGTGCCTTTGCACATGCTTCATTGTCCTCAAAATAGCGGATATTACCATAATCTGCTGATATATCCGTATCTCTTTTAAGACGCACATATTCGATATTATCTGATATGCTGCTATCCGCCTGATTGTCTGTAACAGCACATGCTTCATTAAAAGCATAAACTGCCTGCTTTATATTTTCGGTAACAATGGCTGCATACGGATGGGTTGCATCCACTATGAGCTTAGATTTTTGTTCCGCAAAGAAGCTTCTCATGCCTTCGCTGTCCATACGCCCCATATGAACATGCGCGAACGGATTTTCATGCAGCACGATTTCACCGTATTCTGTTGCCACGCAAACCGTATGCTCTATGCCTCTTTCACACAGGTACTCTGATAGCTTACGTCCCTCTGTTGTTCCTGCAAAAATCAGTATTTTACTCAATCTGATATCCTCTCCTTGTGACAAGCTTTCCGTCAATTATTTGTGTACCCTCATTGCCGATAAATACCGTCGTAAACATGTTGACCTGTGCACTGCGAAGCTCACCGAGAGTACAGACCGTATAGCTTGTTCCCTCACGTCCGATATTTTCGACATAGCCGCAGGCTCTATCCGGCTCTATCGCACGAAGCAGAATATCACAGGCTCTCATCAGATAGTCCTTTCTCTTGTGACTTGACGGATTGTACAGTGCTATGACAAAATCACCCTCTGCAGCAGCCACAAGACGCTTTTCAATCTTATCCCACGGCGTGAGCAGGTCACTTAAGCTGATTGTACAAAAATCATGGTTTAATGGTGCTCCAAGCACTGCCGCACCACTGTTTGCCGCTGTAATGCCGGGTATTACCGAAAGCTCTACGTTATCGTATTCCTGCCCAATCTCATACATAAGAGAGGCCAATCCGTATATTCCGGCATCACCACTACATACAAGGGAGACTGTTTTGCCCTCAAGTGCCTTTTTAAAGCACAGGTGACATCTTTGTTTTTCCTGACGCATTGGAGTGGTCAAAAGCTCTTTTGTCTGGAATTTTTCTCCAAGCAGCTTTATATATACGGTGTATCCCACTATGACATCACTCGCTTCCAGGGCATCAATTGCCTGCTTTGTCATCATGCTTTCAAAGCCCGGCCCCATACCTACTATGTAAATTTTATTCATGTTAATCTCCATCTCTACTAATTTTATATAACCATGCAGCTATTTGCAATTTTTTAATGATATGATGGTCAAAAGGTATTTTGCTCCTCATTTATGATTAATCAGGATACTTTGCTGCCGCAACCGTTACCCTGTCATATTTATGTTTTTTATAGATAAGTTCTCCTGCTTTATTGCATTCCCTGCTGCATGCAAGCACCGCTGCACGCTCGCACACGTTGTCCACTCCAACATGCTCCCTGACAAACTGCGAGGCACTGAATTCTCCCTGCACCGCCATGAGCTCATCCGCGGTATAAGTGACAAATTCTATCCTGTTTCTTTCGCAAAATTCCTTTATTCCCGGTTCATCTTTTTTCACATCTATTGATGCAATCATGTCTATATCCGAAATATCTATTTGTAGCTTTAAAAGACTTTGTCTGATTGCCCTGTCAATATTTTCAAACGCTGTATTTCTTCTGCACCCAATACCAAGTACAAATTGTGTGGGTTTTAAGTAAATACTGCCATTTTTAGGGTCCTTTGCTTTTTCGCGTGATACTACAATATCAGCTCCGTAAGCAGGTGGGAAGTCCACTGTTTTTATTGCATCAGCACTCATATCAGTTTCATCTAAAAATGCCTTTATAAGGCTTCTGTGCTTAGCCGGGATATGCTCCCAGTCGACCGACATAGTAACCACTTCCCCCACCAATACCTTTGATGATACTCTGGCGATGCCATCTTTATTGACTATTGCAAGCCTGCATTTCTTTGCAAAAACATCAACTGCAAATTTATTATTGATATCAGTAGCGGTTGTTATAACAGGTGTAGCATTCATCAGTGCTGCTAATAATACCGCAAGCTCATTGGCACCTCCCACATGCCCTGAAAGAATCGGAATAACAAACTGCCCCAGCTCATCTATCACAATAACAGGACTATCTTTAAGCTTGTTATTTACAGAAGAAGCTATAGCCCTCACTGCAATACCGCATGCCCCGATAAAAATCAGAGCCTTTTTTTCACTCATCTGTGCAGCTGTCCAGTCTGATATATTTTGTGATATGTAGCCGGTATTTCTATAATTTTCATCGGTGGAATTTTTAATATTCTCATCCGATAATCTCGAGCACTTGGTAAAAACCTCCACCTCATATGCACTTTTTTTTAGCTTATGAGCTATGTCACATGACAGCTCATAGCCCTTTTTTGTGAAGCTTACAATGCAAATTTTCATATTTTCAGTTCCCATATATTTCCCATATTTATATATTCACGCCTTTTTTCAATCGTTATCCTGCGACTCTACTGAAGCCTTGCGATACTCTGTCGAAAAATCCGGTGCGTAAAGTCTTGATTTCTCGTAATGCCGGTGAGCTATGACATCCCCCACAAGCACAATCGCTGTCTTTGTGATATTGTGCTCTCTCGCAGTCTGCTTAAGTGTAGCGACAGTGCACACGTATGCCTCCTCCTGTGGCCAGGTTGCCTTGTATACAATTGCAGCAGGTGTCTCTGCCGCGTATCCTCCCTCAATAAGGCTTTCCGTAAGCTTCTCTAAAAGCCCGGTGCTTAAGTAAATCGCCATGGAAGCGTGGTGTGAGGCAAAGCTTGCTATGCTCTCCTTAGGCGGCACCTTCGTGCGCCCCTCCATGCGTGTGATGATGAGCGACTGGGAAATACCGGGGAGCGTGTACTCAATGTTGAGCGACGCAGCAGCGCCAAAGCACGCGCTCACGCCCGGACAGCTCTCATATGGTATTAAAAGATTATCAAGCTCATCCATCTGCTCGCGCACTGCGCCGTATATGCTTGGCTCTCCCGTGTGCAGGCGCACAGTAATTTTTCCGTCTGCCTCAGCAGCTTTCATGACAGCGATGACCTCATCCAGTGTCATTTTTGCACTGTTATATATTTCACAGCTCTCCCTTGCATAGTCCAAAAGCTCTGGATTAACAAGCGAGCCTGCATAAATTATCACATCTGCCTTTTGTAAAAGACGCATTCCGCGTACTGTTATTAAATCTGCTGCGCCTGTTCCTGCGCCAACAAAGTAAACCATTTTTCTGCCTTTCTGCTTTTTGCAAGCTCACCAAATTCGTTTGAATACATGATACAGTCTATCTCAAGTCTGCCATTTGCCCTCTTATCCAGATAAAAGCATATGCGCTCCATCGCATAATCCATTACCTCATACAGCCTGCCGCTTTCCTTAAGTGCCGCCAGGGCCTCCTCTGTCGTAAGGCTGTCCATAATGCGCTTTATGTATTCGGGCGCTACACCGCACTTAAACGCAAATGCCGTCAAAAGCTCTATCCTGCAGTCTGCCTCCCTCGAATGAGTGTTCATGATGCCTCCTGCTACCTTTATAAGCTTTCCTATATGTCCTGTCAAAAGCATCCTCTTAAAGCCCATATCGGCTGCCATATCAATTGTTTCACCGATAAAGTTGGAGCATTTGACACTCCTGTCCAGATCATAGCCATAGCTTTCCTTCATAAAGTCAAGACCGTAATTTCCCGGCGCAACCGCCACATAATCATACCCAAACGAATATCTCTGCCTAAGCTCCACCCTTATCGTATCAATAAGAGCCTGTGAGCTCATGGGCTCAACAATACCGCTCGTGCCGAGAATTGATATACCACCAACTATCCCAAGCCTAGGATTAAAGGTCTTTTCTGCAAGCTCCTTTCCCTTTGGAACCGAGATTGTGATGTCAAGTGTACCCTTAAAATCCAAAAGCTCACAGACCTCCCTTACCTCTTTTTCAATCATCTCACGCGGCACATGATTGATAGCCGCGTTTCCGACAGGCTGGTCTAATCCGGGTTTAGTGACTCTTCCAACTCCGTCACCACCATCTATATTTATGATAACCAAATCCTGCTTTTTTTTGCACAAAGCAGATGCATCGGAATGCAAAATCCGTACAGAAGCATATATATAGGCTCCTGTGGTCACATCCGGGTCATCCCCTCCGTCTTTTATCACAGCGCAGCTTACCTCGTTTTCACTTCTTTTTATGTCGGTGATATCAGCCGTGTAGGCTATTCCCTTAGGTGTCTGAATCGTTATTTTGTTTTTAGCCTTTCCGGTTAAAAGCATATATGCCGCCGCCTTTGATGCCGCCGCAGCACAGCTTCCTGTGGTAAATCCGTATCTCATAATCACTAAATTTCCTCATGCATCAGCCTCTATCAACCAGACTGTAAATCAGCGCATTGCATATAGCTGCCGCAATATTGCTGCCGCCCTTTCGTCCGACATTTACTATGTATGGCACTCCTGTCTCCATAATAAGCTCCTTGGCTGCCTCCACATTGACAAAGCCCACCGGCACACCGATTACAAATGCAGGCTTATATATTCCTTTTTCTATCATATCGTACAGCTCTATAAGCGCTGTCGGTGCATTTCCTATCGCAAAAATCACTGGCTTATCTATCCTTGATGCAAACTCCATGCTTACTGCCGCGCGCGTTGTCTTTTTCTCCTTTGCAATAAGAGCGACCTCATCATCAGCCATAAAGCAGTGCGCCTGTCCGCCGAATTTTGCCAGATATTTTTTATTTATGCCTGAAAGAGCCATGTTGGTATCAGTCACTATATCTGCTCCCTCTGATATCAGCCTTTTTGCGATAGCAACGGCGTCCTTAGAGTATTTAAGAGTCTGTATATAATCAAAATCAGCACTCGTGTGTATGACTCTTTTTGTTATCATCTCCTGATCAGCAGGCAGCGTAATCTGCATTTCAGACAACTCATGCGAAATTATCTCAAAGCTCCTCTTTTCAATCTCCATCGGCTCTAACTGTTTAATTTTTTTCAATACACTCACCTATCACTTTCAATAATCTTACATTTTCATCATAAGTCTTTACTGCCACACGAAAATCCCCTTCCGAAAGCCCCACATAGTTGGAGCAGTCCCGTATCAGTATTCCCTTATTAAGCAGTATATCATATAATGGAAGCTTGCTGTAAAACAGTATGAAATCAGCATCACTTTTATATACCTTAAAGCCAAGCTTTTTTAGTCCATCTGACAGCAGCCTTCTTTGTCTGCTCACATACGATGCCGTTTCTTTAATATACTCTGATTCCCTAATGCATGCCTCTCCTGCCATCTGTGCCAGGACAGACACGTTCCACTCCGGCAGATTTCTTTGAACCTTTTGTCTTATTGTATCATTTTTACTGAGCATATATCCAAGCCTTACTCCCGGAATAGCAAAAAGCTTGGTAAAGGCTCTTACAACAATCAGATTGTCATAGTCACATAAAAGTGGTAAAACAGAATAATTTTTTTCACAAAAGTCCATGAAGCATTCATCTGCCACCACATAAATATGCTTTTCTTTGCAATGCCCTATTATTTGCTTCATGAAAGTGCTGTCTGCAAGATACCCTGTCGGATTGTTTGGATTTGCGATAAAAAATATATCTGTATCATCTGTAAGCATATCCATTAAAGCATCCAGCCGTGCCGCAGGAGAAAAATCACTCTGCTCATCCAACAGGAAATATCCGATATCACAGCCGACTGCACGAAGCACATGCTCATAGCCGAAAAAGCCCGGGGCCAGAAGCACTGCTTTTTGGGGCTTTAAGGCATGAGCTATCGCCATAAAAAGCTCTGAGGCTCCGTTTCCGGGAATTACATCCTCGCTTTGTATGCTGCAGCCTTGCTGTGTGAAATACTCTGATATCGCTTTTTTAAGGCCACTGCATGCCATGTCGGGATATCTGTCTGCATACGAAAGTGCATCACTCATAGCCTCTTTAACAGAATGCGGTATGCCAAGAGGATTAATATTTACCGAAAAATCCATATTTACTTTATTGTTGTATATGTCACCGCCATGGATGCTTTTCATTCAAGTCCTCCATCAATTCTTCCATATTCAAAGCAATATTAAAACAAGACTCATAACCGCCACAGATAAAAGCTCACACAAAAACGCAGTAATATACATCAGCCTGTTTGCACGCTTTATATCCTCGTACTCTATCTCACGCAGACCGTCTCCTATGTATTTTTTCTTCACAAGCTTCCCGAAATACACTGCATCACCCGCAAGCTGCACCCTTAAAGCCCCTGCGCATACGGACTCTGTCTGGGCTGAGTTTGGGCTTGCGTGATTGAAACGATCTCTTTTAAAGATGCGGTATGCATTTTTGCCATCAAACTGCCTGCCACCGATAAATGCCGCAGCAATCATCAGATATGCACTGATTCTTGCCGGTATGAAATTGACCACATCATCAAGCCTTGCCGCAAATCTGCCAAAATACATATATTTATCATTTTTGTAGCCAAGCATGGAGTCCATCGTATTCACAGCCTTGTATACAAAGCCAAGCACCGGCCCGCCGATTGCCGTGTAAAGCATAGGTGCAATCACTCCGTCAGATGTATTTTCAGCTATCGTCTCAACTGCCGCCCTTGTGACGCCTGCTGCATCAAGCACAGATGTATCTCTGCCAACAATCATGGAAACAGCCCTTCTTCCTGCATCAACTCCATCTGTCCTTAGCGCATCGTACACCCTCATGCTCTCCACACGAAGACACTTTGTGGCAAGAATCTGCCACGTCATGACAGCCTCTGCTATGACCCCGGCATATAAATTTATACTGTATGCTGCCACAATAATAATTACCGACATTGCAAAAGTTGCAAAAATTACAGCAAAAGCAAGAAGCATGCCTCTTTTATATTTTATTAAATTTAATTTTTTTTCAGAGATATTATATCCGGCATCACAATTAAGCCTCTTATCGAGAAAAGAAATGAGTGAGCCGATAAGCCTGACCGGATGCGGTATAAAATGCGGATCTCCTATTAATAAATCAAGCACAAAGCCTGCTATAAATGCAAAAATATGATAACACATATGTTAGTCCTTCTTAAATAAATCATAGCGATATGGGCACTATTTCATTAAACACAATCTCATTGCCCTCAACAGCCACCTCACACGAGTAGCCACAGCCGTTTTTCACCTGGTAATCATAGTAATCCATATCACAGTAATGGCTCATTATCGCCATGATAGTCCCTCCATGCACAAAAAATACTATTTGTATCTCTTTATCAGGCATAGCCCTCTTAAGCTCTAATGCCTGTGTGAGTGCCATCTCAAAGCCACATATACTTCTTTTGCAAAACTCTTTTCTGCTCTCTCCGCTTGGAAAGGCAAGTGTTCCACCACTGTCAATCCACGCCTGATATGAGTCCCTGAAACGGATATCTGTGCTAAGTTCCTTATAGCTTTTTAGCTCCCATTCACCGAAATCCATCTCTGCAAACTCTTTTACGGTATGAATTTTATGGTGCTGTGCGACCGGCAAAATAATCTCTGCCGTCTGTTTGCAGCGCCTCATTGGACTGGTAATAATTATCTGCTCCTTTAAGCTATTTTCCTCCAAAGCCTTGTATACACCATTATTTAGCGCATTTTTAAGCTCAAAAACTCCGGCTTCATTGAGTGGCTCATCTGTCCTTCCCAGATATCTGTGCTCTCTGTTTGAGGCTGTGCAGCCGTGTCTTATAAAAATACAGTTTATTTTATTTTCTGACCGATTCCACATATTACGCGAACTACCTCGTCTGCTTTTTTTGCAAGCAGTATCTCTGCTCTGCCTGTCTGCTCCCTGTACTCTCTCTCAAACGCATCAAGAGGCACTATACCGTTTCCAATCTCATCAGCAATGACTATTGTATCCTTATTTTCCTCAGCAAATTGCATAAATTTTAAAATATATTCCTGCAGCGGAAGATTTTTCTCAAGCACAGCCCTGATAAAATAATGGAATTTATCTATTATGAGTATACTCTCATCATCAACGTCAAAATCCCATGGCCATTCCATGTTTGATGCTTTATCATTGCAGGCATTATCTTTTAGAAAAAAGCAGTCATACATATCATATTTTTCTGATTCTTCTATCATATTTTCGAGCACATAATCAAGCTTTCCCTGTGCCACTCCGCCTATCACAAGCTTCATATTTTCTCCAATTCCAAAGTTTTAAATTCATAGTACAACTTTTATCAAAATACTTATCCGTACCATTCCTATATACAAAACAAATATACTAAATAATAAAAGAGACACCACCCAAAGCCACTGCCATGGCGCACTCACATATACACACAAAATACCCTGCCGTATCCCCTGTGATGCCGCCAAGCTCCTTTTTTGTTTTCACATAATAATACCAAAAGCTAAGTGCTGCCACAATGATCATGGCCACCGCATAAGGCAGTGACACAATGAGTAAAACAGCCATACACAGTGCAAGCTGGATGTATAGTGCTGCCCTGACTATCGTTCTGTGTGCAGTGTCCGCAAACATAAATAACAGTCCATCGCTTTTTGCCGATTTAAATGACACAACAGCTATCCCGCTTAAGCATCTTGCGATGAAAAAGCCTGCACAAAAAACAATAAATGCTTTATCATCCATTATCTGAGAAAAAGCTCCCATGAATAATAATCCGTAGGCTGCAAGCATTATAACGGCAAACGCTCCTATATGTGAATCCTTAAGTATCGCAAGCTTTTCCTCCCGCGGTTTGTATGAATGAAATGCATCCATTGTATCCATAAAACCATCTATGTGAAAGCCTCCCGTAACCGCTATCGGAATGAGTGCGCCTATGCATACATAGCAGATATCCGCCACTCCAAAATGAGAGTATATATATCTCCAAAGCATAAGAAGCAGTCCAATCACAGCTCCTATCCACGGAAAGAATACCAGCATGTACTTCATGTCATCATCATTCCATTTAAATTGTGGCATAGGTATCTTTGAATACATGGAAAAAGATACTATGCACGACCTTATTAACTTCATAATACACTTAACCTCCACACTGCTTCACTTAACCGCAACAGGAATGCCTGCAACCACCTCAACGACACGCTCTGCCATCGCAGCAAGCCCTCTGTTTACAATCCCCATTGCCTTTATGTAATTCATCGTTGATTGATCATAGCTGACTCCGTCTTCAAATACATTGTTTGTCACAATTACAAGCTCCGCAACATTTTCACTTAAGATACTTACCTCTTTTAACACCTTTTTACTCACATGGCTGATTTGAGCAGTATCATAATCCTTCATATTTTCAGGGGCATCCAAAGCCTCTTTTTCAGCTTCGGCAGCCTGTATACCGGAAGCATCTACAGGTGGAAACATCTCATTTGCAACAAGGTTTGACATACACTCAAGCAGTGCTGACCGCCCGTTTTTTAAACAGTTTTCAGATTGCAGCTTTTCAACTGCCTTTTTAATATCACGAGGCTGCTCGATGGTAATAAAGCCTTTTCCGGCACGAAGTCTTCTGTGCCTGTCTATCTTCCGCTGTCCCTCATCATCAAATACCTGCATGGTGGCAATGTAATATTTTTCTTTGTATCCCTTTTCATTTGACACGTGACAAATATACTTTTCTGCATATGCTGATTTGCCGCTGCCGCTGCCGCCTGTTATAAGTGTAATCATCTATACGTACCTCTCATACTGTGATACCGAGATATCGTCGAAGGTTGTCCGGCCTTTGTATACGCTAAGTGCCATATCCAAAAGCGCAAACATCATCACGGCACCTGTTCCCTCTCCAAGCGCAAGAGATGCTCTTATGACAGGCCTTACGGAAAGTGCCTCACACAAAAGCGCCACTGCAGGCTCACTGCCCTCATGGGATGGAATGATAAAATCATTAACTCCTGAAAGAAGCCTTCCTGCTGCCAACGCTGAAACCATGCTTATCACACCGTCCAGCACAACAGGAATATGGTATAATGCACCGCCTATACACACTCCGACAAGTCCTGCAATATCAAGTCCTCCGACTGTCATAAGTATCTCAAAGGTATCCTTATTATATAAATCATACTTTTCTATTGCGTTCTCAATTACACGGATTTTTTTCTCTAGCCCACTGTCGTTTAGGCCTGCTCCTCTTCCTGTCACTGTGGCCACATCGCACCTTAGCATGGCGGCTGCCATTGCCGCGCTGGTGGTGGTGTTTCCTATACCCATCTCACCGGTTGCAATAATTCTACAGCCGTCTGCCTTACACCCACGCACTATTTCTATACCTGCTGCAATCGCTTCAAGTGTCTCAGCCCTTGTCATGGCAGGCTCTTTTGCAAAGTTTCTCGTGCCCATGCGCACCTTTCTTTGAAGCAGCCCTTTAACACTCTCGTCACTGTTTATTCCTATATCCACAGGAATTGTATCAGCCCCTGCAGTCATTGCCATGCGTCCGACAGATGAAGCCTTCCTTGCCATGGATTTTGCAACTGCAAGTGTCACCTCCTGTCCGGACTGGCTGATGCCCTCAGCAACCACACCATTATCCGCACACATCATTATGACCGCCTTTTTTGAGATATCTATATTTTCATCTCCCAAAACAGCGCCGATCTTAGCCGTTAAAAGCTCAAAATCACCCATGCCGTCGAGCGGCTTTGCCACCGAATCCCAGTTTGAACGGATTTTTTTGTACATTTTTGCATCAGGTGGCGTTATTTTTAATTTTTTTAATTCTTCAACTGTAAAATGGTCAGAAATAATATTATTTTCAATCATATTTTGCCTCACGAAGCATGCCATACACTGCATCCATATTCAGATACTCCCTCAGTGTATCCGCAAGCCTGTCATACTGTTTTTCCTTAAAGCTCTTATAGCTTACAATAGCGCTGTCATTCACATCAATGCCCTTTTTATCGGCAATATAATCCACTATCACTTTTGCGGCCTCTGCAGTATCAAAAATACCGTGAATATACGAGCCATACACATTTCTGCCATCAGATATGACATTATTTAACTCATTTTTCCTGTCAGCACAAGCCCCCTGCTCATCTGAAGCTGCGCTATATGCGCTCTTACCCATATGTATCTCATAGCCCAGAAAGTGACAGCCTGAAAGCCTGCTCAATACACCATCTACATGTGCTATTTCACCGCTTGTCTGAAGCCGTGTCTTGCTGTCTTTTAGAACGGTATCTATAGGAAGAAGCTCCATGCCACGCATATATCCGCCCTCCTCAACACCGTCGGGGTCGGCTATTGAAGCCCCAAGCATCTGATAGCCTCCGCATATTCCAAAAACCGGAATCTCACAGGAGAGCTTTTTGACAGCGGCCTCAAGTCCGTTTTGTCTCATCCACAAAAGATCCCCCATCGTATTCTTGCTTCCCGGCAAAAATACTATATCCGGATGACGCAGCTCATTTACTGTTGACACATACCGCACTGTTACCTCGGACATCTGCTCAAAGACATTGAAATCCGTGAAATTTGATATTCTCGGATATCTGATGACCGCTATATCAATAAGCCCATCTGTCTTTTTGTCAAAGCGCTCTGTCAGGCTGTCCTCATCCTCAAGCTGTACATCCATATATGGCACCACTCCGGTAACAGGCACACCGCCTCTCTCCTCAAGCATCTGTATCCCCGGGTCAAGTATTGTCTTGTCTCCACGGAATTTATTGATAATAAGCCCGCAGACACGATTCTTTTCCTCATCGGTTAAAAGCATAAGTGTGCCAAGCAGCTGTGCAAAAACGCCACCTCTGTCGATATCACCCACGAGCAGCACCGGTGCATCCACCATATGCGCAAGCCCCATGTTTACAATATCATTTTCCTTCAGATTTATCTCCGCCGGGCTTCCGGCGCCCTCAATCACTATGATATCCGCATACTCCTCAAGCTTTTTAAATGCCTTTTTTATATCCGGTATGAGAGTTTTCTTGTATGCAAAATACTCTCTCGCCGGCATGTTCTTAAGCACCCTTCCGTTTACAATCACCTGTGAGCCTGTATTATTTGTAGGCTTTAAAAGAATAGGATTCATGCACACCATAGGCTTAATGCCTGCTGCCTCAGCCTGCATCACCTGTGCCCGTCCCATCTCAAGTCCTTCGTCTGTTATATAAGAGTTGAGCGCCATGTTCTGTGATTTAAACGGTGCCACCCTGTATCCGTCCTGTCTGAAAATACGGCACAAGCCCGCGACAAGAAAGCTCTTGCCTGAATTGGACATTGTACCCTGTACCATAATTACCTTTGCCATATATATACCTGCTGTCTGAATTTATGTGGTAGTCTGTTGCTTTATCATAAAAATTAAACTGTAATGTGAACAGTAACTTCCCTAAAGCTGTGCCAATTGTTCCTCAAGAAAAGAAATTTTTATAATTTTTCCTGTAGAGACTGCATACTCATAAAGCCTGCTGTTAAACTGCTCATACGTGCCAAACTCTGTTCTGTCACATATAACGCCCTCGCATGCATCAATAAGCTCCTTTGCCTTTTCAATAAGGGCATCGTCTATAGGCTCAAAGCTTCTTGCGCTGACAATCTCAGCAGAAAGCGCCTTTGCCGCAGGATAATCCAGATCATTTTCATAGATGATTCCTGTCGCAAACGGGATACCCTTTCGCTGTAGGCTCCTGAAGCTTTTTCTGCCCAGTCCCCCTCCTGCTATAACAAATACCCTCGCCCTTCCATCCGGTTTTTCCAGCTCTAAATCCTCTCCTGTTTCGTCAAAGCTTCCTGCCGTAATTCCAAAAAGCCCTGAAACATATTGGTCAGTAAATACCTCCTCGGGAGTTCCGTATCTGTCCACATATCTGCCATCTATACACAAAATATAGTCTGACACACGCTTTGCCATATCAAGCTCATGGAGCGACATGATAACCGTAAGATTCTTCTGTCTTTTAAGCCTTTGGAGTATTGATAAAAACTCAAGCTTGTACTTTATATCAAGATACGAGGTAGGCTCGTCTAACACTATAATCTCCGGTTGCTGACATATAGCCCGTGACAGCATAACCCGCTGCCTTTGTCCATCGCTTATCTTTGTAAAATCCTTATCTTTTATCTGTGATACATTGACCAGCTCCATCGCCTCATCCACAGCCTTTTTGTCCTCATCCGAAAGTACTCCGAACCGGCCTGTGTATGGATATCTGCCGGTCGCAACCACATCATAGCAGGTCATAAGCTCCGTCTTTAGCTTATCGGTGAGCACAACAGCCATTTTCTTTGCAAATTCATTGCCATTCATCGTCACTACATCACTTTTATCAAGATATATCGTACCGCTCACAAGCGAAAGCTGTCTTGCAATACTTTTTAAAATAGTCGATTTACCGGCACCGTTTGGCCCGATTAATGTGAGAATCTCTCCCCTTTTCAAGGAAAAATCAATATTTTCAATAAGCGGCCTGTTATCATATCCAACGGCCAGCTTTTGAGCAGTAAAATAATATTCCATCAGACATTTTTCTCCTTGCTGCGTCTTATCATGATAAACAGCACTACCGGTGCACCAAATACTGCCGTAACCGTGCTGATACTAAGCTCCGTAGGCGCAAACATCATCCTTGCAAGCAAATCACAAAACAGGCAGAACACCGCTCCCCCAAGGAAGCAGGCCGGTATCATATATATGGGCTTTGTGCTCTTTAGCATGCTTTTTACTATGTGTGGCACGGCTATTCCGACAAACGATATCGGTCCCGCAAACGCCACTATACATGCGGAAAGCAGACTTGAAAGCAATACCAGAAGCACCCGGATACGCTTTATGTTTACACCCAGATTTACGGCATATGACTCTCCGAGCTGATATGCCATAAGGGGCTTTGACATGAGAAAAACAAAGATAAATGTGATTCCCACCACAATGCTCATCACCCCGACGCTGTCCCATGTCATGCCCGAAAAGCTTCCCCTTGACCAGTTATGCAGATTTACTATGTCGGAATCATCTGCAAATGTCACCACAAACTCAGTCACCGCAGAGCATATGTAGCCAATCATGACACCGCTCACCACAAGCATTGACATGCTGCTTACCTTTCTTGAAATGATAAGCACAAAGCCCATTGAAAGCATTGCTCCCAAAAACGCTGCTGCAATCATGGCCAGTGAGCTCACACGTATGGCATTTCCAAGTAAAAATACCATAACAAGTGCCACAATCATCTTAGCCCCCGATGATATGCCGAGCACAAAAGGTCCCGCGATTGGATTATGAAAAAAAGTCTGCAAAAGATATCCTGCAAGCGCTAATGCCCCGCCCAGTATCATCGCTGCAATAGCTCTTGGCATGCGGATATCCCACACAATACGTCCTACCCTGTCTGAGTGGTCATAAAGTGTCGCAAATGCAGCCTTAAACGATATGTGTACAGTTCCTATGCACACATTCATGATAAGCAATATAATAATTAAGATTATAAGAATAATAAATGTTGTAAAACACCTTATTTTTCTGGTTTTTTCCATGTTATAGCTCCGCTTTTTATCTTTTTGTGCTATTGATTTTCCTGCATTCTGTCATATCCGTTAACAATTCAGCCCACCACACACATTCCACAAATCACAGTTATCTGAGCTTAAACAGATATTTCATGCCGCTGTCGGGTGCACCTGTAATCATCGAATGCATATCATCAATCATATATCCGATGGACATAGACTGCTGATACATATCGTTCGTGGTGCAAAATACATTGCCGTTTTTGACTGCCCTAAAATCAGCAAGCACCGGGCACTTGTCCAAAAGCTCATTCAGATTCTTCACACCGCCGTCTATCGCACTGTTATATATCAGATAGTCAGCATCTATTGCTCCATTGTAGAAATCCTCTAGCTGCATATTCATGGTTGATCTGCCTGTATCGTCGTCATTTGATGCATCAAAAATATATTTTCCGCCGGCAAGCGAAATCATCTTTGGCACATAATCTGTGCTTTTGCGCACCTGAACCTGTCCATTGGATGTGATATAGAAAAATGCAACTGTCGGTCTGCTATCATCATTTGCAGCAGTATCTGTCTTTGCGATGCGATTTACAATATCCACCTGCTCATTAAAGAGCTCATCGGCCTTTTCATCCCGGTCTGTGAGTGCTCCGAAAAACTTCACCCACTCCACTCTGCCGAGCGGCTCCTCCTCATAGCTTGAGTACTCGATTATTGAAGGGATATCAAAGCTTTTAAGCTTTTCAGTTACCTGCGGCGAATGGGTAATCATAGTATTTTCTATGGCAAGAGAACAGTTTTCTGACACCAAAAGCTCATAATCGGGCTTTGAATATTTGCCGGCATAAAGCATTCTGCCACTTTCAAGAGCCTTTCTTGCGCTGTCAATGTACCAGCCATCACTGTCAAGCCCAGAAAATTTAATAGTGTCCACTGCATCAAGCTTGTCAAACATATCCATCACCCCTGATGCGACCAGATACAAATCACTTACAGGCTCCTTCAATACAATGATATCCTTGTCAATATCCTTTGGAGTCTTTCTGCCCTTTGGCACAGTAAGTATTTTAGTACCGTCCTTTGTAGTAAGTATCTTGTATCCACCCTCATAATAGTCAACAGAAAAATTCTTTGCATATAAAAGCTTCATACTGCTCTTATATATAAGACCGTTTTGTGCCTCTGCCTCAGCCTTCGATTCGGTATTCCCTGAATCGGAAGAAGGACTGTCACAGCCTGACAGCCAGAACAGTCCTATAATTGATATCAATATATATATAATTATCTTTTTTCTTCCATGCATAGCTTAATTATTCTCCATCCTCACCAAGCACCTCTGTAGCAGAATCTGAATGGAAGGTGAGTGTGTACTCAACCTCGTGCGGCTTGCTCATAGCAACTGTATCTCCGATAACCTGCATAGGTGTATCAAGCTTAACCGGAATTTCAAATACAGAATTGCCGTCTGTATTTACAGGCATGTATTTCTGTCCGTCAACTATCATATAGTCATAGTTTGGACTGCTCCACTGCACTGTTGCAGTAGCGGCTCCACCGCTTATAGTCACCTCAGCCGGTGATGCAATGCTCGCCTTACCGCTTCCGCCCTCGAAATCGAGATTGATATTGTATGTTCCGTCAGGAAGCTCTTTTCCTGCACTCTCAGATACGCTTGCATCTGCGTCCGCAGGTGTGGCATTTGAAACCTTTACCTTGTGGTCATACCATTTGCCCTTTGTACCGATAAGTGCAAGGTCAAATTCCTCATCCAAAACAGGAACCGGTATATCAAACGCATTGACCTCCTCAGTTGTGCCATCGCCATAATCGACAGTCTCTACAGTTGGCTCTAAAAGCTCAGCCTTGTCCTTTGAGGCATCCTTTGCTGTTCCCAAAAAGAGATTGACAATGTGTGTGGATGTGAGAGTAACATGTATTGTTGCCTTGCCATCCTTCACGATGAGTGTACCTTTGTTGTCATATGCATCATTCACATGAAACATTGAGCTGTCTGTAGTAAACTCTGCTGTATATGTACCATCTGAAAGTGCTATCTTTTCTGTTTTTTCAGCCTTTTTTGTGCTCTCTGTCGCGTCCTGCACTGCTTTTTTGCTTTCTGTTTCAGCTTTTGCATTCTTATTGCCGCAGGCTGCCAAGCTCATGGCACAAACCAGTGTCATTGCAACGATATAAGTAAACTTGTTTCTGAATAATTTTCTCATGTCTGATATACTGCTCCTGTTATTTTATAGCTTCCCCACTATACATTTAAGTAACTGCTACTTGCTCATAGCAGCCGCTGTATGCTCAACATAAAGCTTCTGGATACCCTCAATCTCACCAAGTCCATTAATCTGTGTATCGATTTTATCAAACTTTCCTGATGCCTTAAACTGTGAAAGCCATGAATCATCATCACTTCCCGCCATATCATTGTTGGCATGGTCTCCTGCAACAACCATAAGCGGACGAAGAATGACATTCTTGTAACCAGCGGCTGACACCTTCTCAATGACAGACTCACATGATGTATCCTCCGGCTCACCCTCTACAGTTCCGATAAATACGTTCTCATAACCCAAATCTGTCATCTGGCTCTGCATCTGGCTGTATGAAATCTTTGCTGTATGGCTTGTTCCATGTCCCATAAATACAAATGCTGTGCCCTCTTCCTTTGCAGCATCAAGGCTGTCATAGCCTGCCTTTTCTACTGCTTCCTCTGTAAGAATTTCTGCAACGGCCTTTTTATCCTCATTTACAACTGTTGCATCACTTCCAACCTCACCGAGGAGTGGCTCTGCAATCTTTACAGACTCAAATTTATCCTTATACTTCTCTACAGCCTCTGAAAGCTCATCATACTCTGCGCCATGCATCAGGTGTGTAGGCTGTACCACAAGATTCTTTACACCATTTTTGACTGCACGCTCAAGTGCCTGATCCATATTGTCAATCTTCTCGTCATCTCTTGCCTGTACATGATTGATGATAATCTGTGCTGTGAAGGCTCTTCTGACTGACCAGTCAGGATTTGCAGCTGCTATTGCATCCTCCACACCCTTGATATCAGCCACACGGCTGTCGTTGAAGGATGTACCAAAGCTTACTACAAGAATCTCGTTCTCGCCGATATCATCCTGGTTTCTCGGATCATCCTTTGAAGCATCGCCTGTATCTCTGCCGAAATAGTCAGGATCAGCATTTTCTCCCTCTACAAGCTCCTTCTGTGCGTCTGTGAGCTTGTCCCAGGCCTCCTTAGCCTCCTTGCACTGCTTGTCTGTATCATCTGTTCTCTCCTGCACGTAGATTGCATCGATTAAATCTGCCACATGCATTGCTGCCTCCTGATCTGCGTTTGCGCTTGTCTCACTCTCTGAAGCCTTAGATGCCTGTGTATCATTCTTTGCATCATCTGCCTTGCTGCCACAGCCGGTCACTGCTGTCATAGCCATAACTGCTGCCATCAGTACTACTACTAATTTCTTTTTCATGTTTTCTCCTTTTCATTCTCCTTGCAGCTATTAAGCTGCACATGTTTTAAATATGTAAGACGAAAACATTTAAAGCATCAAAAATAAAAGCTCTTTGTACTATTATGTCAAAGAGCTATACATGTCAAAATCCTTCTAACCCAGACTATACGGCTATCATAACCTTGTCTGTAATTATAATTATTTCATCACGTACAGCCAGTTACTCGTGGCTTGAAACACTATTTGTTTCCGTACAACACAAAGGCAGGTATCCCGGCTTATATATCATCGCTTCGGCCGTCTTCCCGGTTGCCCAGTGACCTATTGGCCGTCACTCCTTAATTACGGTGACGAGTTCGTACAGGATTTGCACCTGTTTCCCTTTTCACCGGAGCCAGCTTCACATCGCCTGTCATAAATCAGATTCAAATGCTTGTCTGCTCCGACACCTTTATGCTACATATTCAGTTTCTTCGTGCGTTGCTTACGCAATCGCTTGAATTATTATATTACAACTTGTAACATTATTCAACAGATTTTTATCAGACGCTTTACAGACACATTTACAAAAGCGGTGCAAAAAGCTGCAAAATACTCTGCAGCAGCCTGCCTGCAAATGAGATATCATTTGTGCTTTCCTCACACACCTCCTCTGAAACCGCAAACGTCTCTATCGCATCCTCTTTTATTTTTCCGATACACTGAGTCCTGTACATGTATACAAAATCCTCAAAATTCCAGTACATGCTCCTGAAATCCAGATTGCATGTGCCAACTATCGCAGTATCATCATCTGCCACTATACACTTAGAGTGTATAAAGCCGGGTGTGTATAGATATATCCTTACCCCCGCCTCGATAAGAGGTCTGAAATTGGCTTTTGTCTGCAGATAAATGAGCTTTTTATCGGGAATCTTAGGTACAACAATACGCACATCAACACCTGACCTGGCTGCCGATATCATAGCATGTGACAGCTCCGTTCCAAGTATCAGATATGGGGTAAAAATATAAACATATTTTTTAGCTCTTGAGATGATACTCACATAAAGATTCTCTCCTACATCATCATGCTCAAGTGGAGAATCGCAAAACGGCTGGACAAAACCGCTTTCCTCTGACTGGCTGAAGGTATTGTGTGGATTCAGATATTCATCATGCACAGCATTGTCCTTATTGATATAATTCCACATCTCAAGGAACATCGTCGTGAAACTGTTTACACACTCTCCCTCCACACGGATACCGGCATCCTTCCAGTAACCAAACCTGATTTTTTTGTTGATATACTCATCTGCTATATTGTAACCACCGGTATGCGCCACACGTCCGTCTATCACCAGTATCTTCCTATGATCCCTGTCATTCATAATTACTGAAAGCATGGGCTTATATGGATTGAAGCGTCTGGTCTGTATTCCGATGTTCTCCATCTCCTTTATAAAATGTGGCGGAATGGCATTTATGCTGCCAAAATCATCATATATGATTCTCACCACAACTCCATGCTTTACCTTTTCTTTGAGTATATCAAGTATCTGATCAAGCATAACGCCACTGCCGATTATGAAATACTCCATAAAGATAAACTTTTCAGCTAACCTTAAATCTTTTAAAATGCTCTCAAAAGCCTCCTCACCTGATTTAAAGTACTCTGTGCAGTCCTCCGCATACAGTGGATATTTCTGATTTTGAGTGATAAGCCTGCTCTGTCTGTATGCATCCATGTCTGTCAGTCTGAGTGTCTCATTTAGCAGCTCGTTTTCAGGCCGAAGCGGCGCATATGCTTCCACAATTCTTGCCATTCTTTTCTGTGTCTTCGACGTAAGCTCCGGTCTTCCGAAAAAGAAATAGCACGGAATACCAACGATTGGAACACTCAGTATCAAAAATATCCATGACATTTTTATATACATTTTCATCCGCCTGTTGACAATATAAAGCGAAAGCAATATGGCTGCCACATACAGCAGATCCTGAAACACCCTGCTGGCAACAGATGCCGTATAAAACAAAAAGAACCACCATATCATCTGTATGATTATTATTGTCGAAACGATAAATAGCTTTGAAAGCAGTTTTTGTAATATTTTTCTCATATAAGCCCTACCATGAAATTACAATCTTTAAACAAAATATTCCTATATTTTCTATAATAAATCACTACTACATATTATATTATTCCAAGCAATTTATCAACATTTATAATCCCCCACGAGCCTTTGTGACTATCCCCTGCCCTGTCACATGTATTATACAGGGCTAGCTTAACCGCCTCCGGTCTCATATTTGGATTTTTTTCCAATAGAAGTGCTATGGCACCTGACACAATCGGTGTAGCCATTGAAGTACCTGTTTTTCTTACATATGTGCCATCCCTCGTTCCAAGGCTTATGATATCATGCCCTGGAGCCAGAATCTCAGGCTTTACAATACAACAGTCGGTCGGACCTTTGCCACTTCTTATATCATCAAAGCTTCCTACTGTTATTATTTTTCTTGAAATTCCCGGCACAGTTACAGAAAACGGTGCCGGGCCGTAGTTGCCCGCTGCTGCAACAACTACCACTCCCATATCCCACAATTCATCTATCAGCTTCAATATCTTAATACGCTCTGCTGTATCAGAACATGGCAGATATCCTACAGAGAAGTTGAGTATTTTTATATTAAGTCTGACACAGTTTTCTTTTATATACTTAAGTGCACGAATTGAATCCGACGTCTGTCCCATGCCAAGATAATCAAGCACCTTAAACACATATAGTCCTGCCCCCGGAGCCATGCCTATATCTGCAGCCGATAATATCCCGCACACATGTGTACCATGCCCGTTATCGTCATAACATGTCTCCTTTCCACCCACAAAATCCATAAAGTGCTTTATGCACCCATCAAGCTGTTTGTGTTTAAACACACCCGTATCAAGCACTGCTATATTGACATTTTTACCACTATATCCATTTTTATATACCAGATTTGCATTTATACTATATTTCGCATTTTTCATTATTATTCTATTTTTTAATTTAGTATATGATTCGTTTTCACAATATGTCACAGATGCACCTGTTTTGCCTTACATCATATCACCTTACTATAATTTCATATATTAAAAGGACTGCACCTGCGTGCAGCCCTTTACTTGGATATTATTGTCATACTTTAACGTATATTAATTAATCCTCTTTTACATCCTTCATAGAGAAACTGATTCTTCCCATCTTGTCCTTGCCAAGGCAAACAACCTTTACCTTGTCTCCAAGTGTGAGTACATCCTCTACTCTGTTGATTCTCTCTTTTGCAATCTTAGAAATGTGAACCATTCCCTCTTTGCCAGGAGCAAATTCGATGAAAGCACCGAACTCCTTGATGCTTACAACTGTTCCCTCAAGGATCTGTCCCTGCTCAAAATCAGTTGTGATAATCTTAATCATGTCGATTGCCTTTGCAATCATCTCTTTATCTGTTCCGCAAACTGAAACAGCGCCATCATCTGTGATATCGATCTTGACACCGGTTCTGTCGATAATCTCGTTGATTGTCTTACCCTTCTGTCCGACAACATCACCAATCTTTGATGGATCGATTGTAATCTGCTCAATCTTTGGAGCCCACTCATTTACTTCTTTTCTAGGCTCAGCGATTGCCTTGCTCATGACCTCATCCATGATGTAGAGACGTGCCTCACGTGTTCTCGCGATTGCCTCCTCAACGATAGGTCTTGTAAGTCCGTGAATCTTGATATCCATCTGGATAGCTGTAATACCCTTATGTGTACCTGTCACCTTGAAATCCATATCTCCGAAGAAATCCTCAAGACCCTGGATATCTGTAAGTACAAGGAAATCATCATCTGTATCGCCTGTTACAAGTCCGCATGAGATTCCGGCAACCATAGCCTTGATCGGAACACCTGCAGCCATAAGTGACATACATGATGCACATGTTGAAGCCATTGATGTAGAGCCGTTTGACTCAAATGTCTCAGATACGGCACGGATAGTATATGGGAACTCCTCAATGCTTGGAAGTACAGGAACAAGTGCCTTCTCAGCAAGTGCTCCGTGTCCAATCTCACGACGTCCCGGTCCACGTGATACCTTTGTCTCTCCTACAGAGTATGCAGGGAAGTTATAGTGATGCATATATCTCTTTGTTGTGATATTAGCATCAAGTCCGTCGATTTTCTGAATCTCTGATAAAGGAGCAAGTGTTACAACATCACAAATCTGTGTCTGTCCACGGGTAAACATTGCAGATCCGTGAACTCTAGGAATCAAATCAACCTCTGCTGCGAGTGGTCTGATCTGGTTGATTGCACGGCCGTCCGGACGCTTATGATCCTTTAAAATCATCTTTCTGACAGTCTTCTTCTGATACTGGTAAATAGCCTCACCAAGTACTGCAAGGTACTCCTCATTGTCAGCGAAGGCTTCCTCTAACTGCTCTGTGATAGCTCTTATATTTTCCTCACGCTTCTGCTTCTCATCTGTGAATACTGCCTCCTCCATCTGCTCAGGAGTAACAATTTTCTTGATATCCTCGAACATCTGCTCAGGAATAGCACAACTCTCATACTCATGCTTTGGCTTGCCAATCTCATCACGAATCTGATCCATGAATGCGATAACTGTCTGGTTGATATCGTGGCACTTGTAGATTGCCTCAATCATCTGATCCTCAGGAATCTCATTGGCTCCTGCTTCAATCATGATGACCTTTTCCTTTGTAGAAGCAACTGTGAGCTGTAAATCGCCCTCATCCCACTGCTTCTGTGAAGGGTTTACGATAAACTCTCCATCAACAAGTCCCATCTGTGTCATGGCACATGGTCCGTCAAACGGAATATCTGATATATGAACAGCAAGAGCTGTACCGATCATTGCAACTATCTCAGGACGGCACTCAGGATCCACTGACATGACAAGGTTGTTTAATGTAACATCATTTCTGTAATCCTTTGGGAAAAGAGGTCTCATTGGACGGTCAATTACACGATCTGTAAGGATGGCGTTCTCAGATGCCTTTCCCTCACGCTTGTTAAAACCACCCGGAATTTTTCCTACAGAGTACATCTTCTCCTCGAACTCAACGCTGAGTGGGAAGAAATCCACACCGTCACGTGGCTTGTCAGATGCTGTAGCTGTTGAAAGGACTGTTGTATCACCATACTTGATAAAAACAGCTCCGTTTGCCTGAGCTGCTACTCTTCCGATATCTACAGTAAGAGTCCTGCCGGCAAGTTCCATTGAATAACTTTTGTACATATTAATTCTCCTTAAAATTCTTTTGCAGAAGTGTATTCCTCTTCCGAAACTACTAAACAATACATGTACACTCATGCACTCTTTAGTGGTCTCGGCTTACTTCTGCTTTTCAAAAAACAATAATAAAAACAATAATAGAGCGGAATAATAATTACTCCGCTCTAAAGAAAATACTATTTTCTGAGTCCTAAACGCTCGATAAGTGAACGATATCTCTCGATATCAATCTCCTTAAGGTATGCAAGTAATCCACGTCTCTGACCGATCATCTTTAACATTCCTCTTCTTGAGTGATGATCCTTTGGGTTCTGTTTGAAATGCTCAGTTAACTCTGCGATTCTTGCTGAAAGAATTGCAATCTGAACCTCTGGTGAACCTGTGTCATTTGGTGTTCTACCGTACTCTGCGATAATAGCCTGTTTCTTTTCCTTTGCGATCATTGTTGATCCTCCTTATATTATAATGCGCCCTGATAACTGTATGATGCTCAGCAATAGGTCGGAGTGTCCAACTACCGAACATGGGCAAAACCATACCTATGCAGTATAGCATAGTAAGCATTTGTTGTAAACTGTTTTTTTTATTAATCCGGCAAATATCTTGTGACACAAATCGGATTTCTGTAATATGCATTTGAAACCTTGATTCCATCACGCTTGTTGCTGGCATGTACAATCTGTCCGTTTCCGATATAAATTGCAACATGTGAGATACTCCTTCCACTTCCGTAGAAGAATAAATCTCCCGGCTTTGCTTCAGATGCACTGATTTTTGTGCCGTATGAAGGCTGTGCTTTTGATGAATGCGGTAATGAGATTCCATACTTTCCAAGAATTCTCATTGTGAAGCCTGAGCAGTCAACTCCATTCTCAAGGCTTGTACCACCCCACACATATCTGTTTCCGACAAACTGTAACGCATACGATACAACAGATGTCCTTACATCTGATACACCGTCACCATACTTCACCTGCTCTATTGTCTTTGCTGTAGGAAGTGCCTGTGCCAGTGTCACATAATCCTGTGATATATATCCTACCGAATCATCCACACTTATCTCAACCCAGCCGTCAGCGACAGAATTAACTGTGAATGCCTCTGAATTTCCAACCTGTGAAAGCACCGCAGCCTCTGTTGACTTCTCTGCACGCACATTCAGTGTTTCAGTATTTACAGTGGCAACAGTTTTAATCTCCTGTTCTGCAATAGACTCTGCCTCATCTCCTGTTACAAGATACTGCTTGTTTACATATCCTGTCACTTTGCCTGATGTAACCTTATACCAGTCTCCGGCATCCTCAAGAAGCTCACAGGCATTGTGATTGGTAAGTATTCCTACCACTTCACTGTCTGTCGAAGCCTCCTGTCTGATATTTAAGTTTCCGCTGCTGATAACTGACATACCAAGATTTGTGTAACCACAGGTCTGTGCGGCTGTCGGTGTCTGGGATGCCTCATTTGCCTGTTCTGTCTCCTGTGCAGTATCGCCAGCCTGTGCACCCTGAGCAGATGCAGTAACAACATTGCTGTCGTTTTGCGCTACCGATACGTCAGCTCCATAATAGGTAAGAGCCGATGTAACCCCTGCTGTGAGAAGCTCTGTGGCATCTGCCGCATCTGTCAGATTAAGTGCAACACCCGCATTCACTGATCTGTTTTTATTTGCCTCTGCCTTTGTTGTCCTGGCATCCACCGTGCTGCTTGAGCTCATAGATACCGCTCCTATAATAATAGCAAACGCTACAACGCCTGCTGCCTGTCCTAATTTTAACTTGTTTTTCATATAGCCTCCGATTCATGCTATCGATAATCCACGGTTACGAGTATATCATAAATTGTTAAAATGTCAATATTTCTTTGTAACATTTCTGTAATATTTGTCATTTTTTCGTTATTTTGGGTTATTTCGCAAAAAAACAGCCACACTAGAATGTGTGACTGCCTGCATAATTGATTGTATAATTGATATCTGCACTCATCTGGCTCTTTAACGCTTCTATTGAATCAAACTTCATCTCAGGTCTTACGAACTTATGAAGCTCTACCATTATATCCTGTCCGTAAACATCCTGCCCAAAATCTATGATATATGTCTCTGCACCTATTGGATTTTTGCCCTCTATAGTAGGCTTGCATCCTATATTGGTTACACCAAGGTACCAGTTGTCCCTGACAAGAACTCTTGACATATACACTCCCTTTGGTGGAAGCAGCTTATCGTGCGGCACTGAAAGGTTGACTGTCGGAATGCCAATAGTCCTGCCTAGTGCTCTGCCATGCACTACTCTTCCTTTTATAAAAAAGGGATATCCCAGCAGTTCATTTGCCTTTTTAATATGTCCTGCCGCAATCTCCTCGCGGATATAGGTACTGCTTATATCCCTGTCTCCATCCTTTATCTTGTCCACCACCATAAGCTCGTATCCAAGCTCTCCTGCCATCGCAGAAAGCAGCCGATGGTCTCCTGCCCTGTTGTGCCCGAAACGGAAATCATCTCCGACAATGATACACTTGACATTAAGACTTTTAACTATCCATCTGACAAACGCATCCGCCTCCATCGTCATCACCTGTGGCACAAACGGACACTCTATCAGATAGTCAATACCTGATTTTTCAAACACATACTCTTTTTCATCGTTTGTGATTATAACCTTTGACTCAACGCCAAGTACCTCCGATTTGGGAGGAATGTCAAACGTAAATATGATGCGCTTGTAGCCATGCAGATTGCTCTGTTCAATTTGCTTTTCCATCAGAAATTCATGTCCTCTGTGAAGCCCGTCAAACTTTCCAAACGAGATGACGGACGGCTCCTTGACATGAAAATCCAGAGTTTTGCTTATATATTCCATAATATCTGTATACTATTCTATTCCATAAAAATCTTAACCGGCTTAAACTCACCGGTTTCATCAAGATACGAATACACCCCGACAAATATGCCCTCATGATTGTATACTCTGTATCTTATATCAGAGTCAGCACTGTGTTTTAAATAATCCGTAAGCACTGCCGGAATTTTATTTCCATTTCTGACAAGCTTATCGGCATCTGAAGCAGTATGCACTGCCGGCAGATTTTCGAATACTCCGTCAACAGGCATCACCATATCAAAGCAGCCCTCATCCACCTTTGACTGAATCTGTGAAAGTGTAAGTGCATGCTCTAAGTCAAAGCCTGCTACCCTTACTCTAAGCAGTGACTTCATGCAGCCATGGCAGCCCAGCCTCTCTCCGATGTCATTGCACAGCGTCCTGATATATGTGCCCTTTGAACAGTGCACCGTCATCGTAACCTCAGGCAAATCAATGCTTTCAACCTTGATATCAAACACCTCGATATCCCTGGCTTTTCTCTCTATTACCTTGCCCTCTCTGGCAAGCTCATAGAGCTTTTTCCCATTGACCTTTAAAGCCGAGTACATAGGCGGCACCTGCTTTTGCCTGCCAACAAACTGTGATATAACATCATACACCGCCTGCTCAGTCACATTGACCTTAGCCTGATTTAAGACCTGCCCTGTAATATCCTGTGTATCTGTCTCCTGTCCCAAAAGCAGCACAGCTTTATAGACCTTGTCCTTATCTGTCAAAAGGTCACACACTCTGGTTGCCTTTCCAAGGCAGACAGGAAGGACGCCTTGCGCATCAGGATCAAGTGTACCTGTATGACCAATCTTCTTCTGGTGGAATATGCCTCTAAGCTTTGCCACAACGTCAAAGCTTGTATAGCCCTTTTCCTTGTATACATTGATTATTCCATTAACCATCTGCCCAAGAATCTCTCCCTAAATATTATCCTTAATTGCCGTAAGGATGCGGTCTGTTGCCACCTCAAGCGGTCCTTCAATCGTAAATCCGGCGGCCTTTACATGTCCTCCTCCGCCAAATACCGACGCAACCTTTGCCACATCGTAATCACCGTTTACGCGCAGGCTGCCCTTGTAGGTACCATCCTCATTTTCGTAGAGAAATACAGCAACCTTTATATCCTTTGTCACGCGCAGCTGATTTACAATACCGTCGAGATGCTTTGGAAGTACGTTGTACTTCTCCATCTCAGCACGCGATACTGCAGACAATATAACATCACCATTCAGATACAAAGCAGCATTCAAAAGTGCCTGCCCCATAATCTTATTCTGAGCAAATGTCTTTGTATAAAATGTATCATCGATTATCCTTGAATAATCAATGCCCATCTCCATCAGGGAGCCTGCTATATCCATAGTCTTTTTTGAAGTGCAGGAATACTGGAACACGCCTGTATCATGCACCATGCCTGTGTAAATACACTCTGCTATCTGTATTGTGATGCGCTCCTTCGGCAGAAGCTCGAACACCAGCTCACAGGTCGAGCTCGCATCCGGAAAGATGTAATTTGCGTCTGCAAAGGCCCCGTTTGTAACATGATGATCTATGCAAAGTGTCCTTTTTGCAGACTCAAAATACTTAGCTGCACTTCCCAGTCTGCCTGTGTCACTGCAATCACATGCTATGAACAGATCGTATACTGTATCATCCGCATAACTGCTGTCAATCTCATCTGCTCTTTGCATAAACTTAAAGATGTTTGGGCTTGGCTCTAAATAAAGCCTTGCCTTTATATCAGGATAATAATCCTTTATGTAGTTGTATACAGCAAGTGTTGAGCCGACACAGTCGCCATCCGGTCTCACATGACCGGAAACAGCAACTGATTGTGCATCCTTTAAAATAGAATCAATCTCTGTCATAATCAATCCTCTTTGTTAATCCTCTTTGAGATTTTTTGTTACTTCATCAATCTTTTTAGACATCTCAACACCATACTCTATAGACTGGTCTATGATAAATGTAATGGCAGGTGTATTTCTTAAATTGATGTTCTTTGCGAGAGTTCTGCGTATATATCCCTCCGCTGACTTAAGTCCTGCAAGTGTATCAGCCTGTGATTTCTTGTCACCAAGCACACTGATATAAGCCTTTGCTGTCTTTAAATCAGGTGCCACCTCGACAGCAACAACACTTGTCATGGGATTGATACGCGGATCCTTTATCTCACCGCGTATGATATTTGACAGTTCACGCATTACCTCTTCGTTGATACGAATATTTTTTATGCTGTTCTTTCTCATATAATCCCGCTTTCTTTTTATATTAAACTGTAACTATCCGAATAGTTACATTAATTCATGATAACAAATATATGATTATCTCGGAACCTCTACCATCTTGTAGGCTTCTACAATATCTAATTCCTGAATATCATTAAATCCGTCAAATACAAGACCACACTCATAGCCTGTCTTGACCTCCTTGACGTCATCCTTGAATCTCTTGAGTGAAGCAAGGTCTCCCTCGAATATCTGCTCACCCTCTCTGCTAATTCTGACACGGCAGCCTCTCTCCATAAATCCGTCAAGCACATATGAACCTGCAATGTTTCCAACGCCTGAAGCCTTGAAAATCTGTCTGATTTCCGCATGTCCGATAACCTTCTCCTCAAATACAGGATCAAGCATACCCTTCATGGCAGCAGATACATCCTCGATCGCATTGTAGATGACCTTGTAAAGTCTGATATCTACGCCCTCACGGTCTGCTGTAGCCTTGGCAACAGGATCCGGTCTGACGTTAAAGCCAATGATGATTGCATTTGATGCTGATGCAAGGATAACATCTGACTCGTTGATGGCACCAACGCCGCCATGGATGACCTTGACCACAACCTCCTCATTTGAAAGCTTGACAAGACTCTGCTTAACAGCTTCAACTGAACCCTGTACATCTGCCTTTACGATGATATCAAGTTCCTTCATATTGCCGGACTGAATCTGTGAGAACAGATCATCAAGTGACATCTTTGCCTTTGTATCCTCAATGAGCTTATTCTTTTCCTCTGAAATATATGTGTCAGAAAATGCCTTTGCCTCCTTCTCTGAATCACATGCCACAAATGTCTCTCCTGCTGAAGGCACACTGTTTAGTCCAAGTATCTCTACAGGTGTAGAAGGCTTAGCCTCCTTTACTCTGCGGCCCTTGTCATCAATCATGGCTCTTACCTTACCATAGCTGCTTCCACATGCGATAGGATCTCCGACATGGAGTGTTCCTTTTTGTACAAGCACTGTGGCAACCGCACCACGGCCTTTATCAAGCTGTGCTTCAATTACGAGACCTCTTGCGTTTCTATCAGGATTAGCCTTGAGCTCGAGCACCTCTGCTGTGAGAAGAATCATCTCAAGGAGATTGTCGATACCCTCCTTAGTATGTGCAGATACAGGACAGAATATTGTGCTTCCACCCCAATCCTCCGGGATAAGCTCATACTCTGAGAGCTCCTGCTTAACCTTGTCGATATTGGCACTTGGCTTATCTATCTTGTTGACAGCAACGATAATCTCTACACCGGCTGCCTTTGCATGGTTTATTGCCTCAACAGTCTGCGGCATTACACCATCATCTGCAGCAACAACAAGGATTGCGATATCAGTAGAGTTTGCACCACGCATACGCATTGCTGTAAATGCCTCATGTCCCGGTGTATCAAGGAATGTGATGTTCTGGCCATTGATTGATACAACAGATGCACCAATGTGCTGTGTAATACCACCTGCCTCACGGTCTGTAACACGTGTCTGTCTGATGGCATCAAGCAGTGATGTCTTACCATGATCTACGTGACCCATTACACAGACTACAGGTGGACGAGGAACCATCTTGCTCTCATCCTCTTCATCCTCCTTGAGAAGCTCTGCAATCACATCGACTTTCTCCTCTTCCTCACATATGAAATTAAACTCTAAAGCAATCTCCTCAGCAGCTGCAAAATCAACCTCAGAGTTAACTGTTACCATCTCGCCCTTCATAAAAAGCTTCTTTACGATGGCTGAAGGCTGAACCTTCATCTTATCAGCTAAGTCCCTTATTGTAATCTTCTCCGGAAGAGAAATTGTCTTAATCTCGTTCTCATCCTCTTTTGGCTGTGCCTTCGGCTGCTGTGGCTTTTTCTTACCGCCGTGCTTCTCGAGATTGATGTAATTCTCCTGCTTCTTTCCGAGCTTATCCTGCTTCTGGCTCTGATTGTGATTATGCTTATTCTTTCTATCGTTGCCTCTGTCGCGGCTCTCCTTTCCTCTTACATCATCAGGAGCTGCAACTGCAACTGTTTCTTTTCTGAAACGATTTCTGTCATCACCTCTGTTGCCTGTTCTATCGTTATTTCTGTCATTGCTCCTGCTTCTGTCGTTGCTTCTGCTTCTATCATTATTTCTGTCAAAGCTTCTGCCACCCTCTGCAGGACGTCTGGAGTCATTTCTGAAACCTCTGTTATTGTCTCTGCTGTTATCGCGGTTATTGTCGCGATTGTTTGGTCTTCTATCGCTGTTTCTGTCCGTATTTCTGCTTCTGTCGGCATTTCTGTCAGTGTTTCTGTTGTTGATTCTCTCGCCATTGTCCTGACGTCTGTCGCTTCTTCTATCAGCGTCAGCCTGACGTGCCGGACGCGAATTGGTTACCTTCATATCTGCATACGGATCCGCTGTACGCTCACTTATAGGGCGCATAGCTCTCTCTCCGACAGGTCTTGGCTTAATAATGCTGTGCTGCTCAGGACGTGATGACTGATTATCGCGTCTGCCATTGCCATTCCTGCGCTGCGAACTGTTATTTCCATTATTTCCGCTGCCGTTTCCACCATTTGTTTTCCTACCCTGCTTACTGTACTGGGCATTGAAAACAGCTGTGATGCTTGCCTTTTTCTTTGGTCTGTCGGCTGCCTTAGCCTCATCCTTTTTAGTTTCTTCCTTCTTAGGTGCATCTTTTTTTACTTCTGTTTTTGCGTACTTCTTTCGTACAATTTGCTGTGCCTCATCCTCAAGACCGCTCTGCACATTTTTGACAGCAAACTGTGTGCCGTTTAATGTGTCTATGACGTCCTGCGACTTTATATTTAATTCTTTTGCAAGTTCATGAACTCTCATTTTTGCCATATATCTATTTTCCTCCATTATTCAGTTTTATTCGACTGCAGCTTTTTTATCACTGCATTTGCAAGGTTTTCATCCGTTACTGCAAGGGAAGCGCGAAACTCTTTGCCTATTGCATTCCCTAACCCCACCTTGTCACTATAAAAATAAATCGGAACCTCATAGAAAGCAGTCATATCCGAAAAATGCTTCTTTGTGTTGTCTGATGAATCATCTGCTACTATCACTAAAAATGCATTTCCTGTCTTTACAGCTTTCTCGGTAGAAAACTCTCCGCTAACCACATTGCCTGACTTTGCTGCTAATCCCAGCATAGAAAGTACTCTATCTGTCAATTTGGTTCATCTCCTTTTCAAGCTCCTCATATACCTGTTCTGATACACTAACACCAAGGGAACGCTCAAGTGCCTTTGTCTTTTTAGCCTTTTTAAAGCATTCAAGGCTCTTACATATATAAGCTCCCCTGCCGTTTTTCTTGCCGGTGTCATCGAGAATTATGTCGCCCTCCGCAGTCTTTACCACGCGAATAAGTGACTTCTTTTCCTTCATCTCCTGACAGCCTACGCATTTGCGCATTGGAATCTTTTTATTTGCCATTACTGCTCATCACCACTATCTGCCGCATCATTTTCTGTACCTGCTACTTCGTTCTCGTCAGCCTCTGTATCAAAAGCCTCTGCCTGTACATCTGCCTGTTCTGTATCAGCTAATCTCTCGTTCTCAGCAAGCTCCTCATCCGAATAATCATAATCGTCATCATAATCATCCTCTTCATAGTCATTCTCATAATCCATGAAGTCCCCTGACTCTCTGGCCTGTGTCTCGCTCTTGATATCAATCTTGAAGCCTGTAAGTCTTGCTGCCAGTCTTGCATTCTGTCCTTCCTTACCGATTGCAAGTGAAAGCTGATAATCCGGAACAACAACCTTTGCTGATTTCTCATCTGCATCTGCGATAACAGAGATAACCTTTGCAGGGCTAAGTGCGTTCTGGATAAGTATTGCCGGATTCTCATCCCATGTGATGATATCGATTTTCTCACCGCGAAGCTCATTTACGATAGCATTTACTCTGGCACCATTCATACCTACACATGCTCCTACAGGGTCTACGTTTGGATCATTTGACCATACTGCAATCTTTGTTCTGCTTCCGGCCTCACGTGAAATAGCCTTTATCTCAACTATGCCCTCTTTAACCTCTGTAACCTCTGACTCGAAAAGTCTCTTCACAAGCTCAGGATGTGTTCTTGAAACAAGAATCTTTGGTCCCTTTGATGTGGACTTAACCTCAAGGATATATACCTTGATACGCTCTGTAGGCTTGAATACCTCACCCTTTATCTGCTCACTCTCAGTCAGAAGTGCATCTGCCTTACCTAAGTTGATGCTGACATTCTTTCCGATGTATCTTTGAACAACACCTGTCACAACATCCTTTTCCTTGCTGTTGTACTCGTCAAATATTACCTTTCTCTCCTCCTCGCGGATTTTCTGAAGGATAACATTCTTTGCGTTCTGTGTAGCGATACGTCCGAATTCCTTTGACTTAACCTCAACTCTCACGATATCTCCAAGCTGATAGTTACCGTTTACCTTGTGCGCATCTGCTAAGGAAATTTCCTCCACCGGATCCTCAACCGTATCTACAACCGTCTTCTCCTGATAGCATGAGAAAGCACATGTCTCAGGATCTATTTCTACCTTTACATTGTCTGATTTACCAAAATGGTTCTTGCAGGCAGTCACAAGAGAGTTCTCAATTGCCTCAAGTAAAGTTTCTTTACTGATGTTTTTCTCCTGCTCTAATATATTTAACGCTTCTAATAACTCATTGCTCATTATTTTTTCCTCCTATTTGTGTTATCGTGCGCTTTAATTAAAAATCCAATGCCTGACGTATAAGCGCAATGTCACTCTTATTGAATGTAGTCTCATTGCCGTCTTCATCGGTTATTGTCACTGTATCCTTATCATAGGCTTTAAGCAGACCATAAAATTCCTTTGATTTGTTGATAGCCCTGTATGTGCGAATCTCTATCTCCTTATTCATGTTGCGCACATAGTCCTTTTCCTTCTTGAGAGGTCTTCCAAGCCCCGGCGAGCTGACCTCGAAGGTGTACGAATCAGGAATATAGTCCTCTCTGTCGAGAATCTCATTCATCTGCCTTGCAACCACTTCACAGTCATCAACAGTTATGCCACCCTCCTTATCGATATATGCTCTCAGGTAGTTCATGCCGCCTTCCTTAACATACTCGACATCAACAAGCTCAAAATTCATGCTGTCAAGAATTGGTTGTATAAAATTCTCCGTCTTTGCCTCATATACACTTGCCTTTGACATTTTATCACCTCTCTTTTTTATATTTGTAACTATTCAGAATTGTTCCAAGTGGTTCTGAATAGCTACCTGATGTTTATAAACGTGAATTGAGAGAGGACTTTTGCCCTCTCTCAATCTAGTCAACGTTGTTATCATAGGTATAATAGCACTATCAGAAAAAAAAATCAAGTTTTTTTAAAAAGTACTTGCTTTTTTTGAAACTCCATGATAGTATAATACACGGTTCGTTGGTCAAGCGGTTAAGACGCCGCCCTCTCACGGCGGAAACACGGGTTCGATTCCCGTACGGACTGCTCACTGATATTTATTTAATTAAATACAGCCCAACCCGAAAGCATCGCATTTATGCGATGTTTTTTTATTGTTGTTGACACCGGACGCTATGATAAATATTTCTGCCTTAAAGTAAAATTGCCTTGGAGCGTATTCTGTTTACTACAGAATGCTCCAAGGCATAAATAATTTAAGTATAAGCCTGAATTAAAAATTAATCATAATTAATCATCATATCCGTTAGGATTGTTCTTCTGCCATCTCCATGAGTCGGCACACATCTCCTTAATACCATACTGTGCTTCCCAGCCGAGCTCTCTCTTGGCCTTTGATGGGTCACAGTAGCATGTAGCAATATCGCCAGGTCTTCTAGGCTTTATTGTATAAGGAATCTTAACACCTGTTGCAGCCTCGAAATTCTTTACGATATCAAGCACGCTGTAGCCGTGTCCTGTTCCAAGATTGTAGATGCAAAGACCTGCATTCTCCTCAATTTTCTTTAAAGCCTTGACATGTCCAACCGCAAGGTCAACTACATGGATGTAATCTCTCACACCTGTTCCGTCAGGAGTATCATAGTCATCTCCGAATACTCCAAGCTCTTTGAGCTTGCCTACTGCCACCTGTGTGATGTAAGGCATGAGGTTGTTTGGAATACCGTTTGGATTCTCACCCATTGTACCACTCTTATGAGCTCCGATTGGATTGAAGTAACGAAGGAGAATAACATTCCACTCATTATCTGCCTTATAGATGTCCATAAGTATCTGCTCAAGCATAGACTTTGTCCAGCCATATGGGTTTGTACACTGTCCCTTTGGACACTCCTCTGTGATAGGAATCTGTGCAGGATCTCCGTATACTGTAGCTGATGAAGAGAAAATGATGCTCTTGCAGCCATTCTGTCTCATCACATCAACAAGTGTAAGTGTTCCTGCAATATTATTGTTATAGTACTCCCAAGGCTTTGCCACAGACTCTCCTACTGCTTTGAGTCCTGCAAAGTGAATACAGCTATCTATCTTTTCTTCCTTAAAAATCTTATTTAAGATGTCTCTGTCAAGGATATCTCCCTTATAGAACTTTACTTCTTTGCCTGTAAGAGCCTTAACTCTGTCAAGTGACTTCTCAGATGAATTTGAAAGATTGTCAAGTACTACAACATCGTAGCCTGCATCAAGAAGCTCCACACATGTATGGCTTCCGATATATCCGGCTCCACCAGTAACTAAAATTGCCATAATAAATATCTCCTTTTCATTTTTGTTAAATTTATTGTAGCGCATTTGCTCATTTTTGTATAGAATAAAATGTAGAAGAAATATGTAAAAATGTTGTAAAGGTAGGCAATATGAACAATAAATACAAAAATTCCTATATCGTAAAAGAAAAAGAGCTTGTATCTCTGTCCGTATATAACGTAGGCTTCCAGAGCTGTGATAGCCTGTATCAGTGGGGCCCCGGTATCAGAGACCATTATCTGATTCACTATATCATAAGCGGTAAAGGCCGCTACACTGTAAATGGCAGTGTTCACACATTAACTCCCGGCGATGCGTTTCTCGTATATCCAAATACCGAAGTGATTTACCAGGCTGATGCAGAAGATCCTTGGGAATATACCTGGGTAGGCTTTACCGGCAGCGATGCTGCAACCATTTTAAGAGCCACTGATTTCACAAAAGCGCATCCATACATACACAGTGTATCAAACGGAAACGAAATCAAAAGACAGCTCATGCATATATACGACGCCAGAGGCACAGAATTTGAAAATGCACTCGAAATGACCGGGCGACTCTACACCACCCTCGCTCTTTTTGTCAGCGCCGCCACATCAAAGCCACCGCAAAACAGTGCAAACTCCTATGTACAAAAGGGCATCGAATACATCTCCGCCAACTATTCATACCCTATCACCGTTGAGGATATTGCATCATATATAGGATTAAGCCGAAGTCACCTGTTCCGTTCCTTCCAGAGCATCCTCGGTGTATCGCCAAAGGAATATCTGACCGATTTCAGAATCAAACAGGCATGCTATCTGCTTAAACACTCCTCATTGTCCATCACAGCAATTGCAGGCTCTATAGGGTTTGATAACAGCCTTTATTTTTCAAAGACCTTTCATAAAATAAAAGGCCTTTCGCCTAAGGAATATCGCAGTAAATACAAAAAAGCTCAAGAATAAAAAAAGCTGCCGGACTTCATGTGAAGCCCGGCAGCTTTTTTCATATATCTCTTTATGCTAAACTAAGCAAGCTTAGATTTAGCAACCTCTACTAATTTAGCAAATCCTGCTGCATCTGTAACAGCCATATCAGCTAATACCTTACGGTTAAGGTCAACGTTTGCTAACTTTAAGCCGTGCATGAACTGGCTGTATGAAAGTCCGTTGATACGAGCTGCTGCGTTGATACGGGCAATCCATAACTGACGGAACTGTCTCTTTCTCTCTTTACGTCCAGCGTATGAGCTTGTAAGTGCTCTCATAACTGACTGCTTTGCTACTCTATACTGCTTAGATCTAGCGCCTCTGTAACCCTTTGCTAACTTTAATGTTCTGTTATGTCTTTTCTTAGCGCCTAAACCGCCTTTAACTCTTGCCATTTGTTGATTCCTCCTTAACTAATACTACCGATTACATGTATGGTAAAATCTTCTTCATATTCTTAACATTTGTCTCATCTGTCATTGTTGCTTTTCTGAGATTTCTCTTTGTCTTTGTTGTTTTCTTAGTTAAGATATGTCTCTTGTAGGCTTTATTTCTTTTTAACTTTCCTGTTCCTGTAACTTTGAAACGTTTTGCAGCTGCTCTGCTTGTTTTCATTTTTGGCATTGTGTGTTCCTCCTTAAATTGTTATCTCTTTTCTGCCAGCACCATACCGATGCTTCTTCCTTCAACCTTCGGTGCTTTCTCCACTACCGCTACATCTGAAAGATTCTCCGCTATATCATCAAGGATATGTTTGCTTGCATTCATATGAGCCATCTCACGTCCTCTGAATCTGAGTGTGATCTTTACCTTATTTCCTTTTGCAAGAAATTTCTTTGCAGCATTCATCTTGGTATTCAAGTCGTTAGCCTCAATGTTAGGTGAGAGACGAATCTCTTTCAATTCAACGGTCTTCTGCTTTTTCTTTGCATCCTTTTCCTTACGGGCCTGCTCATAACGATACTTACCATAATCAATCACCTTACATACAGGTGGCTTTGCATTTGGTGCTATCTTTACTAAATCAAGTCCTGCCTCGTCTGCAATCTTTTGAGCTTCTCTTGAAGAAACAATTCCTAACTGCTCTCCATCCGCTCCAATCAGTCGAACTTCTCTGTCTCTGATCTGTTCATTAATCATTAATTCGCTAATGGT
>ENA-OROK01000084-OROK01000084.1-human-gut-metagenome-genome-assembly--contig:-NODE-84-length-108362-cov-4.773320_pt1 | contig 108362 bp, 111 predicted proteins | sample MGYA00242127_ERZ509046 | MGnify/ENA primary metagenome ERZ509046 (study PRJEB26280, sample SAMEA2338728) | human gut metagenome | biome: human gut; feature: human-associated habitat; material: faeces... | reverse complement strand
AGAGTTCAGACATTCTAGATATCCAAACATCTCCTGCAGCGATAATAGGAGTTTCAACACCCAAGACTTTCCACATATTCAGTAGAAGCAGATAGACGTAAATAAAACACTCTGATCAATCCAGACAGATTCCAATTAGTTTAGCATAATCAAAATCATCGTCCAGAAGCAGATCTTTTACTCCAGAAACATCAGTGCGGTTAAGTATCAAACCGTTGAATACTCCGGCACATTCAACATTTCCAATACACACGGCTCCAACAACTACATTGTCCTGCAGAACGACTTTGCGGTAAGTTCCTTTTTCTTCATCCTTGCAGACTAAGACTTCAAGACCGTCTTCATCTCTGCTGCGGCATAGACCCATGCTGATCGCAGCAACACCGAAGAATTCTGCAGAGTTCATTCCTATGCCGCCCTGATATGCTACGTGTGCACCAGCCATATTCATTCCAGCGATCCTGCCCTGCTCCAGAGCATTGGGCCAGATTGCGTGAACTACTTTTCCTCCGCGTATCAAATCCAAAGCCTCAGCAGCATCTCCGGCAGCGTAGACATCGTCATCAGAAGTTTTCATAAATTCATCGACTAGGATACCGTAGTCCACATCGATTCCACAGGTCTTTGCCAGAATTGTATTTGGACGGACCCCCTTTGCCAGAATTACCAGGTCAGCAGGGATTATTTCTCCCCCTTCAAACTCAACACCGGTAACGTGGCCGTCCCCAAGGATTTCTTTAACAGGGCTGTCAGTCAAAACGTGTATGCCGTTGGATTCCACTGCATTGCGGATAAGTTCTGCACCATAGCGGTCCATAGTTTGAGACAGCAGCTGGGAAGAAGCTATGGCTATTGTAACATCCATGCCCCTTTCGTTCAGAGCATCGGCAGCTTTCATACCAACGAGTCCGCCACCTAGAATTACAGCTTTTCCTCCTTCGGCTACATCATTAAGAATAGCTTCGGAATCAGCGATCGTACGAAGGAAATAGACACCATCTAGTGAATTTCCGGCAACATCATAAGGTGCCGGAGCTGCTCCAGTTGCCAGCAGAAGTTTTTCATAGTGAAGCTCCTCGCCGTTGTCCAGTTTGACAGTTTTTGAAGATCTTACTATTTTCTTAGCTCTACGGCCCAAATAAGGAGTTGCATTCCACTCATCATAGAAATTCTCCTTTCTGAAGTACATCTTCTTTTCATCAATGTGTCCAGAGATGTAATGAGTGACCATACATCTAGAATAAGCATGGATGTCTTCGTAAGAGATTACTGCAATGGAACCGGTTGCATCTACTTTCCTGATACCTTCAACGCAACCTATTCCTGCTGCACTGTTTCCAATTATGATATAGTCATAAGAGTTTATCATTTGGATTCCTCTATTTTCATAGCATCAAATTTACATACAGCTACACAGGCAGGAATTTCGTCATCAAGGCAGGTATCGCATTTTACAACCACTTTTCTCTCCACATCCCGGAATACAGCTCCGTATGGGCAGGTCATAACACACATCCAGCAGCCGACACATCTGTCATCTTCATGAATTACAATTCCATCTTTAGTTTTGATAAGTGCGCCTGACATGCAGGCTTCAGCACATTTTGGAAACTCACACTGATGACAGCGCATAGGATAGGGACTTCCTTTCTTTCCATTTTCAGACTTGGTGAATAAGACTTTTACACGTGAGACCGGTTTGGAATCTCCTGTTGTCGTTGCACTATGTGCATTAGAGCAGGCTTTTTCACACTGCCTGCATCCTTTACATTTCGCTAGGTCAACAAGTATTTGTCTCATCCGAAGTCCCTCGTATTAGGGTGTTCACAAAGTACCGCATATATAAATTTGATTTAGATTTGAGTGTGTATCTTGATGTTCACTAGAGTATATGTGTCTCATGTTACGAATTTCGTATAATTTAAGGCCTGTGTACATCATAAAATGAAGGATACTATGCGACATATGCGTACATCGTCAATTGTTTAAGTTATTGTAAACCACGACTGAGTTATGATAATACTTTAAGTACATGCCACGGCGTTAGCGGGAAACATGGCGACTGCAAGCCTTGTACCGCACTCACATTGTAAATTGTGTGAAGAACCAATTACAGAAGGTGAGGAGTACTGCTCTGAAAAATGCAAGACTGAATATGAGTCTAAGGAAAAGAAATCAAATCTCAAGGAAAACCTGTTCATCGTGGTGGCTGCAATAGTTGTAATTGCAATCGGTGTAATATTCTACTTCTAAAATTCACGTGAAAACACAAGATTGAATTTTAAAAAAATAAAAAGAAGAGGAGATTACTCCTCTGGTTTTCTTTGCCATGAAGAAAGATAGTCCTGAGAAGCTTGGACGTTTTTCAGCCTTCTGGCATTCCTCTTTTTGTACATTTTTGCTATTGGCGCCGGTGCCCACCAGTTCCATTTGCCAAGCAGAGACATTATAGCTGGAACAAGATAGATACGAACAAACATAGCATCCAGGAGAATTGCGAACATCAGAGCGAATCCAAATTCTTTGAGAAGGTATCCGCTTGACAGCATCATGCTTCCGAAGGCTGCTGCCATGATGAATCCGCACGCTGTGATGATTCCTCCAGTCTTCTCAACCGAGTAAACAATCGCATCATCATTGGATTTTCCTTTTGCAATTTCCTCACGTATCCTTGTGGTAAGCAGAATATCATAGTCCATTCCCAGTCCAAGACAGACTACAAGAAGAACCATCGGAACAATCCATAAGATGTCCTGTCCTAATCCATATTGGAACAGCAGCACCATTACTGCCAGAGTCCATGAGATGCTTAGAAGAATTGTAATGATGGATCTAAGCGGACTGACTACCGCGCCCAGAACGAACAGAAGTACGAGATAGATAGCAATTACAACTACAATCTCAACTGTGTTCATATCGTTTTGAACAAGCTGTGAAATATCATACATCAGAGCTGTTGAGCCGCCGACATATATTGCATTTACAGCAGACCATCCTTCTTCCTCTGGATCTATGTTCCTCATATTATTGAGTGAATCCATAGATACTGCATCGTATGGATCATTCTGGAAGACGACTGTGAGCAGAAGAGATTTGCCGTCATCGCTTAAAATTGAGTTTATTGTTCCATTCTCTAACTGCTGCTGAAGATCCGTAACTGAAGCTACACCATCCATTTCCCCGATCATGCTCGCTAGCTCTGACGCTTGATTGAATTCGTCAAGGTTCGGAGTATTATCTGGCAGAAGGAACTCGTCATTAAATGAAATGGCTATCTGCGTAGGCTGGATTACACCAGAACCAAAGCCTTCTCCTAATACAGCAAGACCCTCGGTACTTTCAGTATCAGCCATGGCACCAACGAAGTCATAGCTCTGCTCCATTTCTACAACTAAATAGATAGCTGGTACAGAAATCAGGATCATAGCAACGACTAACACTTTTGCATGTTTGATGGAAAACTTGGCACTCCTTGTGAAATAGCCAACTTTGTCTTTAGTTTTCATAGACTTCTTTTTGAAAGTCTCGGGATCTGTCGGTTTACCGAACTTAGCCGGCCAGAAGAGTTTGTCTCCCAACAGCATGAGTAATGAAGGAATTAGAGTTAAAGCGACAAGTAATGCGATCAGTACTCCCAGAGCTAAAGCAATACCCATTGATTGAAGCATCGAGAAGTTTGCAATCGCCAGGGCACCGAAACCAATAACCACTGTTGCACCAGAGGTGGCAATTGATTCGCCGGCCCACATGACGGCTTCTCTTACGCTGCTCTCCTTATCCCTTCCGGCTTTACGCTCTTCCCTGTAACGTGATAGAATAAAGATACAGTAATCACACCCGGCTCCCATCATACCTGTGAGCATGAGAGTCTCAACAGAGTAGTGAATCTGCATCACGAAGCTCAGCAGGTATACCAACGAGAATGAAATTCCTAAGGCAATACCAACTGAGAGAGGAGGCATTACGGCACCCAGCAGGGAACGGAAGAAGAGACCAATCAGAACTAAAACAAGAACGATCGTGACTGGCTCGATAATTTTCAGATCACTCATTGTGCTTTCTTCAAGGTCTGATCCAAGAGGATCTGATCCAGTAATCCAGTGCTGCACGGATGTTCCCTCTGCTGCACCATTTACAATAGTTCTGAGTTCTGAAAGCTGCTCGTCCGTTGCAGACCCGCTCTCGCCGTATGCAAGAGTCATCATGGTGATTTTTCCATTCTCAGAGATCAATAATGATAAAGAATCTCCAAGCGCAGGGAACAAAGCTTCAATGTTGCTCAGCCCGCCCATTTCTTCTATAACGGCCTTGTTGAGTTCAAGTACTGCAGACTGACTTGGAGAAACTCCCAGTTGTCCAGCCTGTTTAATTACTCCAACCATCTGCATATGCTGCTGCTGAGTTAGGTCAGGGGGGAGAACTCCGGTTTGGATTAAGTTACCCAGTACAGACTCTGCAATTTGATCTTCGGTCAAAACTGGATATTGAGCCTGAACACTCTGGTATGCCGCATTCATCATGATTAAAAATTCTTGAAGAGGCGTGTATACAGAAGTTACAGTCACATCAGAGCCGTATTTTTCATACAGCTGACTTTGTATCGAATAAATCAAATTCAAAGATTCTTCATCAGTAATGCTTTCGGGTGACTCCAGAACAATGATAGTTCCGGGAACCGCATCAGCACTTCCAAAATTCTCACTTATATAATCCTGAGCAGACATTGATTCAACATCTGGAGGAGCCATTTGAGTCTCATCATATACCAAGACCTGACTCAATTTAGGAACAAATGGCACTGCAATGAGTAATGCAATGATCCAGATTGCAATGATCCACTTATAATGTTTAGTTATGCAACTAGCCAGCTTTTCTATCATTTAATTTCCTCCGAACACGGGCTACGCGTGTTATTCATATGCGGTGAATTAAGTTGCACCGACATCAGCGTAAGTTAAGCATCTCCTCAAAATCTTCCAATGAGAGTTATATCACAATACTCCTGTCCAAAGGAAGTATGATGATGGAGAGATTGAATAATTCCCACAAGCAATGTATAGTATTTATACCCAATTTTTTAGAATAATGAGATTTAATAATCTTGAATAGCATCCAGAACCTTAACCAGATCTACAGTTTCAGTGACATCGTGAACTCTCACAATGTCTGCACAGCCATAGACTGCAGCTACAACGGCTAAACTTCCGCCGAGCCGTTCAGAAGGCGGTTTTTTAGTCAGCTCCCCGATGAAGTTTTTACGTGAAGCTCCGATCAGGAGCGGCAAACCGATAGATTTCAGCTCACTGCATCTTCTAATGATTTCAAGATTATGACTTGAGAGTTTTCCAAACCCGATGCCAGGATCAAAAATTAACTGGCTTCTCTTAACTCCAAATTCTTCTGCAGCGAAAATTCTCTGTTCTGCCCAGACGAGCATGTCTGAAATGACATCAGAGTATGTACCTGAGCAAACATTTTTCTGCATGACGTCTGGATCCCACAGAGAATGCATCAGTACTGCTTTCGCACCAGATGAAGCGATCAGTTCCATCATATCATTGCTGAATCCGCTGACATCGTTGATTATTGAGGCACCTGCTTCCAAAGCTGCCTCTGCCACCTCTGCTTTTCTCGTATCAACAGATATTGGGACATCACAAGAATCAGCTATCTGCTTTAGAATTGGGATTACTCTTTTCAGCTCTTCATCCACGGAAACTGGCAGTGAACCCGGACGGGTAGATTCTCCGCCGATATCGATAATGTCTGCACCCTCATCCAGCATCCTTTCGGCGTGAACCTGGGCACGCTTAAAATCCAGATGCCTGCCTCCATCCGAGAATGAGTCTGGAGTTACATTTAAAATTCCCATTACAAGAGGCTTTTTCGAAGAAGAACTCAAAAAAATATTGCTTTTCAAATGTGCATCTCCGGATGATAAGTAAGGTTTAGTCAGTGCATTTGGTGAATGCACTGATTGTTGCATAGAGATTATAGAAGTGAGTCTATAAGCTCTACGAGATCGATGATTTCAACGTCTGCTTTGATCTGTTCCTTTCCCACATTCAGATTATTCACGCAGAACGGACAGGATGTGATTAAAACGTCAGCAAAGCTGGCCTCCTTAACACGGCCTGCAGAAATCTGAGATGAGAGCTCTGGATATGCTGATCTTACACCGCCTCCGCCTCCGCAGCAGCGGGAAGTTGCAGAGTTTCTCGACATTTCTTTGAAATCTACGCCGGGAATCTTTGAAATCACATTTCTTGGTGATTTGTAAACGCCTGCGTGACGTCCCAGGTGGCATGGATCGTGGTAGGTAACTTTCTTATCAAATGAAGAAAGCTTGAGATCCTTGGAGTCTAAGTATTCTGAAATGTGAAGAACCTTGAATGGAACTTCTACATATTTTGGATACTCTTCTTTGAACATACGGTAGCATCCAGCACATGAGAATACAACGGTCTCGACTCCCTGGGCGGTAATGGCATCGATGTTCTTTTTCATCTGAGCTATAACATCGTCTTCATGCCATCCTACGCGCTGCATCACACTTCCGCAGCACACTTCATTTACCAGAGTGAAATCCTCACCCAGCTTTGAAAGGATAGATATTGTGGCTTTTGCGGTAGAAGTGTTTCTGTAAGCTGATGTACATCCCACAAAATATCCCAGTTTAGCATGTTTAGGAACCTGTCCGAGAGTCTCTGGTACAGACTTTTGACTGCCGAACGGATTTCCAAACATCCTGATATTGTCAATTGCTTTCTTGTGCTGGGGGAGTACATTTCCTGCTGCAACGAGATCCCTGCGGGCGCTTTCCACTACATCTACCACTCTTACCTTGGAAGGACAGCGTCTTTCGCAGTCCTTGCAGGTTGTGCACTGATAGAGTGCTTCGATGACTGATTTATCAGCTGGAATTTCATTCTGCATCAAACCATAAGAGAGGACCATTCTTCCCCTTGCTACTCCTCTGTCCCAGCCAGTGTTTTCAAATGCCGGGCATACGCTTTTACAGAATCCGCACATTGTGCAGGTCATCATTTCAGTTTTCAGGTTTTTTAGATTAGTACATTCTATGTAATCTGCCATAATTATTCCACCCTTGGAACAGTGATGCTTCCGTCCATGCTGATAAGAATCTTAGCATCATTCTTCAAACTTAAAGCAGTGTCAATTGCATCCTGAATCTTGTAGAATGGCCTAATATTTGCTTTCTTCAAAAGCTCGTGGTCAAGTTCAGTAACCGCCCACATATTAGCCCACACAGCAATTTCTGCCATCTTTGCTGCTTTATGATATCCTAATTTATACTCTTTCGCCAGATTTTCAAGCACTTCTTTGGGATCGCTTGAAAGCGAAAGCTGCTGCAGGAATGTTGGGTGTCCCACGCCTTCCCTGCATTTTGAAACCATTATAATAATTCCTTCATCTTTTAGAGCCCACTTGCCATTGTCCAAAGCTTTCTGGGACTGATATAAGTCTACATCCATTGGATAAGGTGCGACTGAGACGACAATATCGGCTTTCTCTTTTATTTTGACTGAAAATACCTCATTTGCATGTTCTACGGCTGCTGCAAATGATTTATGGAGATCTCCGGCCTCCACTTTATAGATATTCTGATGCCTGTCTAATACAATCTGGATTGCAAATATCTGCTTTCCTTTGACAACCTCAAGAGCATCCATCATATCCTCATGGACGGGATTTCCATCAAGCACCAGCGCCTGAGCCTCGCGCTTCATTGCCAGTTTGTGATTCTGCTCGATTGTTTTGTATGAAGCTACGCCGGGAAGGAAGCTTTTTCTGCCTCCCGTGTATCCTGCAAAATAATGCGGTTCGACAGAGGTGATGATCACAAGCCTGTCAGCATTGACTGCCATTTCATTGACTTCCATCTCTGTGCCGTTTTTTGACTTTCCCAGATTGATGCAGTTGTCATTTTTAGAATCGTGAGAATAAATCTTGTCCTTCAGCGGCTGATAATGTTTTCCAAATATGAAGTCATATTCTTCATCTGTAGGGGCGCGGTGGGAGCCAGTTGCTATCAGATATCTGGCCGATGAAAGATCCATACGCTCATCCAGAGCATCCAATACTTTTCTGGTCGGTGTTGGACGGGTTCCGTCATTAACAATGAATACTACGTCTTTACCGCCTTTGAGGAACTCTTCAAGAGTCGGGCCTCCAGCAGGATTGTCCAACGCTCGGCGGATCTCATCGGATTCGTTTCCGACTGTTACATCATTAGGATATATTACACCTGCAAAGTTTTCATCTGGGATTACTAAGTCCTGTGCTTCGTCCTTCCCATAAGGAATAGTCAATTTCATCAAGATCGAGGGACAATTAAGCTCTCAATATTTAACGGTTAGATACTAATCATCCAAATTAGCATTTTTTCGTACAAAAGTACTGCCTAAAAATCGATTATCGTATTTATCTAAAAATGAAATTACGAAAAATTAGGTAATAGACAAAATAGCAAGCAGACTGCAGACTTGTTCCAAAGGTAACTATTAAACTAATAATGTGTAGTGTGTAACTCATGGCTACCCTGGGCACTGTCGGAGAAAAAGCACTTGTAAATGAGATTGTTAAAAACTCACACAGCAGAGTGGCTCTGGGTCCTGGGGATGATGCGGCTGCCATCAAAATCGGAGACAAATGCATAGTAGTCTCGTCTGACATCATGTCTAAAAAAACTCATGCGTCTGAAGGAATGAGCTATTATGATATCGGCTGGTTCGCAGCGGCAGTTAATTACAGCGATGTGGCTGCCATGGGTGCTGCTCCAATCGGCATACTCGTATCACTGTTCATGGAAAGGGATCTGGAAGTTTCATGTTTCAGAGAAATGATGAGAGGAGTACAGGAATGCTCAGACGCAATAGGCGCAGAGATTCTGGGCGGAGATACCAAAGAAGGTGCAGGCATTGTGATTTCCGGAACAGCCCTGGGAATAGTTGATGAAAAAAAGATGCTGAAAAGAGGCGGGGCAAAGCCAGGAGATCTCATAGGAGTTACCGGGCCGATCGGAACGGCAGCCGCTGGTTTCTTTGCAGTCCAGTCAAATATTGACGCTCCCGGAATTAAAAAAAGTCTGTTCACACCGTTTCCAAGAACCAGAGAAGGATGTGTTCTTTCAGATTCCGGCTATGTGACTGCCTGCATGGATGTGACCGACGGACTGGCATACTCAATCAATGAGATATCCCGACACAGCGGAAATGTATATTTTGAAATTGACTGGGAAAAAATCCCCATCACAGAAGAAACCAAAGATGTCATCCGGAGAACCAATTCAGACGAGCTGGAAACTGTGCTGTACTTCGGAGGCGAGTATGAACTTGTATTCACATTTGATCCCCTGGGAGAAGAATATCTGCGCAAAGCTCTTGGAGGTAATTTTTACATCATAGGTGAAGCAAAGGGGAATGATAATGTCATGATGAAAAGTGGAAAACCAGTTAAATTGGAATACAGGGGTTGGGAACATTTTAAAAGCTGATTACCAGGTAGGAAAATACTGGGAAAAGATCGGAGTAAAGATACACTGCGAACTCTGCCCTCATAGCTGCATGATACCCAGAGGCAAATCTGGACGATGTAAAGTGAGATCCAATAAACATAGTGTTCTGGAAACACCCTATGGAAACCTTTCCTCAGCCCATGTAGATCCTGTTGAAAAGAAGCCTTTGTTTCATTTTCATCCTTCCACATATGTGTATTCCATCGGCGGCTGGGGCTGCAATCTGAGCTGCAAAAACTGCCAGAATTATCAGATTTCGCAGGTATGGGTCGTAAATTCAGCAGTTACCGCGCCGGAGGAGATCTGTAAAAGGGCGTTATCTAAGAAATGCAGTGGAATTGCCTTCACATACAATGAGCCGACGACCTGGTATGAATTTATGGAAGATACTGCTGCAGAAGCCAGAAAGAACGGATTATACACCGTATGCGTGACCAACGGTTACATTCAGAAAGAACCGATGAGCGAACTTCTTGAGTATATCGATGCTTTCAATATTGATGTAAAATCATTTTCAGATCAGTTTTATCAAAAATACTGCGGCGGAACACTGAAGCCGGTCCTGGAAAGTGTGGAACTGGCAGCAGAGCATAAAAATCATATCGAACTGACATACCTTGTTATACCCGGGATAAATGACAGCCATGAGGAATTGGAAGCTTTTTCAAACTGGGTAAGAAGCATAAACGAACGGATACCAGTGCATTTCAATGCGTTCCATCCATGCTTTGAATTGCGTCATCTTGACAGCACACCGATAAGTACTCTTCTAAATGCCAGGCAGATAGGATATGACCAGGGTCTCAAATATGTGTACTTAGGAAACGTCAACTATCCCAGTGCTGGAGATACTGTTTGTCCAAGGTGCGGACGGGTTGCTGTGAGAAGAGTGTCAACCCGCGCACAGAAAACAGACGGCATCTGCAGATTCTGCAACGAAGAACTTAACATGGTGGTAAATCCTAAAGATAACACATCAGTACGGTTTTTAGAATATGAATAAAGGTGGATAAATATGGAAGTGAGTACAGCTATTGCAAACAGAAGAAGCGTCAGAAAATACAAACCGGAACAGATTTCCAAAGAGGATATGTCTAAGATTCTGGAAGCTGCCCGTCTGTCGCCGTCTGCAAGAAACGATCAGGCAAGAAAATTGATTGTGATAACAGATGAAAAGATAAAATTAGAAATGGTTGCCGCCTGCAAAAACCAAAGCTTCGTAAAAGAATGCGGAGCGGTTTTGATTGCAGTTCATAATCCCGAGAAAAGATGGAGTGCGGAAGACTGCGTGATTATGCTTGATCACATAACGCTGCAGGCAGAAGAGCTGGGAATGGGCACCTGCTGGATAGGCGCTTTTGAAGAAGATAAGGTCAAGGAAGTCGCCAAAATACCTGCAGATATGCGCGTTGCAATGTGTATGACGATCGGCTATCCGGATGAATCACCTGCTGCAAGACCAAGAAAAGATCTGGATGAAATTGTGTGCTGGGAAAAGTATCAGTAGGTGCGCTGATGCTCGAATCTCCCGATGTTGTTTCATTGGTGTATGAAGCAACATCCCAAATCCCAAAAGGAATGGTTTCAACATATGGAGATATTGCCAAAGCGCTTGGGGATGTTCGGGCTTCAAGAGCTGTCGGAGAAATTTTGTCTAAAAACCCGACTCCGATAGTTGTACCATGCCACAGGGTTGTATATTCAGACGGAAAGGTTGGATGGTACAGCGGAAAAGGCAAAAATTCAGACAAGAAAATTACCCTTCTTGAATCAGAAGGAGTTGAGATCAAAAACGGAAGCATAGAGAACTTTTCTTCCGTGAGATTTGCAGAATTTAATATTCCAAATGTGCTGAAGCAGCTTCGGGATGAACAGGAAGAGATACGTGAACACGTTGTAGAAGAAGACGATTTTGGAGTTCTCCGGCATGTTGTCGGTTTAGATGTATCATACATTGGTGAAAGATCGTTTGGTGTAGCTGCAGTCTACAGCTTGGAAAACAATGAGCTGGTAGAGATTAAGAAAGTTGAGTGCTCCGTAAGATTTCCATATATTCCTACCTACCTATCTTACCGGGAAGCTCCAGTATTTTCAAAACTGATTGATGTAAAAGATGCAATATATCTGGTAGATGGACATGGTCTGCTGCATCCCCGGGCGGGAATAGCTTCGCATCTGGGAGTGCTTTGCAATGTACCAACGATCGGTGCCGCTAAATCATTATTATACGGCCATGTGGAATCACCAGAATCAAACAGATCAGAGATCACGATTGACGGAAAGATATCCGGAATTGCATTAAAGGAAGGGCGCTCAGCGACATATGTCTCAGTCGGCCACCGTGTATCTCTAAATACAGCAACTGAATTGTGCATTCGCTTCTTATGTCACGGGATTCCACTCCCTCTTAGAACAGCGCATAATGAAGCAACACTCGCAAGGAAAAGAGCTACATGAACATATTAGTGTATGGGGCAGGGGCGATAGGGAGCGCCATAGGTGAGAAGTTAAGCGGGCAGCATGATGTTACATTAGTATCCAGGAAACCCCATGCAGATGCCATCTCTTCAAACGGCCTGCTTGTATGCAGCAGTAAAGGAAAAAAGAGAGTGTTCCTAAAATGTGTAACTTCCATAGACGGCATGGAACCTCCAGATGTTATAATCGTTACAACAAAAGCTTATGACTCCAAACATGCCGGCGATGATATCTCCAGAATAATTGACAATAATACAATCATAGCTTCCATTCAAAACGGTCTGGGAAACTACGAGCATATTTCCCGCAGATTCGGCAGGAACGGAGTGGTGGGAACAACAACCATGGGAGTTACAATGACCAGACCGGGCGAGATTGTTCTAGCGGGCGAGGGGGTTACTTCATTCGGACCATATGACGATGCCGCAGAAAAAATCACAGACATTTTCATAAAAAGCGGATTTGAAGCAAGAACTTCAAGCCGCATATTCTCAGACATATGGATGAAAGCCATAGCCAATGCGTCAATCAACCCCATCACAGTGATATCTGGAAAAACAAACGGCTGCATTCTGTATGAACCATACATGTCACTGGCAAAAGAGGCCTGTTACGAAGCTGCTGCAGTTGCAGAAGCAGAAGGTGTCATGCTTGATGACCCTTGGAAAGCCGTGAGGGACATTGCAGAAAAAACATCGTCTAACAAGTCAAGTATGCTCCAGGATATTGAAAAAGGCAGAAAGACAGAAATAAATCAGATAACCGGCGAAATTGTAAGAAGAGCAGGCGGCATAGGCATACCGGTTCCTGTAAACAGCGCATTGTTAGAGCTTATCAGATCTATGGAAAAAAAGGACAAGCGCTTATAAGGCTTTTACAACTTTTAATTACGAATTATCTTAATGGCAATCCATCATCAGTAATAGTTATATAATCATTTTCGGTTATCATCAAAAGTTGCAATGGAAATCGTAGAGGGTTGCGCGAGGGATAAAATGATAGACTATCTAGATGAGAGGATTATAGAGATACTGAAAAAAGATTCCAGAAGACCATTTGTGGATATCGCCAACCAGCTTAAGGTTTCTGAAGGTACGATTCGCAGCAGAGTAAGACGACTTGTAGATGAGGATATCATTCAGTCGTTTACAATAAAAACAAGCAGTAAAAATGTGAAAGCGATTATAGAGATTAACATTAATGTAAATGTTAACACCTCCGATGTAGCAACTAAAATTGCAAAATTCGATGGAGTTTCTGAAGTTTACGAGGTTACTGGTGAAGAAGATATAGTAGCCATCATCGATGTTACATCCTCTCCTCAGCTCAATGAGATAATTGAGAGAATTAGAAGATTTGACAATGTTCAATCAACAAGAACCAGACTGATTCTCAATGAGCATTTCGGAGGCATCTGAAATGTTTTCCGGATGTTCAACTGCCATAATTACACCGATGAAATCAAACGGAGATATCGATGAAGAAGGTTTGAAAGAGCTGATAAGATTTCAGGAAGAAAACGGGGTAGACACGATAGTCCCCTGCGGATCAACCGGAGAATCTGCAACATTAAGTTATAAAGAACATTTAAAAGTAATAGACATAACAGTTAATTCGGTAACAAAAGCTAAAGTGATGGCCGGAGCAGGATCAAATTCGACCTCTGAAGCTCTGGAGCTGAGCAAAGCTGCACAGGACATTGGAGCAGATTCTGTTCTTTCCATATGTCCATATTACAATAAACCGACTTCTAAAGGAATCCGTCTTCATTTTGAAGCCATCGCTTCATCAGTAGATATTCCTATTATCATATACAACATACCATCAAGAACCGGAACAAATATCACTGCAGATTTAATGCTGGAACTGGCAAAAATTCCAGGAATTGCAGGTGTAAAAGAAGCTTCCGGCAATCTAAATCAGATTGGAAAAATAGCTGCATTTGCACCAAAAGATTTCTCAGTGTTGTCTGGAGACGATGCCCTGACTCTGCCTGCAATGGCTGTAGGTGCAAAAGGTGCCGTATCAGTTTCGTCCAACATAGTTCCAGACAAAGTGTCTGCCATGACCAAATCTATGCTGAGTGGAGATTCTGAAAAAGCCAATCAGATAAACAGAGAACTGATGCCGCTGTACGATGTTTTATTTTTAGAAACAAATCCTATCCCGATTAAAACCGCCATGAGGATGGCTGGATACCCATCTGGACCTCTCAGATTACCGCTGTGCGACATGGAGAGAAAAAATGAAGACCGGCTTAGATCCGTGCTGTCTATGCAAGGCTTATTGTGAGGTTTTTTGATGATTTCTGTGGTGGTAGGCGGCGCTACTGGAAAGCTTGGAAGTTTAGTCTGCAGACTAGTCTCTGAACAGGAAGACATGAAACTTTCCGGAGCAATTGTTTCAGAAGGAAGCGCAAATATCGGTAAAGAAATTTTACCTGGAGTAAGATGCATCGGGGCTGACAGACTAAGTGAAGCTGTAAAAGATGCTGATGTGTATGTAGATCTTACATCTCCATCAGCAATAGTCAAGACTCTTCCGGCTGCCCGCAGGAAAGGTCTGAATTATGTGATAGGCACAACTGGCATACCTAAAGAAGTTATGGAAACGTTTGAAAAGAATATTGCTGCAGACGGCAGCGGAGCCGTTGTTACCCCTAATTTTTCAGTTGGTGTAAATGTATTCTTCAAAACATGCGAATCATTAGCTGCTGCTTTGAAAGACTACGATATCGAAATAATTGAAACTCATCACAATCAGAAAAAAGATGCTCCGTCTGGAACGGCTAAAAAGGCTGCTGAACTTATCGCAGCCAACAGCTGCAAAACTGAGTACTTATACGGCAGAGAAGGCGAAGTCGGGGCGCGAGGCAACGAAATCTGTATACACTCTGTCAGAGCCGGGGATGTCGTTGGAGAACATACTGTAATCTTTGCAGGCAACAAAGAACGTATAGAACTCACGCATCGTGCACACTCAAGAGAAGCTTTTGCAGAAGGCGCTGTTGCCGCCATAAGATGGATAGCTAACAAAAACAGTGGTAAAATTCATACAATGTACGAGGTCTTGGGACTATGATAAAGTCAATGAAATTCGGCGGTACCAGCGTTGGCAGTATCGATGCGCTGGAGAGAATGATATCTATTATATTAAAAGAAGAAGCAAACAAAGCCGTCGTTGTATCTGCAATGTCAGGTGTAACCAATTCATTGCTTGACTGCCTTGCGGGCAAGAGTGAGATAGATGAAATTGCAAACATCCTGCTTGAACGATATTCCACAACAGCTAAAGCTGCAATAACGGATCCAATTTACAAAACGTATTACAGCAAACTTGAAGACGCAATAGGCAGGCTGTCTGAGCATCTTGAAACATACAAAGACAGTCCCTGTGAACCGCTTCATGACACTATTGTATCTTGGGGAGAACGCTTGTCTTCCTTAACAGTAGCTCACATTTTACAAAGCAGAGGCAGAGACGGTGTCTCCATAACATCTGAAGAAGCCGGCATAGTAGCTTATGGCACATACGGAAATGGATCTGCAGATCTTGAATTAACTCATAAAAATTTAAAAAAGAATGTACTGCCGCTTCTAAACGATGGTGCAATTCCAGTATTGACCGGATTTTACGGGATTGGTCCTGAAGGAAAACCAATGACGTTCGGCAGAGGCGGATCGGATTACTCCAGTTCAGTAGTGGCATGCGCACTTGAAGCAGACTGCTGTGAGATCTGGACGGATGTCAATGGTTTTATGACCGCAGATCCGAGAGTTGTTAAAGATGCATTCACTATTCACGAAATGGATTACAGTGAAGCGGCTGAACTTGCATATTTCGGCGCCAAAGTGCTGCATCCAAGAACGGTGGAACCAGTCAGAAAAAGAGGAATACCTCTAGCTGTTAAAAATACATTCAATCCTGAATCTAAAGGAACTATAATAAGAAAAATTAAAAATGGAAGCAGCGGAATTCTCAGATCCGTAGCATCAAAAGCTGATTTATCCATTGTAAAGATTTACTCTTCTGAATTAGTGTACCAGCCAGACTTAGTCTCAAGACTGGTGGCGAGTGTGTCGGGAGCTGCAGGCAACACATATGCAGTGTCTACATCCCTGTCAACAATCGCATTTTTGATACCATCAAATACAATTGATGAGGTAATAAACAGAATCTCTACAATGCACGAAAGCCAGGTTGAAAAATACACTGTCAAAAGCAACGTAGCTTTGATCTGCTGCGTAGGTGACAATATGATCAATATGCCAGGTGTCGCAGCAAAAGTATTTGCGAATATGGCTACGATCGGTGCAAATATAGAAATGATATCTGAAGGCGCTTCTGATGTAGCGCTCAACTTTGTAATACCTGACGATAAAGCACTGGATGCCGTCAGGAATATTCATAAAGAATTCATAGGTGGACCAAATGAGAAATTTTGAATGCGTTGATAACGAGTTAGTAATCGGCGGCGTAAAAGCCACAGAGATTGTGAAGAGATACGGCTCACCTGTTTATGTTACAGACGAAAATGCTGTAAGAAACAATTATCACAGGATTTATCAGGCATTTTCAAAGAGGATGCCTACCAGAATAAATTACGCTTGTAAGTCAAATACAAACCTGGCAGTACTGAGAATTCTTGAACAGGAAGGCAGCTGCATTGATGCAGTATCGATAGGCGAAATAGAAGCCTGTCTCAGAAGCGGATTCAGTCCTGACAGAATATTGTACACCGGCGTTAACGTATCAAATGCAGAGCTTAAAGCAGTGGTTTCAAAAGGCGTTCCAATAAACATTGATTCATTTTCTGAGCTGGAGAGGCTTTCAAAGATAACTACCAACCATACCATTTCATTCAGAGTAAATCCGGAAGTCGGATCTGGACATCATGACAAAGTAATAACAGGAAAAAGATCGACTAAATTTGGAATTCCAAAGCATCAGATAATAGATGCATACAAAAGAGCGGTAGAATTAGGATTCAAACCATCAGGAATTCATGCACATATTGGATCCGGCGGACAGAAAGTCGAACCATTCATCGAGCTTATAGATGAATTAATCAAAATAGTTCAGGAACTGGAAACTATCGGCATTGATCTTAGATTCATAGACATCGGCGGAGGAATCGGAATCCCATACCGTCTGGATGAAGTGGAGATGGATTTAGACAAAATGGCTGAAGAGATTACATCCAGAATTAAATCCAAAACAAAAGTAAAAGAAATAATCATTGAACCTGGAAGATATATCATTGCCGACAGTACAATACTCCTCGCTACAGTAGTAGATATAAAAGAAACTCCCGACAAGATGTATGCAGGAATAGATGCCGGCTTTAATACTCTGATCAGGCCTGCAATGTATGATTCATATCACCATGTGGCAGTAGCAAATAAATTTGGAGATAAAGCCGAAGAAACATACAGTCTCGGAGGACCGATCTGCGAAACTGGAGACGTCATGGCAAAGGATAGGGAACTTCCAAAGGTCGAAGAAGGAGATATTATCGCTGTATATGATGCTGGAGCTTACGGATTCACAATGGCGTCTAATTACAATATGCGGCCTCTTCCAAGAGAGGTCCTTGTCAAAGACGGCGAAGTCACACTGATCAGAGAAAGCGAAACAATTGAAGAACTGTTTAGACATCAACGCATACCTTCGAGGTTGATGCTTTGAAATTCTGGAAATATCATGGACTAGGCAATGATTTCGTTCTGTTTGAGGATTTTAAATCTGAAATCCCGGCTGATCCTGAATTTGTCAGATACATATGCGACCGCCATTTTGGAATCGGCGGTGACGGCATACTATACATCAGGAAAGATGCTGAAGCCGATGCATACATGAAAATTATGAACTCTGATGGAAGCGAAGCAGAGATGTGCGGCAACGGCATCAGATGCTTTGCAAAACATCTGTATGACTTTGGAATCGTAAAATCAGAGAAAATGAAAATTAATACATTAGGCGGAATTAAATATATTGATGTCAAAGCAGAGAATGGGATAGCAAAAGAAGTATCGGTGAATATGGGCGCACCATATCTGGAAGTTAAAGACATACCAATGAATGGAAACGGCCGTTTTATTAACAAAAAAATAACCGCAGCCGGCATGGAAATAACCGGAACTGCAGTAGGCATGGGCAACCCCCATTTCGTAACATTTCAAGATCTGAATGATGAGGATATTCTGAAGTTAGGTCCTGTTTTAGAGAAACACGAGATGTTTCCAAGAAAAACAAATGTCGAATTTGTAACTGCAAAGGAAGACTACCTGGATGTGAAAGTCTATGAGAGAGGTGCGGCCTGGACGAATGCCTGCGGAACCGGAGCGTGCGCTACAGCAGTGGCTGCTACACTCGTAGGTATATGCCCCACAGGAAAGGATATTGCGATCCATCTGCCTGGAGGAACTCTCAGCATTAACGTTAAGAATGATTACTCTTCTGTCCAGATGACTGGTCCGGCAGAAATGGTATTTGAAGGAGAAATCAACTGGTGATTACATGTATGAATTTGCAGATCGTCTGAAAAATATTCCTCCATATCTATTTGCAGAGATAGAGGAAAAGGTCAGTAAGAAAAAAGCCGAAGGTATAGACATAATTGATTTTGGAATAGGAGACCCAGATCTGCCGACTCCAAAACTTATCACAGATGAAATAAAAAAACAGCTGGATGATCCTCAGAATCACCAGTACTCAACATCAGCCGGAGAAAGGGAAACCCGCGTTGCTGTTGCAGATTGGTATAAGACCAGATTCGGAGTAGATATAGATCCTGACAAAGAAGTTGTAATTCTGCTGGGAAGCAAAGAAGGACTTGCAAACTTTGCAAGGGCTTTTGCAAACCCTGGAGATAAAGTGCTGTGTCCTGACCCGGCATACCCAGTCTACAGTCTGGGAGCTGCAATGTTGTGCGATGCCCAGCCTGAATATGTAAAAACATATGCAGAAGACGGTTTCCTGCCAAAGCTGGATTCTCTTCCTCAAGATGCAAAGATGCTGTATGTAAATTTCCCTAATAACCCAACAGGCGCAACAGCCCCTGAATCATACCTCAAAGATCTCCTGAAATGGGGAGCGGATACAAACACCATCGTCTGTTATGATAATGCATATTCTGAAATGACATATGATGATTACATTGCCCCCTCGATACTGGAGTTTGGAAAGGATGCCATAGAGTTTGGTTCGTTTTCTAAAACATTCAACATGACAGGATACCGCATAGGTTACGCCGTAGGAAATGAACGTTTGATTGCAGGACTGAAAAAAGTCAAATCTCAGACTGATTCGGGAGCTCCAAAATTCCTGCAGAAAGCTGCAGTTACAGCCCTTGAGACATATACAAGCAGCAAGAGACCTTCGATCGTTCAAGACTGCGTTGATATTTACTGTGAACGCAGAAATATCTTTGTAGATGGGCTTAACGAACTCGGTATTAAAGCAAAGAAACCAAAGGGAACGTTCTATCTATTCGTTGATGTCCAGTCAGATTCGTTAGAATTTGCTGAAAAAATGCTCAATGCCGGCATAGTGGTGACTCCTGGAACAGGCTACGGAGAAGCTGGACAGGGCTTCGTAAGAATAGCTCTGACTCAGTCTAAAGATAGAATAAGCGAAGCATTGGAAAGAATGAGAAAAATTCTTTAAACGAAAATATACCGGTGTGTTCAATTCAAAGAATGCACCGCATATTTTTCATTTTTATATGAGTAGTTTTTTAGACATCGATTAAATTAGGAATAAGATCATTTTTGACAGTTTTGACAATAGACGCTGCTGCGTCCTCCAATAACTCTGCGGTGAAGAATTTCTCCGCATACTGGACATAGCTTATTATCCTGCCCATATACATTGAGGAATGAAGAATTATTGTACCCGCGACCCTGTTTTTTAAGATACTCCTCAGGCGTAATTTCATTTTTTTCCATATAGTACTCCAAGGTTCTTGGAATCTCTGCGGCCAGTCTTTCCAATTCACAGCTGTTTAATGTGTTGGCCTTTCTCATAGGATCAATATTTGCGCGGAACAATATCTCATCACTGTAAATATTACCGATTCCTGCAATTAGACTTTGATCCAGCAGGCATTCCTTGATTGTCTTTTTTCGATTAGAAAGAATACTCTGCAGATAGTCTGCTGTCAAAACTGCATCAAACGGCTCGATACCGAGTTTATTGATGCCAGAAACGTTGTCTTCTTCTCCTTTTTTAATCATCCAGAATCGGCCGAAACGGCGTGTGTCTATGAACCGAAGCTGCGTATTGTTTTCTAATTCAAAAATAACGTGTGTGTGATCTGCAATGTTGTCTTCTGCAGGAGTAACTAACAAGCAGCCGGTCATCCGCAGATGGAGTATCAATTGATCACCACTTGCAAAACAGATGATGATGAATTTACCCCTGCGCTTCATGCCGGAAATCTTCTGTCCTGTGAGCCTAGTACAAAACTCTTCAACAGCTGGATATGCTATTACTTGAGGTTTGTTTATAGTAATTCTTGATACCGTCAGATCAATGATCTGCGGTTTCAATACGTTTACTACAGTCTCAACTTCAGGCAATTCAGGCATGATCAATACATCCCGGCTTTTCTTTTGCTGATTGCTTTATTTGACTGTGATAAAAGTAATTCACTACCACCGGAGGTGAATTGAATGGTCTTGTCATCGTATCATCATCTACAACGTAATCGAGACCGATTGATCTTGTATAGTCTCTCAGATCCTTGTCAAGATTTTCCCAGTAGCCGTTGTCTTTCTGTCGATATATCTTATGATACAGATGTGCCAGTTCTGGATATTTATTCTCAATGTAGTCTAGAATGCATGCTTTGTAATCCCCACGGAGATTTAAATTTTCAAGCCATATCAGATTACAGTAGTTCTTTGCCCGTTCAATGATCGCTTTAACATCAGTAATTTCAGGGAATATGGGAGATATGAAACAGGTTGTGCGTACACCAGCATCATGAAACTTCTTCATTGCGGTGAGTCTGCGGTCAATGCTGACTGCACAATCCATATCACGGCGGAATTTTTCATCCAATGTATTTATTGACCATGAGACCCTGCTGTCTGGAAAGGATTTGATAAGATCCAGATCACGCAGGATTAAATCAGATTTAGTTGCAATGGAGATCTTTGCACCGCTGTCTTTGAGCTGATGAAGCAGAGTACGCGTACGTTCATATGTAGCTTCCTGAGGAACATACGGATCGGTGACAGACCCAATGAATAACTCTTTTCCAGAATATTTTTGTGGATTTTTAATATCTGGCCAGTATTTTACATCTAAAAAAGTTCCCCAGGGTTCAGGATGCCCTGTAAATCGTTTCATGAATGAAGCATAGCAGTATTTGCAGGCGTGTGAACAGCCGATGTACGGATTGACGGAATAATCTCCTACTGGAAGATTGGACTTTGTAAATATGCTGCTGACCTGTTTTTCATTAATCTGAATGTTAGAACTCATGATTCCTCTGATCTTTAAAAACTCTGGACTTACTGAAAGTATACAGAAACTGGTGATTTCAGCAAAATCACAGATAAAAGATTCTCAAAAGAGAATCTTTATTTTTTTCTCAAAGCCTCTACAGCCGGCAAAGGTTTTCCAAGGATGAATGTTTCCAACGCTCCCCCGGCTGTGCTGACATATGAGAACCGTTCTGACATGCCGAATCTTTCTGCAGCTCCGACAGTATGTCCTCCTCCAAGCAGTGTATATGCATCGGAATGGGCCATCGCGGTCATGAGGTCACGGGTGCCTGCTGTAAACTGCTCCTTTTCAATCAGTCCAGCAGGTCCAGACATGAATACGGTTTTCGCTGGGTCGATGACTTTTGTGAATTTCTCGATAGAACCTTTTCCAATATCATATATTGGAGCATTTATCGGTAAATCTCCCACAAGCATATTTTTACGCTTTCCATCTTCTTCCACAGCGACATCAAACGGCAGAAGAATGTGTTCTCCGCGCTCTCTCAAAAGCTTCTTTGCAGCATCTAATGTCTCGGGAGTGAGCTCAGCTTCCAGAGCTTTTCTTGAAGGCTCTCCTACATCCACTCCTCTTGCCACAAGAAATGCTGAGGCGGTGAGTCCCACGAGAATTATGATATCTGCAGCTTTGCTGGTCAAAGCACGATCCATGACCTTGATTGAGTCTGAAAACTTGGACCCGCCTAGAATAAAAACAGAAGGATGATTGGTATCACTGAAAACAGATGACAGTGCAGTAAGCTCCTTTTCCATCAATCTGCCTACAGCAGAAGGCAAAACACAAGGAGGCCCTACCAATGAACACTGGGAACGATGAGCGGTAGCAAATGCATCGTTTACATAATAGTCAAACAGCGGTGCCAGTGTTTTCACAAGTTCACTGTTTGCATGTTCTTCTGCACTCTTTTTTTCCAGTTCATAAGGAAGTTCACGGATATTTTTGAGCATGATGACGTTTCCCGGCGTGAGATTTTTTATTTCCGAAATGGCAACATCCCCGAGAATATCATCTACATACCTCACTTGTTTAGACAAGTACTTTGAAAGACATTCGGCGTGCTGCTGAAGGTCGATAAAATCCCAGTCTCCGGGTCTCCCCTGATGCGCGATGATGACAACTTTTGCCCCGTCATCCAGCAGCTCTCTGACAGTAGGAACGATGTGCCGGATGCGGTTGTCATCCGTCAGTTTCAGTGTTTCCTTGTCCAAAGGGCAGTTAATATCTACTCTCAATAGAACAGTCTTATCTTCAAAGTGAAAATCATCCAGAGTGTTGAATTGTTTCATAGCAGTCATCCGCGTAATACTATCCCCCTATTGCAAATAGTAAATAATATATGTTTGTCCAGTTGATCGCAATATGGATTAGCCGGATATATAATATGGGTGACGATGATGCCCGATTTCTGCCTTCACAGGCTTGATCCGCTCCGGGAGAGCCACTGCGGACTGCTGAATGATGACGGCACATACAAAATGACGAAAGAAACGGGCATGCCGATATTTTGCACTAAGGAAGTCCTCAGAAAATGCCCGTACAGAAACGGAGAGATCAGAACTCTTGAATTCTGCCCATACTGTAAAAAAAGACATTATGCTGGATCAGGAGAACAGAAGCTGTGTAAAGAGAAGCATAATGTGAATGAAGCTTTTACTGAACTTAGAAAAGAATTTTCACAGCCCCCTAAGTATTATCCAGATGGAACACGTAAACCAATATATTCAGACTGGACGGAGGATTGGATCCGTGTATATCTTTGGCGTAATATCCGGCAGAGAATTCTCAGACGAGACAAATATACCTGCCAGGACTGCGGAGCAGAATTTGGCAAAAGCAGCCGTAAGGTGTATGATCCCTCGTTGAGGCACGGCAAGGGCGGATACAAGAAGGAATCGCTGGAAGTTCATCACATCATACCAAGATCGCTGGGCGGTTCTGATCATCCTGGGAATCTAAAAACACTGTGTCCAGACTGTCACAAAAAATATGGAGAGCTTCACCGGACACGCTGTAAACGTATCTGCTATGAAGATGAAGATTTTATAGACCCGTGGGAGTAAGATCACACTGGCTGAATCTGTTGATCGAGTCATCAAAAGATTAATAATGTGAGGGGGGTATGCGAAAAGGTAGAATTTACGCCTTGGAGCGAAATCTAAATGTTTAGCGACACAATGTGGATAGCATTCGCTGTTATCGTAGTTGTCCTCTTAGCATTGGATCTTGGGGTATTTAACCGCAAGAGTCATGTTATTGGGGTAAAGGAAGCGCTTATAATGAGCGCATTCTGGATCGGAATTGCCCTCGCATTTAATGCCGTTATTTTTTGGCAGATGGGATCCCAAAGTGGTCTGGAATATACTGCCGCGTATGTAATGGAGAAAGCACTTAGCGTTGATAATTTATTCGTATTCATAATAATATTTGCATTCTTTGGAATTGCTCCAGAGTATCAGCACAAGATATTATTCTATGGAATTATCGGTGCTTTAGTATTCAGAGCAATATTCATCTTTGCCGGAGTGACTCTTGTTGAAAAGTTTGACTGGTTACTCTATATTTTCGGAATATTCCTCCTGATAACTGCTGTTAAGTTAGCAGTCCAGAAGGATCAGAAAGTAGACCCAGATAAGAATATTGTAGTCAGGGGATTTAAGAAGATAATGCCTGTAAGCACTGACTCCCAGGGTGGGAAATTCTTTGTGAGAAATGCAGGCGTCCTCGCAGCCACTCCATTGTTTCTGGCACTGCTTGTGATTGAAACTACAGATATCGTATTCGCCGTGGACTCAATCCCGGCTGTTATGGGAATTACAACCGATATGTTTGTTGTATACACATCAAACGTGTTTGCAATTCTCGGTCTCAGATCTCTGTACTTTGCACTTGCAGGAATAATGTCTGCGATGTACTACCTCAAATACGGACTTGCAGTAATCCTAGGATTTGTTGGAATTAAGATGCTCCTGCCGATCTGGGGATATCATGTAGATGTTCTTGTTTCACTGGGAGTCATTCTCGTTGTACTGCTGGTTGCAATAATTGCCTCGGTGATAAGGAACAGACATCTTAAGAAAACAAAAACAGCAGCGTAAGTATCAAAAAAGGTTTCTGACCAGTTCAGAAACCGTCCCCCACTTTTTTTAGTTAATTGATCAAATTCGACTGATTGAAAAATAGTATAAGAAAGTGCATCAGATGATGCACTTGAAGGAGATTCAGGCTACAGTGTAGATTCTGACATCAGGGTCTGAATCCCATAGACCTTTTAGACCTACAAAAACATCGTTTTTAAACAGTTCACTGTTGAGATAGGCTTTTGCCTCATCTTCGCTGCTGAAGCCATGAAGCACCTGTACATCGTCATCCCTAATCAGAAGTTCTTTGGTGAGAGCTCCGTTGATAGTCTTCAGGAATGGTTCACGATACTGGGTGTAAACACCAGCGGCTGCGGGTCTGTTGCTTTCTGAAATTTTCATGGTTATTTCTAAATATGCTTTTACGCTCATTCTTATCCCTCTTAATTTGGACGTCGAATAAGCAATGGCCATTTCTTACTCGTCTAATTTCAGAATAAGCGAGTAGATATTTATAGCAAGCACGATCCAGATCAATAGCTACTATTGAATTAGATAGTGCCTTCAGCAGTCTTGCACAAATGAATGCAGCTCCGACAAGGAGACAGGACATTTTTGGTATCAACGTCCGCATAAGTCTTTGACCACCCACAGATATTCTGCAGAATGGGCAGCGCACTTTGTGCTTTTTCAGTCAGAGAATATTCAACTCTTAATGGCTGCTCGTCATATACTATTCTGCAGACCATTTCTTCAGTGACCATTTCCTTTAGCACAGTGTTGAGAGTGGCATCGGTGATGTTATCAAGCTCACGGCTCAGAGCGCTGAATCTCATGGGCCCATTCATACCTAAAACACATAATACTCTGCACTTCCATTTGCCACCAAAAAGATCTAGGCCATATTCCAGAGGACAAAGTAAGATATTTTTGGGTTTTTGGTTAGGCATACACTCTAATCTCCCACATTGTTCTTTTTGGTTTCTATAATATACAAAAAAGTAGAAATTGAGGGAAGATTATTCCCCTCGGAAAAAATTCAGTTTCTTTCGAAAAGGGCGCGGATCTCTTTTCCGACTTTTTCAATCTGTTTGTCAGCATCTTTTGATTCCATTTCCTTCATGCCGGCAAGATCCACTTTCCATTCCTGAGACCACTCTTCAGCAAACTTTCCAGACTGAATATCGTCTAAGATTTTCTTCATTGCTTTTTTAGAGTCTTCATTTATGACGGCGTCTCTGCGGCTCAATCCACCGTATTCAGCAGTGTTTGAAACAGACTCCCACATATGCATGATTCCGCCGGCCTGGATGAGATCAACGATCAGTTTCAGCTCATGAAGAACCTCAAAATAAGCAATCTCCGGCTTGTAACCAGCATTTACCAGAGTTTCAAAACCTGCTTCGATGAGGGCTGTAACTCCACCGCAGAGAACTGACTGCTCTCCAAAGAGATCAGATGTTGCTTCCTCCCTGAAGTCTGTTTCTAGAACACCAGCTTTTGTGGAACCGATGCCTTTTGACAGTGCAAGAGCCAGAGATTTCGCGTTCCCGGAAGCATCCTGATGGACTGCGATTAATGAAGGTACGCCGAATCCTTCAAGATAAGTCTGACGGACCATTTTACCTGGTGACTTTGGAGCCACCATGATTACATCACAGTTTTGAGGAGGCTTGATGAAATTAAAGGTTATGGCAAACCCATGAGCAAATTCAAGGGCTGCTCCATCTTTCAGATTTGGAGCAATCTGTTCTGAATAAACGGCTGACTGAACTTCATCAGGAATAAGAATCATGACGATATCTGCGCCTTTTACAGCTTCCGGGACTTCTGCTACTTTAAGACCGTCGGATTCTGCGATTTTCCAGGATTTTCCATTCTTTCTTAAACCGACCACAACATCCATACCAGAATCATGAAGACACATTGCCTGTGCTCTTCCCTGGTTACCGTAGCCGATAACTGCGATCTTTTTACCGTTCAATACGCCTAAATCAGCGTCTGAGTCGTGATATATTTTTGATACCATATTATCACCGATTAGTTTTCACATTCTTTATATTTGCAGATGTATTCTTCAGCGAGTTTCTGGATTCCAGAGGCACTGTCATTACCCTTGGAAATGAGAGACCCAGAGGTATTGTTTGGAGAGCACTTCCAGAAGCAGCAGGAGTCTTCACGGAGGTGTTCTGCCAGCTCGACATCCTGCGGACCCATGAGAGCATGCGGAAGGCGGCCGTTCATTTTACCAATATCTGCCTCAATGATTATCTTAGTTTTATCACCTTCGTGGATCATGAACATCTTTTCAGACTCAATTCCACGTCTTCCCAGCTCAATTATGACTCGTTGAATAAGGCCTGGGGACATTTCACCAGTAATCATGATCAGTTCCATGTGCATCTTCCCTGTATGATTGTGGCCGGATCATCGCCTGGAGGTACTATAGGCAGAACGTCTTCTTCGGGATCGAGTCTAATGTCAATTAGGTAAGGCACATCAGAAGAATATCCTGCCCGTAATACGTCTTTGATTTTAGAATGATCGGGAATCCTGAGGTTATGCTTGGTTATCGGCATCATGATTGAAAAAGAATCAGCTTCTTGAAACTCCTGATTCCCTAAAGCCGTTGTTGGAACCTGTCCCGTCAGAACCATCATTGGTGATGAGTCTACATATGCAGTGGCGACTCCTGTGACAAGATTTGTTGCGCCTGGTCCGGATATAGAAGTGTATACTCCGGTTTTTCCTGTAGCACGTGCAAATCCGTCAGCCATGTGTGCTGCGCACTGTTCATGGCGCACTAAAACGTGCCGTGTGTTGGAATCTATCAAGTCATCGTAAAGCTGCAGACTTTGACCTACGGGGTATCCAAACATTACTTCAACCCCCTCTTTCTTCCAACAGCGTAAAAACGGCTTTAGAACCTTTCAACTAACCACCTTCCAAAAATGCATAAGGCCACCAGAAACTAGGTGCCTTCAGCTAGTCAAGACTACAGAACCCAACGCAATAAAAACTGAGGTATCTGCTCCAGAGACTAACATTGCAGCCAGCATATGGCATCTGAATATAAAATATTATGGTAGATGACTTAAAAAATAAAACGGGAAGTTACGTGTGGCATCACAAAAATCAATATAAAGTAAAGACACTAACCTTATCTCATAGATTGATATCGCTTGCCGATCGCGCAGCGTCAAAAAGGTGAAAAATCGATGACGGTCAGAGTTGGAATAAACGGTTACGGAACAATTGGAAAAAGAGTTGCATGTGCTGTGAAAGCTCAGGATGACATGGAAATCGTAGGAGTTACAAAAACTCGTCCGTCATATGAAGCAAGACTTGCAGAGATGGAAAAATTTCCGCTGTATACCGCAAGTGAAGATCAGATATCATCATTTGAAAAAGAAGGCATTGCAACTAAAGGGTCGCTCAAGGATCTCCTGAAAGAAGCAGACATAATTGTAGACTGTACGCCAGGCGGAGTAGGAGAACATTACCGCAAGATGTATGAGGAAGCAGGAGTCAAAGCAATCTTTCAAGGAGGAGAAGATCACGGCCTTGCAGGAATTTCTTTCAACGCATATGCAAATTATTCTGAAGCTTGGGGAGCAGATTTTGCCCGCGTGGTTTCCTGCAATACCACTGGACTTGTAAGAACTCTCTTCCCCATTGATCATGCATATGGAATTGAATCTGTAGCAGCCACCATTGTAAGAAGAGGTGCGGATCCGGCAGACATCAAAGGCTCGGCGCTCAATGCAATCGAACCCTCCTTGAAACTGCCGACTCATCATGGGCCAGATGTACAGACGATCATGCCATGGCTGAATATCACAACCATGGTTGTGAAAGTACCAACCACACTGATGCATGTACATTGCATAACAATAAATCTCAAAAAGCAGGCAAAAGAACAGGATATACTTGGAGTATGGGACAGCGCACCAAGAGTCAGATTCGTAAACGGAAAATACGGAATCAAAAATACTGCTCAGATTATGGAATATGCTAAAGACCTGGACAGGAGAAGAGGAGACTTTATGGAAATTGCAGTATGGCAAGACGGCATAAAAGTCAGAGGCAATACTCTATTCTACTATCAGGCTGTGCATCAGGAAAGCGATGTGGTACCGGAGAATATCGACTGCATACGCTCAATGATGAGATTAGAATCTGACGGAATGAAATCCATCCAAAAAACAAATTCCAGCTTAGGAATTTCAAAATAAATATATTTCAGCTGAGCCAGATTTCTGGCTCAGCATTTTATACTGCCTGCGTTTCAGCACATAGTTTGAAGCAATTGAGCATCAGATCGACATTTTTAACTAATCTAGCAATTGATTCGTGTTACCAACAAGTTAAATATTTGAGAACTGCTTAAAACACGCATGCCAGCAGGATGCCGTATAGAAATTTCATACATCGACCCAGAAACATATTCCTCAATTGTGAACCACGAACTGAGGAAAGAGATACTGCGTACACTCTATGCGATGGCACTGGATAAGCCACCGACCAAACAGGAGCTTGCTGATAAGCTGGGCATGGGCTATCATCAAGTATCATATCAGCTGGGGCAGCAGCTTTCAGAATTCTGGAGCGTTGTGGACGAAAAGAAGGTCAGAGGAACCAGGATGGAATATATTGCTCCGTCTTCACCAAGTTCTGTATACATAACCTTAGGAAAAGACGGTGAACTTTTTGTTGTAGATCCTTTGGCTAACATTTTCGGACAACTGTCTAAAGTAGGAACAAGATGTGACGGATGTTCTGAAAAAGAATACCTAAAATGTTTAAAACACGTAGAAGAAGGATGTTTCTGCGGAAATGAGCTTACAAAAGAAGAAGTGGCATTCTTAAACAAAAACGGCAGAAAGAAGCCATTCAGGCCTATGGATCTGGCATTAGTCTGTGCACTAAAAGGAATTACTTCCGGACGTAAGTGTGTAATATCCATTCCCTGTGACAGCTGCCCATTCATGAGAAGAGCGATCGTCATAGACGGTCTGTGAGATGGTGAGATTATGAGTGAAAAAATACGTACCCGGTTCATAGTTATTGGCGGCTATTTAGGAGCAGGCAAAACCACACTAACAGTTAATCTAGCAAGACTCTTAAAGGATAAATACGGAAAAAGTACCGCAATCATCACAAATGATCAAGGACATGCCTTAGTAGATACAGAATACGTGCAGGACGCTGGCTTTGATGTAAAAGAAATAGTAGGCGGCTGTTTCTGTTCAACATTTCCTGAATTCGTTAAAAATGCCAGATCAATTGTGCAGATAAAACGCCCCGATTATATAATCGCAGAACCGATTGGAACCTCAACGAATATTCTGTCATCTGTGATTGAACCTCTGAAAATGCAGTATCCAGAGGAATTCGAAGTAGCTCCCTTCATGGTAGTGGTCGATGGTATAAGGGCAGCAGATATCGAATCAACTAAAAAACTAATACCGGCTCATCAGGTAAAAGAAGCTGAAATAGTCTTGATGTCAAAAATGGATTTAATTAATAAAGAAGAAGAAACAGCAGCTGAAGAAGAAATTAAGAAGCTTGCACCAGAGGCATCGATCATCAAATATTCCTCAAAGACTATGAAAGGAATTGATGAAATAGCACAGGTAATAATGTCTTCGTCAGTAAGCACTAAAAATCAAAAAGGAGAAAACACAGTTAAGTTTTCATTTGAGAAATCAGCTATGTCCTGGTATTCTTCCATAAATCAGATGAAGCCTCTGGATAAGATAGACATGTATGATCTATCGATGTCCATCATGAGATCAATAACCAATGAATATACGCCAGATGAAATAGCACATGTAAAAATCGTGATTGCATCTCCCTCAGCCGGAGTGAAAATGTCCCTGGTTTGTGATTCAGTGCAGACAGACAGCATTCATGGATCCAGATATGTATCGGAGGATGCAAAATTGATTGTAAATGCCCGTGTGACTTCTGATCCTGACAAACTGGGAAATGTCATACGCTCTGCCGTAGAATCTGTAAAAAACACATACCCGATGGAAATAACTGATTCCAGCGAATCATGCTATTCCCCAAAGCCAGAAACACCAACATTCATAACATTATGATCGCAAAGCGATCACCTCCTTTTTCTTTACAAATGTAATTCTATTGTTGTTGGACAAATGGAAGGTATTATCTGCTCCGGGTTACGTCATTAATTCCGGAGAGAAACTGGATGGTTGCCGTTGATGACATGAACCGTCGGATATTGAATCTTTTAAAGGCTGATGGTAAGTTAACATATCGAGAAATAGCCGCCAAACTCAGACGCTCCCCGTCTACTGTCAGAGACAGAATAAGGCGGATGGAAGATTACAATGTAATTCTCGGTTATGCTGCGATAGTCGACAGAGAAATTACAGGCATGAAAGCAGACGCTATTGTATTGGCAGATGTAGAAGACGGAGTGTCTGTAAGAGACTTAAGAAAACTGAATGGTGTAGATGGCGTGGCAGAGGTTTCGGCTGTCAGTGGTGACAGAAGAGTTATAATCCGCATCAGGGCTCATGATTCAGAAACTCTTGACACGATAATATCAAACAAGCTGATCCCTGCCGGACTAAAAGATGTGGAAGTCCGCATTATCATGGAAGAGATCATGCGGTTTCCTGGAACGAATTAGATTTGAGTCGGATCGAAGTGGCCGAGGAACGGGCGGGAAGAAGAGGGCACCACTTTAACGAAGCCACTTTCTGAAGATAACTGTCCGAAATATGATTCGTATTCATCTATCAGTTCATTAATTAATTTTAAATCATCATCATTTACAGTCTCCAGCTTTGCACCCACTCCGATCTGATGATCCTCCACTTTTCCCCGGATGAATATTCGCCCTCCGTGAATTCCAGAACCAATGCTTAATCCAACTGGAGATAATTGTTTAGGAATATTTTCACCTAAAACCAGTATTACTCCTCCTGCCATATATTCTCCCAGATAATCTCCAGTTCTTCCACCGATTACGATTTGAGGACTCATCTGAGCGAATTCTTTCATATGTATACCAACCCTGGTTCCTGTACTGCCTTTGACGAATATTTTTCCACCCCTCATTGAGAGTCCCGTAACATCCCAGGCATTACCATGAACGATTATTTTCCCAGAGGACATGGTATTTCCAGTCATATCCTGAGCGTTTCCAAATACCTCAATGAGAGGGCCGTCCATGAACGCACCCAGATTATTACCTGGGGTGCCATCTATGGAAATACTGACTTTTTCATTCATTGCTGCAGCGATATATCGTTGGCCCATAATGCCAGTAAGAGAGATGGATTTGACTCCGTCTGACACTGCTCTACGTATTTTATTATTTACTATTTTATAATCAACTGGGCGTCCGTATCTATCTCTTTCTGCAGTATCAATTATGATCTTAGTTTCAACTAATGTTGAATTGACCGAGTTATCTGAAACTGATATCATCCCCAACCCTCACCTGCATGTTTTATACCCATAACATCTGCAATCCTCGGGTTAGAACCGATATATCTGAGTCTGTCCCTATTTCCCACAAGAGATTCGACAGAATCGATTCCCATAGCCCCAAGAATTTCTTTCAGTTCTTCATTCCACGCACTAAGCAGTCTGACTACTCTTTCAGCACCCTGTTCTGGATCCAGCCTTGAAACCAGATCTGGCCTCTGCGTTGCTATACCCCATGAGCAGTTTCCCAAGTGACAAGATTGGCAAACTCTACAGCCCATGGCAATTAATGCTGGGGTACATACTCCAACAACATCTGCTCCGAGCGCAATTGTTTTTACCATGTCCGCAGAACTTCTTATGCTTCCACCAGCGCAGAGAGTTACTCTATTCCTGAGCCCTTCATCAGTAAGACGTTTGTCAACGACTGCTACAGCTATCTCAATAGGTATCCCCGCATAATCTCTTATGATTCTGGGAGTTGAACCTGTACCGCCTCTAAAACCATCGAGAGTTATGAAATCAGCACCGGCTCTGACAGCACCAGATGCGATTGCCGCCACATTATGTACTGCTGCAATTTTCACTCCAACGGGATGTTCATAATTGACCGCTTCTTTTAATGTAGCAATCAACTGCTCAAGATCTTCAATTGAATATATGTCATGATGTGGATATGGAGAAAGAGCATCTGTTCCAAGAAGAATCATTCTTGTTTCAGAGATGAGATCTGAAACTTTTTCACCTGGAAGATGACCGCCATGGCCGGGTTTTGCTCCTTGTCCAATTTTAATTTCCACGGAAGCTACATTTTTCAAGAAATCTGGATTCACTCCAAAACGGCCTGATGCCACTTCACTGTTAAGGTGCTGAGAAAACCCTCTGAAATCTTTGTGAATGCCTCCCTCACCTGTTCCTGCAAGTATGTTCAGCCTACTAGCAGCCATGAATAGCGCTTTCTGAGCGTTATAACTTACAGCCCCCAGAGACACGTGTCCGAGCATAATGGGCATATCCATCATTACTCCGCAGCCAAGTTTGCTTACGATATTGCCCTCTGGAGACAAACGTAAACGCCCAGTACGGTTTCCGACATATGTCTTCGTTTCAATGGTTTCTCTAAGTGGATCTACAGCAGGGTTTGTAACCTGAGCTGCATCCAGCAGCAGATCGTCAAATATGCTGTTGTATGAAAGATCTGTTCCGCAAGATGACAGCAGAACCCCGCCGGAATTCGCCTGAGAAAGAATAGCTCGCCTGTGGCGCTCTGTGTAATTCCCATGAGGTGCTAGAGTATCTGGAATGTGACGGATTTCAATTGCATCCATAGGACACATTTCAACACAACGTTGACATGCTACGCAGCCGTGTTTTGCATGTATTGCACCGTCGCTGAATTCAAGAACATCATGTGAGCATTCTTTTATGCATTTTTTACAAATAATGCATGATTTAGATATCAAAGGCTGGAACCTATCGGGTATTTTCCAAACAGTATTATTCATTAGATATCCCCTCAAAATGTCTTTCTGTACCATACCTGATGATTCCTTCACCAACTCGTGCAATCATAGGATTTCCAGGATTTGTTACCCATGTGCGAACGTTTTCGTCAACGTTTCTTATAGCACATTCCTCTGAAGCAGCATACACCAATCCATCAGATTCATTGTGACCAATAATCAATGGACGCAGTTTTTTACGATCTGCCATTGCCAGCATAGTTATCTCTGGACATGTTTTTCCAACTAGGATAGAAAATGGGCCGTTCAGAAACGCTTCCTTATAGGTTATCCGAAGCTGCTGTGCAATTTGTTTATCATGGTCGCTCATTAGCGCTATATCATCATAATAGGCAGGTGCCATGGCAAAAGCTGCAACCTGCAGAGGAAGACCGTGTTTTCTAACCAGAATATCCCATATGTATGTGATTACTTCAGAGTCGGTGAGAAGCGTGCACTTGTAACCATTCATCTCTACAAATTTACGATTAACTCCGTATGATGTGATTTCACCATTATGACATACAGACCAGTCCAGGAGGCATATGGGATGTGTACCTGCCCACCAGCCTGGAGTATTTGTAGGAAAACGTGAATGAGAACACCACATTTGAGCCTCATACCTGGATAGATCATAATACTCTGCAATCTGGTAAGAGAATCCATTACCTTTGAAAACAGCCATATTTTTTCCACTTGAGATACAAAATGCTCCAGGAATTGAAGAATTAATCTTCATCACCAGATCCACAATGCATTGATCAGGATCTGCAGATTTCAGAGTTGTATTCGGAATGAAGAAATATCTCCAAACTATAGGATGAGGCATCCGCACATCTGAGTGCTCAATGGTATAAACACGTTCATCTTTGGTAATTTCGCCGTGACTCTTCAGATATTCTTCTACGGCAGACATCGATTCTTCATCATCAAAGAAGAACTGCAAGCAGTAATCATCCTTATGATCTGGAAAAATCCCATAAGCAACATAACCAGACCCGAGTCCGTTTTCTCTTTCGCTCATGATGGATAGCATTTTGGCTATTTTATCTCCCCGTATTTTTCCACCATGTACATCTATGCACCCGGCGATCCCGCATCCACCCATTATAGAAGTCAGACCGGGAGGCCTGGCTGCCCCGTATGATGGTAATTCTGGGAAATCATAGATTTCTTCATCAGATCCGTCAATGTAATTCATTGACCCTTCTAATTTTCCAACCATTTCGGCCATTCCGTCCACGCTAACATGTAGCACTAAAGACACGAACAGCTTCGACTTAATAACAGTTTTGGTCAAAAACACATAAAAATGTTAAATTTCTAGAGATTCGTACAAATTATAGGCACATAATTCACCTAATATCTACAAATCATGTATTTTCTAACAATTTGTCTAATAGTTCTAAAAAGATCATAAGAATTGGTGTGTCCCATCAAGGACCATGAGAATATTTTTAGGTCAAAAAGTGAATATGATCCCAATGACATTTTCCGCGCTAGCCTTGATACCTCGGCTACCACCATTAGACAAGATTAAACAGATAAGAGCCAGACTTAATATTTCTCAGCGCGAACTTGCAGACAGTTCCGGTGTATCACAGTCTTTGATAGCTAAAATAGAACACGGGGATGTAGATCCATCGTATGAAAAGGTTCGATCCATCTTTAATGCATTTGAAGAAATAACAAAGAGCAGGTTACTCAACAGAGACGAATTGGATATACAATTCACAGTCGGAGATCTTGCATCAAGAGAGTTGACTTGTGTAAGTCCAGAAACTTCATTGGTGGAAACTATTGAAAAGATGCTTAAAGGGCACTACGCACAGCTTCCAGTAATGAAAAAAGGACAAGTTGTCGGCGGAGTAAGCGAAGAACAGATAAAAGACTATATTCTCGGAAAATGCAGAGACAATATTGATTCAAAAGAGATTATTTCTGTAAAGATAAGCGAAATTATGGGGCCACCGTACATAGTGTTGGATGAAAACACGCCCATAGAAATAGCAGCCATTCATCTTCATCATGAAGATGCCGTTCTTATCAGAAGGAATGGAGTCATATCGGGTATTTTAACAAGTTCAAACTACCTTGGACTGGGACTTCAATGAAAAAGAACGAACTGGAGCGGATACTTCAGCAGATTCCGCCGCATTCCTCACCCAAAGCTGAGCTGGAACAGTACAGCACTCCGGCAAATATCGCGGCAGATATGCTGTTTATCGCATACTCCAACGGAGATATATTTGAGAAAAAGGTACTGGATCTTGGATGCGGCACGGGGATTCTTTCCATAGGATCATACATTCTCGGAGGAAATGTAACAGGCGTGGAGGTTGATCCTGTGGCTTATGCCGAAGCTGTGACAAATGCAGAGAAAGCAGGTGCAGAAATCAATCTGATAAACTCTGACATAAAAAATATAGAAATCGCTGCAGACACTGTGATAATGAACCCTCCGTTTGGATCTCAAAAAAAGAATGCTGACAGACCCTTCCTAGAGACCGCATGCCGATCCGCAAATAAGATCTACAGCCTTCATAATTCTTCAACAATTAAATTCCTTGAAAAGATGGTAGAATCGCTTGGAGGAGAGGTATTCTTACAGAAAGAATATATCTTATCGATACCTCACATGTTTCAGTTCCATAACAAGATGAAGAAAAATACTAATGTAGTTCTGATTGGTATTGACATGAATAAAATGTAAAATAATAGTTAACGGTGATAAAATATGAGTAAATTTGTTTTACCTGGTGATGAAGTCGCAGTTGTTGAAGAGTACATACCCGCAGAAGGTACATATGAGCACGAGGGGATTATCCGTGCCAGTGTAGCAGGTAAGCTTTCTCTCAATGATAACGATATGACTGCCACCGTAAAGCCAGTAAATGAACCCAATATTCTGAAGCCTGGAGATAATGTATTCTGCAGGATAACTGATGTAAGGGCAAGCATGGCAGTGTGCGAGATCATTGCATCGGACGGCAATGACAGAGATATCACCGGAGACAAGTCCGCTACAATCCATGTATCTAAGCTGTCATCTGAATACGTTCAGGATGTGGGAAAGGAATACCGCCCAGGGGATGTAATCAGAGCTAAAGTACTGCAAGTAAAACCTTCTGTGCAGCTCTCCACACAAGAACCGCATTATGGCGCAATTAAAGCCCTCTGCAGGAAATGCAGGAAGCCGATGGAAGCAGACGGCAAGGTCTTGAAATGCAAAGCCTGTGAAAGGACAGAAACCCGCACCATAGCCGATGATTATGGCTGCGTAGAGTTTTAAGGCGGTTTAATTTTTGAAGACTGTCTGTCTCCTTTCCGGAGGAATCGATTCGCCAGTAGCTGCGTACATGGCAGGGAAAAACGGCTGTGAAGTAGTGCTGCTACATATGGACAACAGACCATATTCTGATGATTCAAACTATGAAAAGGCATTTGATCTCAAAAAAAGACTGGAAGAAGAGCTCGGCAGGAGCATTCCATTATACGTGGCTCCGCATGGAACCAGCCAGGAGTCCATCAAGAACAAATGCAAAGGAAATCTTCAATGTGTGATGTGTAAGCGGATCATGCTGAGAGTAGCCAAGAGTCTGGCTCAGAAAACAGGTGCTGATTTTATCTCAACTGGCGAGTCTCTCGGACAGGTTGCATCTCAGACATTGCAGAACATAGCAGCAGAAGAGTACAAATTGGAATTTCCAGTAGTGAGGCCCCTGATCGGCCTGGATAAGCTGGAGATAGAAAGCATCGCAAAAACGATCGGTACATATGAGATTTCAATAAGAAAAGGAGTACCGTGTACTATAGTTCCATTCAGACCAGCTACTATGACTTCTGTTGATTTAATAATAGAACAGGAGAATCTGCTGAATATTGCAGATGTTGTAGAAAAATCAGCAGATTCGATCAAGTTGTATGAATGAAACAGACTGCGGTTAGATCCGCAGTCGTATCATGATTTTAAAAAGCAGGGCAGGTACGGTATCTCATTTCGTCAAGCATATCCGGTGTCACACATGATATGTATCTGGCTTGTACCCTTGAGATATACAGTATGTGATTTCCGACCTTTATCTGCAAATCAGTTGTTTTAGGGGCTTTGATAGTTATTGGAACTACAACAGGACCAGAGCATGACGTTGAAACTCTATAATCTTGATCATTTTTTAAGATGAAATCAATTACTTCTTGATCCACTTCGATCTGACTCATAATTTTAAAAAAACAAAATACATATTTAGTCATTGCGAGCGAATTTCAGTATAAATCACTGATTAAACATCGAATAGTTTTTGAAAGTAAACAGTATTCATCATTATTATGAAATACGTATTGGACAGTTCTGCTTTATTCTCTATGCAAGACCTTCCAAACGGAGTATTGTATACAGTTCCAGGAGTCATATCCGAATTAAAGAAATATAAGGATCCCAGACTGAAGTATTGGGATGAGTTCATAGAGGTCAAAGAGCCTTCGCAGGAATTCATTGACACCATAGAGAAAGCTTCGGCATCATCAGGGGATGACCTCCGCCTGTCTCCAGTGGACAAAAGCGTATTGGCACTGGCTATCGAAACAGAGAGTACCGTTCTTACAGATGACTATTCAATTCAGAATCTGGCTAAAATTCTAAAAATTTCGTTTCGAGGAGTAGGAATGAAAGAAATTGATGAAGTCATAAACTGGACATATAAATGCACAGGATGCCGTAAAGAGTGGGATAAAAATTATCCAGACTGTCCGATTTGCGGCAGCCCTCTGAAATCAGTGCGCTCAAGGAAAAGGTGAACGGCATCTGAGGATTTTTCCCATTCTTCTTGCACCAAGGACTTTCATGGAAAACTCCAGTCTCATTGGGCCTTTGAAAAAGAATTGAGCCAGATGATTTACTTTAACTGCTGTGTGAAGGGGTTTATAAACTTGTTTTCTCCATTCTTCTTCATACTTTGAAAGAGGTACTCCAGAAGATACGTGTTCTGCAGCTACAATTCCAGCAATTCTCCCGCAGACCATTGCTATTGGGATTCCGCCGCCATTGACTGCAATGACATGCCCTGCAGCATCCCCTACGATCATGGCATTATCAGTATATGTTTTTGAGACTGGACCCTGAGACGGTACGTATTTTCCAATCGGGCGCCCTGTGACATTGAGATTCTGCTGAGAAATAAATGTCTGAAAGTAATCTGTTACTTTTTTATCAGAATGCCTGGGATCTGCACCTACTCCAACATTTGCTCCTTCTTTTTTTGGAAGGATCCATGCATAAGCTCCTGGAGCTAAACTTCCAAAGAACATGTGCATGACAGGTTCAAATTCTCCAACCGCCTGTGAAGTCACGGCAGGATACATATTCTTATTTTTAGGCAGAGAATGAGCACTTGCCACTCTGGATACTGGACCGTCTGCACCAATGATCACTTTTGAGGTGAATGTTCCATTGTTTGTTACAACTTCTGTACCGTTTACGGACATGGCATGGGTAGAAGTCATTATCTCAGCGCCTTCTTTTCTGGCCCTTTCTGCAAGGTACTTGTCAAAAAAACGCCTGTCTGTCGTGTATCCTTTGAATGGAATATCCCAGTACTTATCAGTCTGGAAATGAATTTTAAACAGATCCATTTCCCTCAGGATATACTCTGCAGGAATGTCAAAGATTGTATCCAGATCATCTGCAAAAGGAAGTATTGCTCTCATTTCTTCCAAATCAGGCATAAATTCCCCGCACGCAACAGGTTCGCCGATGTTCTCTTTTCTATCGATAAGAAGAACTTTAGCTCCGCCTGCAGCCGCATATTGAGCAGCCCCGCTGCCTGCTGGACCCGCACCTACAACAATCACATCGTAATCTGTAGCCATGCCTTATGATCTCCTTGTCATAATGGTATCAGCAAGAGAGATTAAAGAGTCCTTGTAGACTGAAGAAGCGATGTTTTCTATTGATTCCAGAGCCTTATTATAAAAGTCCTGGGCATGGTTACGTGCAACATCTAATGCCCCTGAGTCTTTAACAAGCTTCACTGCTTCTTTGATTTCTTCATCAGAAGGTGATTTTTCCTTAAAGATCTTGGAAATGAACTCGTTTCCCAGATTCATGGCGATCATGACTGGCAGATTCGGACGTCCGTCTTTGATATCCATTCCAACGGGCTTTCCCATGTCTGCCTCGTTGCCGGTGATATCTAAGATATCATCGATAATCTGAAAAGCGTATCCCATGTTTCTGCCATACTCGCCTAAGGAGTTTATCTCTTCTGGAGATCCTCCTCCAATATAGGCACCGAGTCTTGCACTGGCTTCTATTGCACCAGCGGTTTTACCCCCGATAATATTCAAGTAAGTTTCCAATGGTGTTGAGATGTCATGCTCTTCATCAATCTGAAGGAATTCACTCTCTGCCATATTTGAACAAGCACTTGCTACAAATCCGATAATCTCTTCGGATTCCATATATCCACCGAGTTTGAAACCTTGAACAAAAAGAAAGTCACCAGTTATTATAGCGCGTTCGAGCCCGTATTTTTTGTAGATGGCTGTTTTCCCGCGCCTCATTTCCGCTTTATCATTGATGTCGTCATGAACCAATGTTGCGGAGTGAATTAACTCTAAAGCTACGGCCAATTTTATTATTCTGTCTTTGTCTTCTCCCCCAACACAATGGAAGGCCAATAAAGAAACACCAGGGCGTATTCTTTTTCCTCCAACAGAGACAGCTTCCATGGCAATTTCATTTAGAAGGGGATGCCTAGACTTGACGTTCCGTAACATTTCTGACTCAACCGTACGGATGTCATCAATGATTGGCTTCTCCCATTCAGTCGACATTGCTCGCTTTAATAACAATTGAGTACATAACGCTATCTAAAGGGATGCTGGATTTAAGTGCAACTTCGTCCCGTTTGAGGCATTTTTTACGAAGGAAATTCACGAAACATATATTGACCGGAAGCGGGACTAAGACGTAATCATGGATTACATTGAGGCATTAAACAATTTGACTGCAGCAGATGCTATGGATATTTCGCCCACTGTTTTGAACTATGAAGGCAGTCTAGAAGATGCTCTCGAACTCATAGCAAATGAAAACCGTCCGGATGTTGCCGTTGGGACTGAGAGTACTATTGCCGGATTTGTTCATGCTCAAGATATAACAGGCATACTGGCCCGTGGAGAAAGCATTAACATTCCGCTGAGGACATTTATTGATTCGTGCAGTCTATCTGGAAGCAAGCCCTGTATTCAGGTAAGACCAGAAGAGTCACTGATGAATGTAATGAAAGTAATGGACAGCTGGGGTAAAGATAACATTCTGGTAGTTGGAGAAAATGAAGAACCCCTGGGCATTATTTCAGCCACAGGGGCAATAAAATGTTTATGGAAAATGGTTTCAGAGCCTCTGCTTACCAAGGCTGGCCCAGCGGAAGCTGAGTGAAGAAGCTTGCTGCCTGTGCACAGTAGTCTACTACGACATCAGGCCAGAGACCGATCACAACAGTGGCAATTACACAAACTGCAATCGCGACAGCCATTGTAACTGGCAGACGGATCTTGTCGTGAGAAGCTGGCTTGTCTACATACATGTATTTGACTACACGTGCATAGTAGTACAGAGACAGAGCACTGTTCAAGATACCTGCGATCGCAAGCCAGACTAACCATCCCTGATCCATTATTGTAGATGCTTCAATTGCTCCAGAGAACAGATAGACTTTACTCCAGAAACCTGAGAGCGGTGGAATACCTGCAAGAGCAAACATGAAGATCATCATCGCAAATGCAACCAAAGGTGCGCGTGTGGACAATCCCTTGTAGTCTGTGATTTTCTCTCCGATACCTGCCTTGTAGATTAATGCACCCACAACAATGAAAGCACCGGCCTTCATGAACGCGTGTGTAATCACGTGGAATATACCGCTTTCAACTGAGAACTGGGTTGCCACTGCAATTGCAATGATGATGTAACCTGCCTGTGCGATTGAAGAGTATGCAAGCATTCTCTTCATGCTGGTCTGTGCCAATGCAAGCAAGTTTCCAACAGTCATTGTCAGGATTGCAAGTATTCCAACTACTACTTCCCAGTCTGCTTTCAGTGCAATTAATGCAACTAACAGCATTTTGAAGAGCAGTACGAATCCCATGCTCTTTGATCCAGCGGCTAAGAGTGCGGATGTCGGAGTTGGAGCTCCTTCATACACATCCGGTGCCCACATATGGAACGGAACCAATGCGATCTTGAAGCCGAAACCAGCAATCATCAGACCGATACCCAGCAGAGCCAGGGAACTTGATCCGTTGAGAGCAAAGTACTCGTTCATCAGTTCGAAGTTTGTTGTTCCAGAGAGACCATAAAGCAGTGATATACCGTATAATGCAAGGGCGGTTGAGAAACCACCGATGATTACGTATTTTACACCGGCTTCTGTGCTCAGCTTATCTTTCTTGCGGAATGCCACTAAGGCATATGATGCGATTGAAGTTGTTTCGAGACCTACAAACATCATGATGATGTCGCTTGCAGAAGCTACCATCATCATACCTGCTGTAGCCAGCAGAGTCAATGAGAAGAACTCTGCCAGGTGTAGGTCTTTTTCAATGTATCTGGAAGCCAGTAAGCATACTAACGCAGATACTGAAAGGAACACCAGTGAGAACACTGCTGCAAAGACATCAAATGTCATCATTGGCGTTCCGTTGAATACAATCGGATCTGGATATCCATCCATTATGTTGTATACCACAATCGCTGCGCTGATCAAGATTCCCACTAAGGAAACTCCTGCAAGGCCCTTGCTAGATTTCACCAGACGGTGAATTGCTGGCAGGACCACAGCAAAGAGGATTATCACTAGCATTGGGTAAAATGCAGCGTACGAATTCTCTAAGTCAAAGTTAAGATCCATTTCAAATCACCCCTGGTATACTCAGAAACGGAAGAGTTGGTGTGATTACATCCATCAGTGCTGAAGGCCATACTCCCAGCAGTACTATGAGCAGGAGGAGAACCACTATTGGAGCTACTTCGAACCAATGAGCATCGCGAATGTTGTCGGTGCGGATCTTGGTGGTAAGTTCTCCGAAGATTGTTCTCTGCATTGCCCACAGGTAGTAAGCAGCAGTTAAGGCCACGGTCATGAGTGGTATGATTATCCAGTACCAGTAGTTTGTTCCTAACCAATCAAAGGTTGCTGTAAACACGGAGAATTCAGCTACGAATCCGGCAAGTCCAGGAAGACCCAGAGAGGCCATAAAGCTGAACATCATGATTACAGAGACTATTGGCATCTTTGTAACTAAACCGCCCAGAAGTGGGATTTCCCTTGTTCCGGCTTTGTGCTGGAACATACCGCATACCATGAAGAGTACAGCCGCGATGATACCATGGGCAAACATCTGGAATATTGCTGCAGCGATTCCAAGCTCTGAGAGAGTGGCGATTCCTAGCATCACAATACCCATGTGGCTGATTGATGAGTATGCAACCATTTTCTTGAGGTCTGTCTGCGCGAGACAAGCAAAGGCACCATATACCATCGAAACGACACCTATGGCGGCCAAGATCATCTGCCAGTTGATTACAACTCCAAATATCTCGTACGAAACATCGACCGGGAAGATTGGAAGACAGACACGAATTATTCCGTATGCACCCATTTTAAGCAGAATACCTGCAAGTAGCACGGATCCTGCTGTAGGCGCCTGCACGTGAGCATCTGGAAGCCAGGTATGGAATGGAACCATAGGCATCTTGACGATGAATCCAAAGAACAGGGCTGCGAAGATCAGAGTCCTCATGCCAGATTCCAAAGATCCAGATACAGATGCTATCTGAGCCATGTCAAATGTGTAATAGCCTAGATCTCCTGCAGCTGTGAAGTACAGTGCAAAGATACCAAGCAGCATTACCAAAGACGCTACGTGTGTGTATATAAGGAATTTAATTGATGCGTATGATTTGTTTGGTCCTCCCCATATGGATATGAGGAAGAACATTGGAATAAGCACGATCTCCCAGAAGATATAGAAGAGGAAATAGTCCAGAGACATGAAGACTCCGAGTACACCTACTTCTAGCACTAACATGAGAGACATGTATGTTCTTGTTTTCTCTGAGACGTCCCAGGAGAACAAAGTTGCAAGGAATACCAGCAGAGTAGACAGGAAAACCATTGGAAGGCTCAATCCGTCTATTGCAAGGTTGTAGTTGATACCGAGCTGTTCTACCCATACGTAGTTCTCAGAGAACATGAAGCCCCCATTGCTTGAGCCGTAGTATGCAATCAGCACAAGGGCTGAAAGAACCAAGGCTACGAATGAGAACGCCAATGCTATTGATTTGGCGAGCTTAGCGCTCTTCTTTCCAAAGAAGAAGGCAGCTAATGCCCCGATTAAGGGAATTATGATTAAGAGGGACAATACTGGAATGCCCTCTAGAGTATCAGCCAGAGATGTGGCGAGATTATCTAACATTAGAACATACCTCCGAAAGCAAGGAGGAGAATCACAACTAGCGACACTCCAACCACAACGATACTAGCATAGGTCTGGACAAGACCGTTTTGTACGAATCTCAGTAATTTTCCAACAAGTGTACAGATCAATGAGATCAGTTTGACAATTCCATCGATGATGTTTCTGTCAAACCAGTCAACTGCCTTTGCTATACCGTATATCACTTTTGTTCCGAAAAGGTCGTAACCGGCAGTAAATCCATACCTGGCCAGTAAGACATTTCCAAGTTTCTTTCCGATTTTGCTTTCAGAAATCCTTGCAGGATCGATTGTCTTGGAGTAGTACATCAGATATGCTACTGCAATACCAAGGATTGCAACGACTATTGACACATACGTAAGCGGCTGCTGGAACATGTCAATGATCATGTCTGTTCCTGAAGCAATGTGCATTGTTTGCAGGTATGCCGCAGGTTCAAGTGTACCTTCCATTCCAAGGAGAATACCGGCAAGACCAGATCCTACTGCTAATACAGCTAAGATCACGAGTGGAATCCACATCACTTTTGGAGCTTCGTGGGCGTGATCATAGATCTCCTGATCTCTCGGCTTTCCGCTGAAAGTAAGGAACCATAGCCTGAACATATAGAATGCTGTGATGAATGCTGCAATGATACCAAATGCATACAGCAGGTAGAATCCTGTATTATACGCACCAGTTTCAAACACAGTCGCCAAGATTTCATCTTTAGACCAGAATCCGCTGAACGGCGGAATACCTGCTATAGAAATACAACCCAGCAACATCACAGTAGACGTGATTTTCAGCTTCTTTGACAAGCCTCCCATCCGCATCATATCTTCCGTATGCACAGCGTGTATCACCGCACCTGCGCTTAAGAAGAGCAATGCTTTGAAGAAAGCGTGGTTCATAAGATGAGACATACCAGCCATGTATCCAGTGTTTGGATCTCCAGATACTGCAAAGAGATAACCTGAAGCTCCTAATGCAAGGAACATGTAACCAAGCTGGCTGATTGTAGAGTATGCAAGGACTCTCTTGATGTTTGTATTATTGAGAGCCATTGTTGCAGCGAACAGCGCTGTGAATCCACCTACTGCTGCGATGATTATCAGAGTGTCTGGTGTTTCTATGAGCACTGGATAGGACCTTGCTACTAAGTATACACCAGCTTTAACCATTGTTGCTGCGTGGATTAAAGCAGATACTGTAGTTGGACCTTCCATAGCATCTGGAAGCCAGTCGTGCAGAGGGAACTGCGCAGATTTACCGATTGCACCTCCAAAGATCATGAAGGTACCAATTGTCAGTAATGTGTCGCCGCCTGTGAACAAGTCTACATTGTTGAAAATGTAGTCAAAGTCCAGATTGCCTTTGAATCCTACAAAGAAGATTATCAGGCCGAGCATTAACATTATGTCACCGATTCTGGTGACGAGGAAAGCCTTCTTTGCTGCAGAAGCAGCAGACGGCTTTGTGTTCCAGAATCCGATTAACAGATAGGAACACAGACCAACTAACTCCCAGAAGATAAACATCTGCAGATAGTTGGATGCAAGGACTAATCCAAGCATTACACCAATGAACAGGGAGATGATTGCATAGTATCTGCGTTTCTTTTCTCCCTCATCATGCATGTATCCTATTGAGTATATTACAACAAGAGTTGCAATGAATGATACTACAATAAGCATCAATGCAGTCAGGTTGTCGATGTAGATACCCATGTTGAATGTGAATCCATCAACGATCATCCACTCAAGAGATGCTTTGTAAACATCACCGGTGGTTAAAGTTTCATAAGCTACTAACAGAGAAAGAACACAGGATATAGCTGCCATTATGATGGCGATTGGTGCTCCTCCTTCCGCTTTTTTAAACAATTTGTTTCCCAGGAATCCAACGACTACAAATGCAATCAATGGAAAGATGGGAATTAACCAGGAATATTCAGCGAACACTTTACCACCTCAAGAGTTTGACTTCGTCAACGTTGACAGTGTCCCTGGCTTTGTACAAGGTCATTACGATAGCAAGACCTACTGCTACTTCAGCTGCAGCTATTGCAATAGCAAATACCGCAAACACTTGTCCAGTCAATCCTCCAGTGTATGAGGAGAATGCGACAAAGTTTATGTTGGCTGCATTCAGCATAAGTTCAACACACATCAGCACGATGATTGCATTTCTTTTTGTGAGAACTCCTACTGCTCCGATTACGAAGAGAATCGCTGAGAGACAGATGAACCATTCCAATGGAATCATTCCTTATCCTCCTCCTCTTCTTTTGCAAGATATACGCCTCCAAGCATAGAGACGAAAAGCACAATTCCTACTCCGATCAGAGCTAGTCCGTAGTTGTCAAACATCAGTTTACCAAGCTCGTAAGTGTCGGTATTCTGCTGAGTGTATCCTGTTGAAAGATCGCCTGTCAGTATAGGCCACAGCAGTACTGATAAGAACAGTATTCCGACGAGGACCATCACGACTGAGTATACTACACGCTTATTCATCGCGATCACCACCCAACAGCTTGCGCTTTGTCAGCATGATACCGAACAGCATCAGAACTGAAACTGCTCCGACATAGATCAAAATCTGAATCAACGCAAGGAATTCAGCACCTAAGAAGATGTAAGTAAACGCTACGCCCATGAACGCCAAAGCGAGCCACATAACGCTACGTACAATTTCTTTGGAATACAACACTAATATTGCTCCAGCGATTGTCACTATAGCAAAGAATAGGAAGAAGAATTCGTCCCAGCCTATGGATGCTCCTAAAATCTCCCAGGCCATTACTGCACCTCCTTCATACAGAGCGCACTCTTGGGGCAAACTTCTACGCAGTTTTCACAAGATACGCACTTATCATTATCGAAAACAGGCCTTTTAATCGGACGGCCTTTTTCATTTACGCCCATCTCCTTCATTTCAACAGCGTTTACCGGGCAGATTTTTACACATTTTGAGCATCCGATGCACTTGCTGTCTTCAAGGGATGGCAGATCCTTGTTCTCCAATGCAGGTCTGGGAGCTGCTCCAGTATGAAGTTCTGCTGGCAAGACTTCCAGAATATGAACTTCATTTCCAGGTACTCCCTCGTATTGCAACTGATAAGGATCGTAGATTAATGCTCCACGTGTAAAGGAGGCTAGCTCGTATTCGGGCGTGACGATCATGGCATCAGTGGGACAATATTCCGCACAGTAACCACACATCATGCAGCGACCGACATTTACTCTCGGCCTCTTTACTTTAGCAGGAGTCTCGACACCATCTTTTGGAAGATCGTCGACTTCCATCATATCAATGCATCTGTTGGGGCAGATACGCATGCATACTCCGCAACCTATGCACTTGTCAAATCTGAGTCCGGGACGACCGCGGTATACATCAGGAAGAACTAGTTTCTCCCAGGGATACAAGACGGTTGTCGGTTTATGGATTGTAGACTTGAGTGTTTGTTTTAATGTAAGGGCAAGAGGCTTCAGGAGGAAACCTGTCAGGCCTAGCTCTTTAGACCTTTGTTTATTGGATCTTTTTGCTTCAGCCATTTTAGAACACTCCTGTTGCTTTTAATGCGATTGCAATGAACACGTTGATTGCAGCCAGAGGCAGGAGTCTCTTCCACCCGATGCTCAGGATCTGATCGGTCCTGACACGAGGCAGAGCACCTCTTACCCAGATCATAACGGCAAACACGATGAATGCTTTGAGTAAGAACCAGACTTCTTCCGGTATGATACTCGGGAATGGTCCGTCCCATCCGCCAAGGAATAACAAAGCAACTACTGCACAACCGGCATAACCACGGAAGTAATCAGTAAGCATCATCAAACCAAATCTGAAACCACCGTATTCTGTACCCCATCCTTCTACAAGTTCTGCTTCTGCTTCAGGAAGATCGAAAGGAACCCTTTCCGCTTCAGCAGTAATTCCTATGAAGAATACTATGAAACCAATAATCAATGGTATTCCTAACCACATATTGGCTTGCTGCCAGGCTACAATGTCACCGTAGTTCATGCTTCCAGTCAGAATAATAACTGATACTACAGCCAAGAACAACGGAATTTCATAAGAAATAATCTGTGCGGCTGCACGCATTCCACCGATGAGGGTATATTTGTTGTTTGAAGCCCAGCCACCGAGCAGAATAACGAACGGTGCAATACAGAAGATTGCAAAAGTCAGAAGCACACCGAGTTCTGAATTGGACATATACCACTGAGTACTCAGTGGAAGAGTACCTAGCAAAAGTACAGATGTTCCAATGTATAGAACAGGCACTAAGTTGAAAACGCCTTCATCAGCATTTTCGGGAATGATTGTCTCTTTCAAGAAGGTCTTCAAACCATCAGCGATGTTCTGGAAATAACCCAAAGGACCAACCATTGTACCTCTGCGGTCCATCAACCTTCCCAGCATCTTACGTTCCTGCCAGATCATTGTGATATCCACAAGGAATCCGACAATGAAGACGAAGATACCAATGAGCAGCAACATAATTACTGTTCCCAAGGTATCGCTCATCAGGAAGTCGGCGAATCCATGAAGACCCAGCCAGTTGAAGAATGCGCCTAAGACGTCATCCATCAACCAGTTAGTTAAGGCATCCATTCCGCCCCATAAGTCAATAGATACACTGCTCATCTAAATCACCTGTCCGTTTCACCCATGCAGACATCGATCATACCCATGATGGATGGGACATCTGCTACCTTGCATCCGTTTACCATGACAGGTGCGGCAGAAAGCGTAACGAAGAAAGGACTTCTTACTTTCAGTCTGAATGGCTTCTCTGTTCCATCACCTATAACATACATCAGACTCTCTCCACGAGGGTCTTCCATTCTAGCCATACCTGTGCCTTCTGGAGCATAGCGCGGAGGCTTTACTCTGACAGGACCTTTGGGCATCTTTTTGAGAGCGTCACGGATAATTTGAACAGACATTCTCATTTCATCCATTCTTACTCTGTATCTTGCGTAAACATCACAATCAGGCTGTACGCAGGAATGCCAGTCTAAGTTTTCATAGACTTCATATGGATCATCTTGACGGACATCAAAGTCCACACCGCTTCCACGCAGGCTTGGTCCTGTAACGCCGAGGTTAATGGCGTCTGCTGCAGAGAGAGGTGCTAGATCTTCCATTCTCATTCTGAAAACAACGTTACGATCGACGAGGTCTTCGTACTCATCCATACGCTTTTCAAAAAAGTCTAGAGTTCTAACAAGGTCTCTTTCCCACTCAGGGGTTGTATCATTTCTGACACCACCGATACGAGTGTAATTATATGTCATCCTCGCACCGCACAATGACTGGAAAAGATCCATGAAAAGCTCTCTTTCCCTCATTGCATAAAGGAAAATAGTCAGGTTACCAAGATCTGGACCGATAGCAGCCAACCACATCAGGTGTGATGCGATTCTCTGCAGTTCATCAGCGATTACACGGATGTATTTAGCACGCTCAGGAACTTCCAGTTCCATGAGGTCCTCTACTGCCAAGCAGTATACGTGGCTCCATGTATATGATGAACCATAACAGAGTCTGTCGGCCATGGGAATGATCTGCGGATATGTTCTGTCTTCCACCATCTTTTCCCATCCGCGGTGAAGATATCCAATGACTGGCTCAGAATTTGTAACGGTTTCTCCATCTACTTCGATACGAAGATTCCAGAGACCGTGTGTCATAGGGTGCTGAGGACCCATGTTAATCCACATCTTTGCCATTTCAGAGACCTCCACTCTTGAAGTCCTTCCTCATCGGGAAGAACTGAACATCCTCATCCAGCAGAATCCTCTCAAGTTTTGGATGATTCTTGAAAATTATACCAAACATATCATAGGCTTCTCTCTCGTGCCAGTTAGCTCCACCCCACAAAGGAGTGATGGAGTCTACTTCTGGATTGTCACGAGGCAGATCAACAACAATCTCAATTGTGATTTTGTTGACATATGATGTGATGTGGTAGACTACCTGGAAGCGATCCATACGATCTACGCCAGATACACATGAGCAATGTTCAAAGTTAAGCGCGTCTTTAAGGAACGTGCAGAGTTTTAAAATCGAGTCTTTGTCCGCAGTAGAATATATTCTACGGGGTTTATTTTTATCAAGGATTTTTACTTCATCTGATGAAAATTCTGAAGTGATTTTTTCCTTGACCTGGTCAATTGTAAACGCATCAGCCAAATATATTCACCTCAGTCATCCAAAAATGTACCTTGCTGTTCTACCTTGATTTTCTCTTGCAGTTTCAAGAAACCATCAATCATGGCTTCTGGCCTAGAGGGGCATCCGGGGATGTAAATGTCGACTGGAATAAAAGTGTCGACACCCTGCACAACATTGTATGAATCATACCAGGGTCCACCTGAAATTGCGCATTCTCCCATAGCCACGACCCATTTTGGATCGGGTATTTCCTCATAGAGACGACGAAGAGCAGGACGAAGTTTTTTTGTTACCCATCCATTCACAAGAAGAACATCAGTCTGTCTTGGTGAAGAACGGTACACAACACCGACTCTCTCTGCATCGAATCTAGGGGCAGACGCAGCAGCCATTTCCAGAGCGCAGCATGCAATACCAAAGTGCAGAGGGTGCAGAGAGTTTCTCTGTGCCCAACTCCAGATCGGAGCTGTTGCTTTGTCAACGAGTCTCTTTATCCCGCTGGATCTGCTGAGTTCATCAACGACCTCACGGGACCAAGACTTAAACTCATCGGCAGTCATGGCAATGGCATTTGGAAATAGACTCAAATCCATAGCTTCTCCTCCTTCTTGAGAGCGTAATATACACCGACTAAAAGCAGTGCAAAGAACGCCAACATCATTAGTTTAGCATCGAACATGAGATAATCAAACGAGAGTGCCCAGATCATCAAAAAGATTGTAACTACATCGAAAACAACGAAAATAATTGCAAACATATAGAACTGAAAATGGAACTGGATCTGTGCACCACCGATTGGAACCTCACCGCATTCATAGGTCTCCCGCTTAAGAGGCGTCACTCGAGTAGGACGGAAAAATCTTGAGACGTAGAATGCCAATATCGGAAATCCTAACGCAACCACTGTGAAGATTGCGACCGGCAAATAGGTATCCCAGAGCATTGGTCGGACAATATGATGCCTCTATAAATACATTGTCGAAGCGATAATTTTGCAGCCAGTGAAGACGCCTACTTGGCGTTAAACCATCGTTTATTAAAAAAATCCACGGAGATAGATAATACAAAGTCTGTTAAAATCAAAGGGAAGATTCAAGAATCATTTGAGCAGTTAGGCGTTTAGTTTAACATTGAATTGCAAACCAACGGTGCATATCATGAGTAAAAAATTTGGATTTATTGGCGCAGGCAATATGGCCGAGGCATTGATGAAAGGATTGATCAACGGACAGCTCACAACCGCTGAAGAGCTTATTGCCAGCGAAGTTGTCGCTGGCAGAAGAGACTACATTAAAAAGAATTTGGGAGTGAACGTAACTGCCAGCAACAAAGATGTTGTGAATGAAGCTAAAGTGATCGTACTGGCAGTAAAACCAAATGTCGTTGCTACAGTATTGGATGAACTGAAACCCAGTCTGACTAAAGACCATCTGGTGGTTTCTATAGCTGCAGGTGTGAAGATTTCATCCATTGAATCTCATCTCAACGAAGGCGTCAGAGTGATAAGAGTCATGCCTAACCAGCCCTGTCTAGTCAGCGCATCTGCGTCTGCCTTTGCTCTTGGAACATACGCCGGTGACGATGATAAGGCATTAGTCCAGAAAATGCTGGAAGCTGTAGGAATTGCATATGCAATGGAAGAAAAACAGCTCGATGCTGTAACAGGCCTCAGCGGTTCAGGACCAGCATATATCTATCTGGTGATTGAGGCATTGTCAGACGGCGGAGTAATGGCCGGCCTGCCGAGAGATGTTTCTACTGCACTGGCTGCACAGACTGTCTTAGGTGCTGCAAAAACAATACTGGAAACAAAAATGCACCCGGGCCAGGCAAAGGACATGGTCACTTCCCCCGCTGGAACAACCATTGAAGGAATGCGCATCCTTGAAAATTCAGCTGTAAGGGGAGCATTCATTGATGCAGTCCTAGCAGCAACTGAAAGATCTAAAGAGCTGGGCAAAAATTAAGCCCTCATCTCTTTTTCTTTTTAAAGATCAAACCTTTGACTACCCGGGGCGCACTGCGGAATACGCTCTGGCTGTCCCATTCCAATTCTCTTTTTTGACAGATCGTAGATTCCATCAGCTCCATTCCCCGGCCCCTCAGTGCATCCAAAGCGGCTTTTCGGTCTTCTAAGCTCTGAATTTTTGTAGCTGCTTCTACTTCAGACAGCAGCGCCCTGGCCTCTTTAGACCTGGAAGTGATTTCATCATATTCTTCCTGAGTGATGTGTCCTACGTCAAGCCTCACCCTGCTGAGAAGATCCGCGGCATCATAAGATGTCTGAGCAATCTGATCCCTGGTCATCCATTTTGTTTCGTATGAGAGAACATCCTTCCAGCTGGGGCTTGTAAGCCTGACCCTATGCTCCTCAAGAGTATGTGCCAGCAGCTTATAGCCGTATTTTTCAGGATTCTCAAAAGCAAAACTTCCTGGGTCAAGGAATGGAGCCAGAGGCGATGTGTAAATGTGCAGCCTGCTGTCATTGCCGTTGCTGCCGTATAAGTCTCTGGTATATTGTGCTGAACTGATGGCAGACTCCGGAGTCTGCTCAGGAAGACCAATCATGAAAAACATATCGAATCTTTGGCAGTTGTTCTGAAGCGCGAATCCGATGCTTTTATTCATGGAATGGTTGTCAAACTTTCTTCCCAGAGCATAACGTACATTCTCTTCGTGAGAATCTGGAGAGAACTGAATCGAATACCTGCTGAATGTTGAGTCTGCAGCTTTAAAGAACGACTCCGGCGGAGGCACAAAGTATTCCAGAATTACATGGGTATCGATACCAAGGTTTTTGCACTCCTTGAAGAAACGTTCAGCATAACTTTCCCCGTGCTGCCTTAAGTCTCCTACTACAAAAACAGGAGCTTTCAGGTAATTTTCCACGTTGCTTATATCCTCTGCAACTTTTTCAGGGCTTCTGAATGCTGGCTTAGAGCGTGACAATACAATCTTGTTTGCTCCGCAGCTGCCTCCGCATACTGCGCAGCAGTGCGAGCATCCTCTGACGGTAAACGATACTGTAAGAGGATATCTGTCCCAGTCTTTGAAAGGCTTAGCTCCTTCCAGATCCATATTTTTTATTACAGACTTTATGATCCAGGCGTAATCAATATCCAGATAATCTAAATCGTCCGGGATGAAAGTCATATCATTTACGGTAATCTTGCCATCTTTCTTCCAAGTCAGATTCGGCACTTTAGACAGATCCCCTGATCTGCTTAATGTGTCCATCAGCGTAACGACTGGCTGTTCAACTGAGTCTCCTCTCAAAACCAAGTCTACCTGCGGATACTGAATCAATTCCTCCTGAAAATATGACGATGAAAATCCTCCAAAAAGTATCTTTGAATCAGGATGCAGCCTCTTGAGAATCTCAGCTACGGCTAGAGAACCATGAGCATGCGGAAGCCAGTGAAGATCAATGCCAAATACGTCTGAGTTAATCTTTGATAAAAACGCTTCTACGTCCAGCTTACTGTCATTCAGCATCATGCTGGCAAGGTTTATGATTCTGACCTTGTAACCGGCTTTGCTGAGATGGGCAGCCATCGTTGTAAAACCAAACGGATACATTTCAAAAACAGGAGTCGATGGTACCAGGTCGCTGACCGGCCCGTAAAACATAGATTCTTTTCTGAAATCATATACGCTGGGAGCGTGAATGAATACTAAGTCGTATTTAGCCATAGTCTGTTCGACCCCCCAGCAGATACACTCTAGAAAAATGTTTTCACGTGCCCTGAGTAAGCTGTTGGTGTGGCTGGATGCAAAACTTCTCGCGCATCATATATACATTAAATAGAAATTGTATGGTATAAGTTCCTCCATATTGTATAAGGATATGATTTAAATTCACAATATGCGTAGAAGTATTCAAGTTGGAATATATACAGCAGCCCAGAAGAAATACTGCTGCGGGATTGCCGCCTGCTCATCCCAGAGCATTTTGAGCAGAGCTGGCAGATAACTGCAGAAAGATGATTCTGTAAGTTGTATATTGAACAATGAAATTTCAAAACAGAGGTAGATCAGGTCCCGAAACGCCTCTGACGCATCTGGTATGAACGAATAGCACGAAGAAAATCAATCTTCCTGAAACCAGGCCAATATACATCCGTAAAATACAATTCAGAATATGCGAGCTGCCACAGCAGGAAATTTGAAACTCTCTCCTCGCCTGAAGTTCTGAGAACTAAATCAGGATCTGGAAAGTCAGCTGTGTACAGGTAAGTAGAGACTGTGTCTTCACAGATATCGTCTACCTCCATCTCCCCGTCTTTGACTTTCTGCGCGATCTGCCTGATTGCATGAGTTATTTCCTGGCGGGAACCATAGGCCAGTGCAATATTGTAATAGTGATTGGAATACTCTTTAGTCTTCTCTTCAGCGATCTCTATGGCATCAAGAACATTCGGCGGAATTAATTCTCTCTGACCTAAGACTTTTACTTTTATTCCATATTTGTGTACTCTGTCGTCATCAGCCAGTTTTATGAAATTTTCTTCAAAAAGATCCATCAGCGCAGATACTTCCTCAGCGCTGCGCTTTCCATTTTCAGTAGAAAAAGCGTAAACTGTCAAGATCTTAATGTCAAGCTCCATACACCAGTCTAAGACTTCTTCAAGCTTGTCTTTGCCTTTTATGTGTCCTTCGGTGGAAGAAATCCCAAGCTCTTTGGCAAACCGCCGGTTGCCGTCCATGATAACCGCGATGTGATGCGGTATATCACCCTCCGATACCTCCTTGAATAGAAGTTTCTCATATGTCTGATATGCAGTACTTGAGATCGCTTTAGAGATTTCTTGTTTCATTACCTCACCAAAGATCCCGATGATGATTATTCATCGAGAATGTCTGCGGCCATAAGACCCATATCAAAGCATCCTATCGCAGCAACAGCTCCAATAGTTCCGTTTTCACCGGTGATTTTTATAATTTTCGCTCCGCCATCGGCGGCAGCCTTCTTGGCGTCATCGACTGTAAGAATTTCTTTTTTAGCTCTCAGGCCGTAATCAGAGAGCTCCTGCGGAATTTTAAGACCCTGATAAACCGCCAGTGTTGTATCATCTGAATATGTATTTTCACGAAGATAGTTCACTACATATTCTGTAAGCTTTTCCACTTCATCTTCCCTCACGGCAAACGATACGCCTACGGCGGCGCAGTTAGTCGTCTTTTCAGGAACTTTTGGATTAAGCTGTGTAATTTTATGTTCGAGGAACTTGCCGTAGGGAGCTGATCTAGCCATTTTCAGCATCAGAACCCATGAAGCCCCCTTTTCTTTGGTGTCTGTATCATCTGCAGCATACACTACGCGCACCATTTTAGGGGTGTAAATATTTACCAAAACTCTGTTGGCTCCCCCTACTTTAAACCCTTCGGGGTATTCAGCCTTAATTACGCCTGGCCCCTGAGCCAGACAGACACCGACACCGACACTTGCCCCTGCCAGACCAACCCATGTTGTTTTTACAAGATCTCCCTCGATCTTAACGGCTTTCAAAGCAGAGGCCCCTATGCCTTTCGCTGCAGGACCGAAATTAACTTCACCTTCTCCAAGGTCTGCATCCATGACGAGCATGTTGCCGTCTGTGCGTATACTCCTGAGAACACCGCCGCTGCGTTTCCTGTTGGCAATATCCCACTCCATAGCACCTTTAACATCACAACACTCGATCAGCGTAGCTATGTTGTTTTTTTCATCAACTAAGGTGTAGAAACCTTGGCAGAAAAGCTTACCATGCGTTTTAATAAGCTCATCTGGGGTGATTACTAAAGACATGATGTACAGTCTCCGATTCTTAAACTCATCATTGTACCTATAAATAGCTCTTACGGTCTGGCAGACATAAAAATTATTTGCTGGGCATATATTCTTTGGCAATCTCTATAGAATTTTTCAGACTTTCAAGAGCTTTTCTGCTGTAAAAGGTTGCAGCCGGATGGTAGGCAATCAGGACTTTGATCTCATTGCCTGCGATCATTACTGGAATCATAGTGTTGGCTTCCGAGCCCATTTTAACGTCCCTTCCGATCAAGTCTTTTGCAGCTGACCTGCCCAGAGCAATGATCAATTTCCGATCTTTAAGTTCCTGCTCCAGCCTTGGATAGCATGCTTCCATTTCTTTTGACGTTGGATCCCTGTTGTTGGGAGGTCTGCATTTTACAGTATTTGTAATAAAAATACTGCTCCTGGCAAGGCCTACTTCCTCCATAAGTCTGCTTAGTACCTTGCCAGACTTTCCTACGAAGGGTTTCCCCAGCCGATCCTCATCAGCTCCGGGAGCCTCTCCTACAAACGCAACCGGAGACTGAGGATCTCCATCAGGCATGACAATATTTTGTCTGCCTTCGCAGAGGGGACAATCTTCACAGGAGATCATCGTTTCAACACATCCTCTGCAGTTATCAGAGACAGCAGTTCGACTCCTTTTTCTCTTAAGAGCTCTGAACCGCCAGACTGCCTGTCAACAACACAGAACACATTTTCAATAATGCCTCCGGCGTTTCTCACTACATCTACAGCTGTTGAAACAGAACCTGCTGAGGTGACCACATCTTCCACCATTAGGATTTTAGAGCCTTCAGTCATTGTCCCCTCGATCAGTTTCTGTGTGCCGTGATCCTTTTTTTCTTTTCTTACCATAATATATGGAATTTTAGTTCTCAGAGAAAGTGCCACTGCAAGCGGTACAGAGCCAAGGGCCACTCCACCAATTAAGTCAAACTTTAACCCGGCAGCTGCTATGCTTTTAGCCATCTCGTCCGCGATTGTCTCGAGAACGTACGGGTCTGTGCTGGCTTTTTTAATATCGATATAATACTCACTTTTTTTTCCAGAAGCGAGCGTGAAATCCCCATAAGCCAGAGCATTACAGCTTACTAGCGCGTTCTTAACTCGGTCGTTCATGTTTACCAAGGCTCCTTTTTCTTTCCCATTTTAAAACCGATGATGTTTACAGAACGATGCAGAACCGGCACTATGATTAATACCGTAACTAATGAAATCAATCCTGTGCCTGTGACATAGGTTGAAATCAGCCAGTCTGGGAAAAACAAGCAGGTGACAAGCATTGCACCAGCTACAAAATCATACTGATCGAGTACCGGGGCTTTCTGTCCCCTTTCCATTCCCAGCCTGCGTTTGATAAATGCACCGCACATGTCGCCCAGCAGTGATCCCAGTGCGAGAGTGAAGACTATTCCAATGTTCTGCGGGAAAGATCCGTACCCCCAAAAATCTACTGGATCAAATAAATAGGCGATAGCAATCAGAATTATTCCAAGAAATGTTCCAGAGGCCACTCCGCCGATAAGCCCACCCCAGGTTTTACCGTCACCTAAGATGCGTTTTCCCCTCCAGGTCTTGCCAAAATCAATCGGCGTTCCGCCGCCGAAGAGAACAGCTGCTGAATTTGGTATCAGGGCCGGCAGGAAAAGGAAGATGCCGAGTACGATAGCCGTAAGAACTTCTGAAACGTCCATTGAGCATGGATAACTCACAGGGGGTTAAATGTTTTCTACATCAGCGGCCTGCAAAAAAGTTAAGAATATCATTTACAGGAGCTTCAGACAGGTGAGAAACAAAACGGTCTGAAAACTGAACTGCCCGTTTATCAAGTATCAGTGCTATACCAGTATCATCTTCGGTACGTATGAGCCTTCCCAGAGTCTGCAGCAGTCTTCGGGTAACAGGTGCTTTGACAGTATATTCCCAGCCCCTTCCAAACTTAATCTCATAATAATGCAACAGAGCCCTCTGCTTTGCATTAGGCTTCGGATAAGGTATCCCTTCTAAAATTTCAATTTCCAGTTCATCGCCTGGGAAATCTATCCCTTCGCTTATTCTGCCGCCCATTACAGCAAATAATACTGCTGGCTTTGAAGACTTGAAACTTTTTACTTCATTCATGAGTTCATGCTGCTGCATGCCTTTTCTTTCCATGAAGACATCATTGTGGATTCTGAGCAGAATTTTGTCTTCGAGGAACTTATTCATTAAAGTATACGATGAGAAGAATACTGCAGTATTCTTGTTACAGGTGTTGCATACAGAAACTGTGTAATCTTCCATTTTTTTGATGATTTCTTCATCTTTCAGCAGCTCTTCGTATTTTGTCGTAACATCGCCTGTATAGATTACTGAACGTTTTGAAGGGTCAAAGGGAGATGGAAAGATAATGGAACGCGATTCTTTCGGTATTCCGATTGATGCCCTGTATTCATTCAGAGGAGAAAGAGTTCCAGACATATGGAGAGATGAATAACAGCTGAAAACAGGCAGACATGCTATAGATGGATCCATGCAGTATGCTTCAAAAGCCGGATTTTCTCCTCCAGTTATCAGCTTGACATAGAATTCTTCATATGTGTCCGCCCAAAGCTGTAGGAAGTTTCCCAGAGAATATATGTATGATCGGGGCAGCCTGCCCTTTTTTCGTTTGACATCCCGTATTGTATCTCCAAATTCTGAAATATTCTCCGCTGCAGCATCCAAGGCATGAGATGTGATGAAAAAAGCAGACATTAAACCGGCTTCAAGAAAATCTGGAGGGATTATACCGTCATCTTCAATGAGATATTCTTCTTGGGCTTTATTCAGCAGTATGTCAATCTGTTTTACAAAATCTCTTACGGTAATTCCCTTCAAAACTTCGGGATTTCCAAAATCATCCAGTTCCTTATTCACCAGCTCAATAACTTTTGAAGACAGTTTGAACGACTTTATCTCCCTGGCATATTCAGGAAGATTATGAGCTTCATCTACTATGACGATAAGATCTGTTTCTGAGATATTCATCCAGTCCAGAAGCCTTTGTCTTATGTATGGCGAGAAGAAATAAACATACGGCGCAGCTACAACCGTTGCGCGGGAAAGAAGATCTTTTGTAAGCTCATGTGGGCACATGCCGCGCTTATCACAATAATCTGAGAATTCTTCAACTGAAGGCAGATTTTCTCTGCAGTATTTTTCCACATCCTCAAAATCGGACGTTATAGTTTTCCGGTAAAATCTGCAGCCTCCTTCACTGTCGGAAATGGCTCTTGCTTTCTTTTCTGCACAAAGCTTAGAAAGTTCTTCCGGAGTACCAGACCGGAGATCTGGATCACGCTGCACTAAAGGACATGTGTTCTGTCTGCCCTGAATGGCAACTCCGAAAACAGGCGTGATATCATTTATCTTTCTCAGCTCCGTCATCACTTGGTGCTGCTGAGAATTCGTTCTTGTAAGGTACAGAACTTTCTTATCATTCTTCAGGGCGGTATCGAGCGTACCTGCTAAAGCACATACAGTCTTACCGGTTCCTGTCCCAGACTCAAGAACAAGATGGGAAGCGGAAGATGTCGAATCAGCTATGGATTCGACGAGTTCTTCCTGAAACTTACGAAATTTATAGGGAAAGAGTCCCATTGGCACAAGATAAGGAGCTAATGCTCCTTAAAAACTGCTTGCGCCGGGATTTTTGAGAGTGTCCCAGACACCGTCTTCCAATTCTTCATAGATGGAGACATCAGAGTCAGCATCTTCACCCTTCATGTCGTAACCGCATACCAATTCCAGAATGCGTTCCTTACGGAAAAGCCAATAGTGGATTCTCCACTCTCTTCCATCATAGAGGGTTGTCTCTTCACGTTCCGTAGTCAAAATCCCGGTGTCTTCCAACATATAGAAAGCATCCCGGTCTTCAGGCTCAAGAACGTTGTCGATCATGCGCTCGCTGTATCCAAAGAAATTCAGAATGTGCTGAGCCATCTCCTTTGCCTGCTCTTCTGGCATACCTTCCCTGTCTATGCCATTCCTGATAGCGATTGTTAAGTTTTCGAGAGTTAATACGCTCTCCATATCCATTTTTGATTTTGATGTCATACCTACACCCCTTGGTGATGGCTTTAACCTTCACTCTTCTGCAATCAACTTTCTAAACTTACATATATAGCAATTTAGTGTTGGTTATCACAATCTAGAATAATGCCTATATATGTTATCTAGTGCATATTACAATATGTATAAAGTTATGGCCATAACTTTAATTGAATACGTATGAACATATAATCCAATAAAGCTTATTTTGGCCTTGTTTTAACGGTGCTGAACTTCTTCCAGACTTTTTGATTTTATATTTAGGATTACAGTTATCGCAAACGCCAAAAATGCAAATAATGCACCACAGATGCCGACATACCTCAGACTTGCAAAAGTTACGATGACGCTCCCGCAGACTGACCCTAAAGCTATGCCGAAATTGAATGAAACAGGGCTGAGAGAAGATGCTAGATTGATAGATTCCGGAACATTCTGAGACGCTATGTTCAGAAAATGCATCTGTATTGAAGAGTTCATAAGATACATCAGAACGCCAAGGGCAAAGATGTTGATCAGGCCTGCTGCAGAATACAGAGTAGTAAGAGGAAGAACTGCTAGACAGATTGTCTGAATCAAGAAGGCCTTGGGCATCTTTTTCATTCCGCCTGAGGAAGCAATCCTTCCAGAGATCAGATTGCTTACGATAGAAGTTACTCCAAACAGCAGCAGGACGATACTTACATATTCTACTGGAACACCCAATTCAGTCTCTAAAATTGGAGTCAGATATGTGTAAAACACATATGATGCAGCAGCGCCGAAAAATACAATCAGCACTCCGAGAATTATCCGGACATCTTTGAACAGGATGAATTGGTGCGTCAGACTCTTAGATGTCATAACAGACCCTTGTCTGGGCAGAGTTTTGTACAACAGCAGAGTTACAAAAACGCTGACTATGCAGATTACAAAGAAAACATACCTCCATCCTATGACCTGAGTCAATGCAGTTCCTATTGGAACACCAATTATCGATGCTATGCTGAATCCAGAAAAGATCCATGCTATAACTTTAGGCATGTTTGCAGGCTCAGTCGTGTCCTTGGCAAAGGTCATTCCGATTGACAGCAGGGCTCCTGAAACCACGGCGGTCACGATTCTTGCAATCACGAGAACGACATAACTGGGCGCAAATCCGCAGAGAAGATTTCCCAGGATAAAGACTGCAGCCAGAAAGATCAGCAAATGCAGCCTGTTGAAGCTGCTGCTTATTGTAGTTATAAAAGGCGTCCCGATAGCATATGCAAATGCAAACAAAGATACAAGATTGCCGACAAGGGCAAGAGATACGTTCAGCCCTTCAGAGATATCCGGCAGAATGCCTACAATTATGAACTCACTGGTACCTAAGATAAAACTTAACAGAATCAGAGAGATTACAGGTAAAGTAAAAATCGTTGCAGATGATCTCACAAAGCCGCCTTCTTCCAGCCGATTGTCGTGTTATGTGCATCTTATACTTTTTCATTTTGCTTTTGAAGCGAAATAATACTTTTAAAAAAATAAATAAAAAGTGGTTTGTTTAGAACTGAAGGTATTCCCTTGAGTCTAAACCACTGAGTTTGATTGTGCGGACTTCTTTGAAATCCTTCACCTGGTTCATCTCTTTTATGAGATCTAAACTTACAGGCGTATCTACAGAAATCAGAAGAAGTGCATTTCCGCCTTTATCTTTCCTTCCCAGGCCCATTCTGGCAATGTTGATTCCCTTGTCTCCCAGAATGGCTCCTACACGGCCGATAATTCCTGGTACATCGGCGTGGGCGGAAAGCAGGAAGTCTCCTTCCAGTGGTATATCCAGATCGAAGTCGTCAATTCCAAGCAGACGAGGCTCAGACTCGGGGAATGCGGTTCCGCGGACTTCTCTCTTGCAGTTTTCAGATTCAATAGATACAGAGATCATGTTGACATAGCGTTTGGAATCTTCTACTTTTGATTCCATAACCTGTATGCCTTTCTCCTTAGCGATGTAGCTTGCATTGATGATGTTTGGAGACTCAGTTGACAGATTTGAAAGAACTCCCATCAAAGCAGATACCGTGATCATTTTTGTATCTACAGAAGCCAAGTCGCCGTATACAGTGACGTTTATTTTAGAAACCGGTGCATCGACCAGCTGTACTGCAAATGCTCCCAGTCTTTCTGCAACTGAGATGAAGGGCAGCACTTTTGGATCCATGCCGCGGACTGGTGCGTTGATGGCATTCTTGATTTTATGGTCAACTAAGAAAGACATGACTGCTTCTGCCATCTCCACAGAAACTTTTTCCTGAGCTTCTTTTGTAGACGCTCCCAGGTGAGGAGTGACAACGATATTATCCAGTGTAAGCAGAGGAGATCCTGTCGGAGGTTCCTGCTCAAACACATCGATTGCAGCTCCAGCAATCTTTTTCTCCTTCAAAGCATCATATAAAGCCTGGCTGTCAATAAGTTCTCCTCTGGCCACATTCAGGATCATGGCAGTCGGTTTCATTTTAGAGATCAGATCTTTGTTGATCAGATGGAATGTTCCAGGAGTCAAAGCTGCATGAATCGTGATGATATCTGCCTGCTCGACCACTTCTTCCAAGGACATCAGGCGTACACCAAGTTTTACAGCTACTTCTGGAGAAATGTATGGATCATATCCGATAAGCTTCATGCCGAATGATTTTGAGCGCTTTGCCACTTCTCCTCCTACACGGCCTATTCCAATAATTCCCAGAGTCTTGCCGTTCAGTTCAATTCCGGTGAATTTAGAACGTTTCCATTCTCCGGCTTTTAGAGAGACGTTTGCAGGAACCACGTTGCGTGCCAGAGACAGCATCATTGCCATCGTATGCTCCGCAGCTGAGATGATGTTCGCTGCTGGAGTGTTCATTACTAAAATACCCTTTTTGGTAGCGGCATTGACATCTACATTGTCTACGCCTACTCCGGCTCTTCCAACTACCTTTAATTTTTTACCTGCTTCTATGACATCTTCTGTTACCTTTGTACCGGACCTGATTACAAGAGCGTCATAATCGCCTATGATTTTTACCAATTCATCGTGAGGAATATTTGGTTTGGCATCGACTTCTACAGCGCCTCCCTTCCTCAGCATATCGAGACCCTCTTTGGAGAGTTCGTCACTAACTAACAGTTTTATCATTGCAATTCCTCTATGATTTCATCAATGTTTTTGAGAAGACCTTTTATCTCAGGAACGGTGAGATCTCCCATATGACCAATGCGGAATGTCATTTCTTTGATATCCCCATATCCGTTAGAGATTTCAAATCCGCGTTCGTTAAGCTTGCTTTGAAGCTTGCCGAATTCTATATTTTTCTTGAATATGACAGAGATTGTTTTTGATCTGAAACCTGCTTCTGCGAAGAGGCCCAGATTTTTCTCAGCCCATGCATGTACTGTATCGGCCATCTCCTGATGTCTGGCGTATCTGTTTTTGACGCCTTCTTTCAGAATTCTGTCCAGCTGGAAATCCAAGCCGTACAGCAGAGATACCGGCGGAGTAGTTAGTGAGAAACTCTTGTCTGCCATTTTTTTCATCTGAATAAGATCGAAATAATAACCCCTGTTGGGAACACTTTCTGCTTTTTTCAGCAGACGGTCTGAGCAACAGATAATTGCCAGTCCCGGCGGAAGTGCGAGCGCTTTCTGAGTGCCGAAAACCACTGCGTCCGCATCCAATTCTTTCAGGTGCATATCGCTTCCGTAAGCAGCGGTAACTGCATCGATGAAGATCAGAGGGTCATGCTTGCTGCGGATCTCATCGCTTACTTCCTTCACTGGATTCAAAACTCCAGTAGAACTTTCATTAGCGATCATTGTAACGGCTTCAATCGAGTCATCGATCTGTCCATCCACATGCTCCGCCCTTACGGCTTTGCCCCATTCCACATCGATTTTCTTGACATTTTTACCATTGTCGCTGCCGATGCTCTGCCAGCGGTTTCCAAATGATCCGTTTGAGATACCAGCCATGTTTGACTTCACGCCGCATCTTACACAGGCTTCGAGGAGTCCTGAAGCTGAAGATGGGGACATCATGATATTCATGTCTGTGTCCAGGGTCTTGTGCAGTTTTTCAACTAGATTTGCCTGGAACTGTTCATAGTCTTTGCCACGATGAGTTATCATCGGTTTTGTCATGGCTTCGAGGACTTCTTTCCGGACCTCGACTGGACCAACTGTAAAAAGCGTGCGATTCAAACTATCCCCTCTCAATTCCGCGGTCATTAAGCGCTTGTGGCTATATTGATTTTCATATATAGTCTCTGATACTTCATGCTCTCAGCGCTTTTTTGTTCCGCGATACGGAGCAATCCGGTATGGAACATGCACCTGCAGCATTTTTCAGTATCGGGCAGGTTCAATTTGACAGTTGATGAGACTAGTGTCATTGAAGCCTGTACATGGATAAGCGCACAGAGGCGATCATCCTGTCCAAGGCTCATTTTTTAACTGTCAAGCGTTAGAGTCGCTCAGTGAGTTGCGGTTCTAATACAAGAACTTTATTTATACATGAATGCTCAGATTTGTACTGACAGTGAGATTGATTCCGTTATTCGGAAATTTCATGCAGTATAATGTCAGGCATCGGAAGAATCTAACGTTTTCAGCACTTCTTCATCCTTAGCCAATGCATCGCTGATGGGCTGGAGTTCTATGATATCAGCATCGAAAGCTCCATTGAGATGCAGAGTTTCCATCATGCCGTCCAGTTCATCTAATGACTCGGCTTCCACAATAAGAACTGCAGAACGCTGCCCGTGGAATAAGCCTCCCTCGAGTTTTCCATCAGCTTCCCACGATTCCAGGATTTTCAAACCGGGAATGATCTTTTCCGTGAGGATTTTACGATTCTCCTCATCGTTGTTTCCTATCCCGTCATTGTTAATTTTCATAAGTGCAAGAAATTTCATAAAATCCCACATACCAACTGATAGAATAATCCTTTCTACAGTCCGGCAGCCTTCTTGACTTCTCCAACAATATTGCGGTCACGGTCAAGAGCTGAAGATATTGTCTGCAAAGGGGCTACATCAACATCATACACATTCATAATCGGCAGGGAAGCCAATGTTTTATCCAGCTCTTCATAATCTTTTACAGAAAAAATGAATGCGCCTGAACGCTGCCCCTCTATGAAGCCGCCCATGACTCCATTGTCACTCTCGATTTCAGAAAGACGCTCCAGCGAGGGGATTATTTGATCGGAGAGCATGAATGCGGCCTCCTCTTCTGAGCCGCCGTATGATTCTTCCCTCAGTTTGAACATGACGAGATATTGTTCCATGCCCTCCAAGTCTGAGCAGAGCGGATTTTATTCTTTTCCGCTCAGTTCTCGGGAGGTTAAATGTGTATCAGCACTGTTTCTGCAGAGTGCCCAGCCGATGATCATTACTGCTGTTGAAATCGGCAGTGCTATCAGAAGGGGATCGATGAGCTGCCAGGGCTGCCCGAGAAGGGCATCGACTCCGAAGATCGCCCTGCATATTCCAAGCTGAGAAGACTCAGCGATGTGCACAAAGACAGTCCAGATGAACCATGAAACAATGCCTGACAATATGCTCCATAAAGCCGGTTTTTCAAGAGGCCTCTTGGAGAAGAGCGCCATGCAAAACGCTGGAAGCAGAGCACATGCACACAGTCCCATATACATAGCCGTGGCCCGTGCAATGATGTTTGCCGGCATACAGAACGCCAGTGCCAGACTGAGGATGATCATTACAAGCATTGCATATTTTGTAAGCTTCATTGAGGTCTTGGGTTCAACATCAGGATGTCTGATTTTTTGTACAGATTTGTAGATATCAAATCCTGCAGAAGTTCCCAGGGAGTGAAACACTGAACTCAGTGTAGACATGGCTGCAGACAGAAGAACGATCATGAAGATCGGAACGAAGAGTCCAAACAGCGAATTGGAGAACGCCCCGTCAATAAATGCCGGAATTATCTGGTCTACATTGTGCAGGTATGACCATGCGTCTACTCCGTAAGTGTCTACGAACCAGAGATTGCTCATCGGTCCGACTGTGTATATGATTCCTGCAGTCAGCAGAATAAATATTCCGCCGATCGGGATTGATCTTTTGAGAGTTTTGTCATCTTTGGCAGTCATGAAGCGCACTACCAGCTGAGGCTGTGCCAGCACGCCTATGCCGACCCCGAGGATCATAGTAGTGACTAAAGTATACCAGATGGGGCTTCCGAAAGTCGGCATTGAAGTCCATCCAGTCATGCCTTGGCTTACAAGATCAGCCGGAGGAGTCATGTTTGATAAGGCCTCGTTTATGCCTGTCAGACCTCCCAGATCAGGGAATAATGAATAGGTCAAAATGAACAGCACAACCATTCCGCCGATCATGATTACACCCTGCATAGCCTCGGTGTACATGACAGCGATTAAACCTCCCACAATGACATATACTGCCGTAACTACTGTGAAAATTATGAGTGCTGAATTGTAACTCAATCCCAGAGTAATAGACAAAAATTCAGAGCCGCCGATCAGAACTGCAGCCGCATAAAGCGGCATTGCCACAAGAATGGTTATTCCTGTAATGAGATGGATAATATTGGAATTGTAGCATTTTCCTAGCAGATCCGGGAAAGTGACTGCGTTCAATTTTTTAGCCATTTTTCTGGTTCTTCCGCCAAAGACTATGAAAGCCAGCAACACTCCTACCGCAATGTTCAGCATGGCAAGGAATACCAGACCCATTCCCAGTTTGGCACTCTGGCCTCCGAAACCAATGATCGCCGAGACGCTGATGAATGTTGCCCCGTACGAGAGGCCGATGACCCAGGGACTCAGTTTTCTGCCCGCAAGCATGTAGTCTTCAGACCCGCGGGTTTTTTTCCAGCCCAGATAACCCAGATAAATGACGGCTATTATGTAGAGGATCGTAAGGACGGCGAATGCAGCGGTATTCATTCTTCATCCTCCTTGTTATTTTTCTTCAGCAGCGGATATACTATGCAGATTGCCGCCGACAGAAACATCAAAACGTATGCTGTCAGTATCCAGGGATCTTCAATGCCCAACACGGTTCATCAACTCATAACAGCAGCTAGGCTGTGCGTTGGGATATTAGATTGTGTATATATGCATATTGCTACGTGCTATTACGGCACAATGTACCTTTGAGCAATTTCTGCTCCGAAAGGAAAGTTCTTTCACAATTCTGAGATTCACTGCAGATATTCAGAATGCATCAGAACCGCCTGTCAGAAACTGCACCTGCTGGCCCCGCTGAGTGTGAAGATATAAACGGGGTTCTGAGCAGTCATCATGTTGTAGTTTCCAATCTCCCTCGACTTTGACACCGAAAGCTGTATGACTTCACGGCATTTGAAATCAAAATTAGTCATACAGGACAATGCTTCCGAAACTGTTTCTAAAGTCACGGCTGTAATTACGATCTTTACATCCTTGTTTTTAGACAAAAGCGTCTGCACTATCTCGCTCAGATTGCCTGAAGAGCCGCCGATAAACGCGTGTGTAGGTGCAGGAAGATCCTTTATGGCTTCTGGAGCGGTTCCATGGATTATCTCAAGATTCGGAGTTCCAAATTTAGCTTTGTTCTGTCTGATCAGATCCGCTGCTTCCTCCTCTTTTTCAATTGCATAAACAGCACCATCGTAGGAAACCAAAGCCATCTCTACAGATACTGAACCTGTTCCAGCTCCGATGTCGTAAACAACTGAATCTGGTTTTAGCTTAAGCTTTGTTACTGAGAGCGTCCTGACTTCGCTTTTAGTCATCGGGGCGGTTCCTCTAATAAAATCATCATCTGGTATGCCAAGAGGATTTGTAGAGTCCGCTTGATCATTAACGATTAAAACTACGCACAGCTTTCCAAAATCCCTGTCATTTAAGTCTGCAGCACATCCAGAGGTAATTTTTTCATTATCATATGATAAGTTTTCACCCACATAGAGCATGACTGATTCCAGACCTGCTTCGATAAGAGAAGCGCAGATCCTGCGTACGCTGTCTGATCCGCTGAGGAGCGTGAAAGTTTTCTTGTGAGATTTGACTGAAGCGATAATGTTTGCATCTCTGCCATGAACACTCAAGAGATTGACATCTTCCCAGGAGGTATTCAGTCTGGAACACAGATAAACTACGGAAGATATTCCGCATACCAGTTTAAGCTCATAGCCTTCCTTTTTGACTGCTTCAATTAATTTCTTTGCTGCACTGTAAAATCCTACATCACCGGACAGAGCTACGACAATATTGCTGTATTCTTCATGAGACTTTATGAAGTCTATTATTTCATCTGAGATGTAAGCATTGAACGTATTGCTGCAGTATGTTTTTACAGAAGAGAGCATTCTTTCAGCGCCTATGATTATGTCAGCATTTTCACAGGCATTCACGGCTTCCAGAGTAAGCTGGTCTGAGTTCCCCATGCCTATTCCTACGAGAGTTACTTTTCTTATTGGTTTGGAAGATTCGTTTGATGAAGTGTTTATTCCAAATCTTAAATTTAACTCAGATATGACTTCATCGTAAGATCTGCCCTTGTCGCCCTGCGGCCTTCCAACCAAAACAACCTGCACACCGGCCCTCTTTGCCGCCCGGATCTTATCTTCGAATCCGCCGACTTTGCCCGAATCTTTGGTAACCATATATTTCGCAGAAATTTGCTTCAGCATGCCATAGTTCAGCTCTTCGCAGAACGGCCCCTGCATGCAGATGAGATTCTTTCCTTCAAACCCGAGATCTGAGCAGGCTTTTGCTACAGATGCTGTGGAAAGAACCCTGGCGAAAACTCTTTCTTTATAATTATCCAGCTCAGTAAATTTAGCAATCTCTTTGCTGCCTGTGGCAACAAGAATGTTTCCTTCTGTACCGCGGAGATATTTTACTGCCTCTTCCACACTCGAAACTTCAACTAGATCTCCCTGACGTGATCCTTCCTGCCTCAGAAGCCTCATGTATTCGACTCCAGTCTTGGTACATGCGTCCTTGATATTGGAAGAAACGATCACCGCATAAGGATGGGTGGCATCGATCACCAGTGAAAAACCTTCTCTGATTAAATTCTGCATTCCTTCGCAGTCCAGTCTTCCAGCGGAAACAGTTATGCTGTCGCTTTTCTTAACCAGCTGCTCTCCATATTCTGTTGCAACGCAGATGTGCGCAGAAATACCGTGAGAGCCTAGATATTCAGCCAACAATCTGCCTTCCGTGGTTCCTGCAAATACGAGAATTTTTTCAGACATATAATCACTTATCCAGATGAACAATGTATGGTTCAGATACTAACGCAACTGTGACCCCGTTTTCCGCGACTTTTTTCTGTATGAGTTTTCCGTCAGCCGATGCTTTTAAAGCTGCTCTTTCGCACACGTTGCCAACCCCTGTTATGCTTTTAACGAAAGGAGATTCTGAGAAATCCCCTTCTACGCATTCAAGCTCCTCTTTGGAAAAGAATTCCGGTTCCAATCCATATTTTTTACAAAAGTTCAGAATTCCCGGCTCATTCATTTTAAGGTCTATGCTGGCTGCTGACTTCACGCTGTGAATTGATAATTCATTACTTTTTAATACCTTAATAACTAACTTCTCGATATTCTCAGCCGGAGTGTCTTTTCTGCAGCCCAGTCCGATGATGATAGTTTTAGGAATTAAATTCAATGTTTTACAGAATGGCCCCTTCGCATCATTGGAAGTTATATGAATTCCTATGTCTCCGTCATCTGCAGAAACCAGACCATTCATCAGCTGCCCATAGACTGGAAAATCGCTTTTGAATCCAACGTTTCCCTTTTCTAGAATATACGCAGAAATATCCTTTGCACAGGCCATGCTGCTGATATACATGCCGCGCTCCTCGGCAAATGAATCCACTGAGAATTTTCCATTGATATCTGTAGCAGTGGTGATGACCGCTTCAGCGCCGATCATTTCTGCAATAATCTTAGCAAGAGTGTTTGCCCCGCCGATGTGCCCTGACAGCAGCGGAATGGAGTAAGAGCCCCGTTCATCTAAAACAACAATTGCCGGATCAGCTACCTTTGTTTTAACAAAGGGAGCGACAGCACGGACTGCTATCCCGACTGCACCGACAAAAATAATGGCATCGGAATCTTGAAACGCTACTTCAGTCCACGCATGAAGAGTCTGGGTAACCGGAATAACGCTGCATTCTGAAACAAACGTACATTTCCCGTATGCCTCACATTCATTACCTTTTGATGATAAACCTTCTGAGATTTTATTCACCAGTGAGCATCCTGCACTGGAAAAACCGATGAGTTTTATTTTCATGGAGCATCCTCCAAAATTTTCAGGAGCTTGTCTGCATTTTCTGTTTTCCCCAGCATCCCATGGTTGGAAGAGAATATGATTGCACCCGTGATTATCTGCCCCTTCGCCCGGTTATTCAGATAGAAATTAATTTTGTCAGTAATTGATTTCATTACTGGCTGGAGCAGATTATTTTCGCTGAGAATATCCAAAGCATCTTCAGTCGTCACAGTGTCCATGATTCTCAGCAGAATTTTGTTGTCCGCGCCTGCCAACGCCGCGTGTGCTGTGAGAATCTCCAGTCTGCAGTCTGCGTTTCTAGAGTGAGTGTTCATTATTCCGCCGGCGACTTTTACGAACTTGCCGATATTAGAAATAAAAAGCAGGCCCTGCGCACCGAATTCTACCGCACTGTCGATAGTTTCTCCAATAAAATTACTGCATTTCACCATCTGCTCCGCAGGCACGGAACAAACTGTCTGCGAAAAATCTTCACCGTAGTTTCCAGGAACCGCCAGAATTACAGCAGACCCGTTTGCAAGCCTCATCTTCATTTCTGTTCTGATTGTTTCCACCAAGGCTTCCTGACTCATAGGCTCTACAATACCGGAGGTGCCGATAATTGAGATCCCGCCCATAATTCCAAGCCGCGGATTGAAAGTCTTTTCTGCAATCTGCTCACCCTCGGGCACAGAGATTATTACATCTACTCCTCCACTGTAGTTATAGAGAGTGCACATTTCCTTCACAGCCTGAAAAATTGTCTGTCTGGGTACACTGTTTATGGCAGCATTTCCTACAGGCTGATCCAGCCCCTTTTTGGTTACTCTCCCTACACCTTTCCCTCCATCGATGTTTATCCCGCTGCCGGTGAAAGATACTTCAGCGTAAACTAAAGCACCGTGGGTAGCATCAATATCGTCTCCGCCGTCCTTCCTGACAGCACATGATACAGAATTTTCAGAGATTTTAACATCCAAAACTGGAAGGTTCAGGACAGTCCCGTTGGGAGTTGTGATCGAAACTTCACTTAGTGATTTTTTTGAGAGCATTATTGTAACTGCAGCCTTAGCCGCAGCAGTAGCACATGATCCCGTAGTATAGCCACAGCGCAGACGCTGGTTATTCTTATAAACATACAGTTCTCCGCCAGGCTCAGATTCCATATACATACCTGCATTTCTTAGTACCAATAAATTTAGATTAATAATCTATCTACCGTACATTATTGGATATATGTGCCAAATTTATAATACTTAGCATTTCATTACGGCGCTAAGCTAAGCATATTTACAATAAAAATTTCATAACTTGGAGACAACAGCTATGGCAGGAAAATTATATGGAATTGGGGTAGGACCAGGCGATCCTGGGCTTCTCACACTTAAAGCAAAAACGATACTTGAAAACTCCGAGGTAATTGCTATACCAGTCAAGGTTCTGGGTGAACACAGCGTTGCAATGGATATTGTTGAACAGGTTGTTGATGTTTCCGGCAAGAAAGTCATTGAGGTTCTTTTCAGCATGAATCCGGATGATGACGTCCGTGTACAGTGCAGAGCAGAAGCAGGAAAACTGCTCACAGACGAACTGGAAAATGGAAGAAATATTGCCATGATCACAATCGGAGATGTTTCTGTTTACTCTACATACATGTACATAAATCAGTTCATAGAAGAAGCTGGCTTTGAAACCGAAATCATTCCTGGAATTCCTTCATTCTGCAGCGGGGCAGCACTTGCCAAACTTCCTCTGATGGAAGGACGGGAATCACTGGTAGTAATTCCGTCAACACAGGATGGGGATCTGCTTTCCAATGCTCTCGGCATGTTTGAAAATGTCGTGGTCATGAAGGTAGGTGGCAGCAGCATGCAGAAACTGGCAGAAGCTATGTCTGAAAAAGGCATAGAACTCTCAAAAGCTACTGTCCTGAGCAGAATCGGGCTTGAAGGAGAATACATCGGCCCTGTTGACCTTTCCAAGGAATATAACTACCTCACAACCGTAATTATCAAGAAAAAATGAGGACTGACAATGATATCATTTATAGGTGCAGGACCAGGAGACCCTGATCTGATTACAGTAAAAGGAAAAAAACTGATAGATAACGCAGACGTCATCGTCTATGCCGGTTCTCTGGTAAATCCAGAGGTGCTTTCTGGAGCCAAAGATTCGGCAAAAATCTACAACAGCGCTTCTATGACCCTGGAAGAAGTCATAGATGTGATGAAGGACGGGGAAGAAAGAGGCTTGAAAGTTGTAAGAGTTCATACCGGAGACCCTGCGATATACGGAGCTCACCGGGAGCAGATGGATATTTTAGATAAGTTAGGAATAAAATATGAAGTTATCCCGGGCGTAAGCTCCTTCCTTGCTACAGCGGCAGTTCTTAAAAAAGAATACACTCTGCCGGGAGTGAGTCAGACTGTTATTATTACAAGAATGGAAGGCCGTACACCGATGCCGTCCAAAGAAAGCCTGGCTTCTTTATCAAAACATCATTCCACAATGATAATTTTCCTCAGCATGGGCATGATGGATGAAGTTGTCGAAGCTCTGAAAGAAGGATATGAAGCCACTACGCCGGTAGCTGTTGTGTATAAAGCAACCTGGGAAGACCAGAAGATTGTTGTCGGCACTCTTAACGACATCGCTGCGAAAGTCAAAGAAGCAGGAATAAAAAAGACTGCCCTCACGGTAGTCGGAGATTTCCTGGGTGACGAATATGAGTTATCTAAGCTGTACGACAAGACGTTTACACACGAGTTCCGCCAGGGTGTGAGTGAATAATATGAAAAAGCTCTATGTTGTAGGATTCGGACCTGGCGGAAAAGAGCACATGACGCTGAAAGCTGTTGAGGTCATCGAAAATGCGGATGTCATCACAGGCTATACAACGTATATTGATATTTTAAAAGAGTATTTTCCCAATAAAAACTATATTACAACTCCAATGATGAGAGAAGTAGAACGCTGCAAGATTGCCGTAGAAGAAGCTATGAAAGACAAAGTTGTAGCAATGGTGAGCAGCGGAGATTCCGGAATATATGGAATGGCCGGAATCATTTATCAGGTAGCGGAGGAACTCAATGCAGATATTGAAATTGAGACTGTTCCTGGAGTTACTGCAGCCAGCTCTGCAGCTTCAGTATTGGGAGCTCCGCTCATGCATGACCTTTCAATCATCAGCCTCAGCGATCTCCTGACTCCGCTGGATCTGATAATGAAAAGAGTAGACTGCGCTGGCATGAGTGACATGATTGTCTGTCTGTATAATCCAAAAAGCAAGACGCGTACGGATTATCTTGAACAGGCTGCTGAGATACTTCTGAAATACCGCAGTAAAGATACTCCAGCCGGCATAGTCAGAAATGCTGGCAGGAAGGATGAGTCAAAGTGCATCACTACACTGGGAGAATTGAAAAATGCTGATGTAGACATGTTTTGCACAGTGATTATAGGAAACTCACAGACGTATGTGTCTAATGGAAGAATGATAACCCCCAGAGGTTACAATTTATAAGGTGGATTTTATGAATAAGCTTCAAATTGTAAAGCCGGAAGATATTGAAAAAAGAAGCATGGAAATAATTACAAGCGAGCTCAACGGCCGAACATGGCCTGAGCCTCAATTTTCTATAATTAAAAGGTGCATTCACACTTCTGCAGATTTTGAATATGCAGATAATCTGTGTTTCTCCGAGGGTGCCGCTGAGATAGGCATCAAAGCACTGCGCAACGGTGCATCGATAGTAACAGACACAGAAATGGCAGCCGCAGGAATCAACAAGAAAAAAATGGAGGAATACGGCGGCAAAATCTACTGTTTTATGAGAGATGCAGATGTTGCAGAAGAATCTGTAAAACGCGGATGTACGAGAGCTACTGTCTGCATGGAAAAAGGAGCAGACATCAGAGGAGAGGTCATCTTTGCAGTTGGAAATGCTCCTACAGCATTGGTAAGACTTTACGAACTTATTCAGACAGGATTGAAACCAACGCTGATTATCGGTGCTCCGGTAGGCTTTGTAAATGTAGTGGAAGCAAAAGAGCTGATTATGGAAACCAACATTCCATATATTGTTCCAAAAGGAAGAAAAGGTGGAAGCAACATCGCCGCAACAATCTGCAATGCAATGTTGTATTATAAGGGATAATCACTCAAAATAAGTGATATCGTATAATTCCATACCGGAGTCTAGAAGCTTTTTTGCGGCAAGCTCCGGATCTTCCACCCTTATTATTAAAACATCTCCGTTTCTGCCTTCGAAGGCATATGAATACTCGATGTTGATGTTGGACTTGCAGAATGATTTGATAACTTCATAAAGTCCGCCTGGCCTGTCTTCCATTTTTAATGCCAGAACATCTGTGTATGCGACCATGAATCCTGCATTCTGAAGAGCGGTTTTGGCAGCTTCGTGATTATCAACAAGCATGCGTATGACGCCATACCCAGCTCCCTCTGCAATTGTAAATGCATATATGTTGACGCCTGCATCTTTCATAGCCTTTGCAGCCCTGGCCAGTTTACCAGGCTGGTTCTCAGAGAAAATAGAAAGCTGCTTCAGATAATACTTTTCGTACATCAGAATTCACCTCTTTTATCAACTACAAACTTAGTTTTTCCTTCATATCTGGGCAGAGTTCCCGGTGCCACGAGCTCCACTGCCGAGCTTATGTTTAAGGCATTCTTGAGACGATATGATATATTTTCTCTGATTTCCATGAGTTTTACGATGTTGTCTGTAAATGACTCTTCATTCAGTTCAACTCTTACCATCATAGTGTCAAGGACGCCCTTTCTGTCGACAACAATCTGAAAATGCTCTCCGACTTCCGGTATACCCATAAGAGTATGCTGCACCTGTGAAGGGAATACGTTGATTCCCCTGACAACCAACATATCATCAACCCTTCCAGAAATTCTGTGTATCCTTGGGTGGGTTCTTCCGCACGGACAGGGCTCTTCATAAAGAGAAGTGATGTCGCCTATACGGTATCTTATGATCGGCAGAGCTTCTTTCTGAAGCATCGTAATGACCATTTCTCCTTTTTCACCCGGGGCTACCGGTTCTCCAGTTTCAGTATCAAGAATTTCCACATAGGCCAGATCACCCCAGATATGCACTCCGTCCATTTCAGAGCATTCAGAAAACATCGGTCCTGAAAGTTCAGATGTTCCGTAGCAGTTTTGACCTTTGACTCCAAGCCAGTCTTGGATTCTCTCTCTCATCTTATCCGACCAGGGCTCTCCGCCTAAAAGTCCAATCCTGAGGTTCGTATCATTCTTAATGGAAATTCCATTCTTTTCAGCCACTTCTCCAATGTGAAGCAGATAAGAAGGAGTGCAGGCCATTGCAGTTACACCCAGATCTTGAATCAGCTCAATCTGCCTCTCGGTATTTCCTGTAGAAGCCGGTACAGCGGCGGCTCCGATCATTTCCGCGGCATAATGAAAACCAAGTCCGCCTGTGAAAAGCCCGTATGTGTTGCTTACCTGGATTACATCGTCTTCTCCCAAGCCCATTGACTTCATTGCTCTTGCCAGTGAAGTCGTCCACATTTCAATATCATTTTTAGTGTATCCCACTACGGTCGGCTTTCCAGTCGTTCCTGAGGATGCGTGATATCTGATGACCTCTTTTTTTGGAACAGCAAATGTTTTATCTGGATATCCATCGCGCAGATCCTTCTTTTTCATGAAAGGCAGCCTGCGGATGTCCTCCAGGCTGTTGATGTCCTGCGGCAGAACTCCTGCTTCCTTCATTCGTCCATGGTAAAATTCTGAAGAATCGTAAAGTCTGACAACTAACTTTTTCAAAAGCTGATACTGAAGGGCCTCCAACTCCTTGGCTGGCATAGTCTCGATGTCTTTGTTCCAATAGGCCATTTGAAATTTCTCCTCTCTGAACCCGAAGTGACTGTAACGCATCTCGGCGTGATACCTGATAGCATGAAGCAATTTGAACCTTGCCCTTAAAATCAAAATCTGAGCTGTACATTTTACGATTTATGAAAATTCAATACGACACATCAGAAAATACTGCTCTCAACAGCCGTTTAACCGCACGCTGTTGAGTTTTTCATGAACATGCATCCAGAAAAATATTTACTTATGATTACTAAACATATCTGAATTAAAGATACTACCGATATTCTTCAAAAAAAGACGAGTAATCGTCTAAAAATTGCGGAATCTTAATGACGTATGCCACCTATCTTCCAATTATGATGAATAAGATTGATCTGTTCTACATCCTGTTGGACGACCTTGAAGAAGACCTGTCAGCAATGCAGGAGGACTTAGAAACAATCGTGAGTCTTTTGGATGAGGGAAGAGTCAGCGATGCAAAAAAGCTCATTGAAGAAATGAATGCATTCCTTGTTGATTTCCTCAGCCCTGTTGAACTTGATGAAACGGAATGCGACTGCGAGTGCTGTTCTGAAGGACACGAAGAACACAAGCATGAATAAACGGCGTTACTGTTAAGAACATACAAAGCTTCTCAGAGACTGTGCACAAAATTGCAGATATCTCTGTAGAAGCTGACATTTTAGCTTGCAACAAAAAGATAGGTGAAGACAATCTGAATCGTCTTCATGCCAAGGGCATAACATCTGTAGATTTTATGGGTGCCATCGGTTCAGGAAAAACTCTTCTGATTACTAAACTTGCAGTTTTAATGAAAGAAAAAGGCTTCAGGCCGGCTGTAATCGCGGGTGATCTGGTAGGCCAGGATGATTATAACCGTTTTACAGCTGCGGGAATTCCAGCATTGAATCTCAATACCGGAAAAGAATGTCATCTGGATGCTCACATGGTGGATCATGCCTTGGATGATCTTGATCTAGATTCCATCGACTTCCTGTTTATTGAAAATGTAGGAAATCTTGTATGTCCTGCAGATTTTCCACTGGGAACAGACAGAAGGGTTGTCGTTATATCAGTAACTGAAGGCGATGATATGGTCAGAAACCAGCCGATGATCTTTTCTTCCTCGGATATTACAGTTCTGAACAAAATGGACATCGCTCCTTACATGGACAGCGATATCAGCCTTCTTGAGAAAGATTATGCAACCGTAACCGGCGGCAAGAAACTTATAAAAACATGTGCAAAAACAAATGAAGGATTGGAAGAGCTTCTTGAAGCTCTTGTAATAAAAAACTGAGATCATCTGTCTAATTTAGACAGAGCCTCTCCAATTCTTCTTAATCCTTCTCTTATATCATCCCTTGAACAGGCATATGATATTCTGATATGTCCATCGCTGCCTGGACCAAATGCCGAACCGGGAGTAACTGCCACATGGGCAGTTGTAAGAAGATATTCTGTCAGATCCACAGAGTTCATTTTATGATCATATTCAGGAAACACATAGAATGCGCCTTTCGGTTTAGGCGTATGCAGAGTAGGGATCTTTGCCAGTTCTTCCATGACTATTTCACGGCGGACCCTGAATTCATCAACCATGTTTTTTACAGAATCCTGCGGTCCGCTTAATGCTTCTACCCCGGCCTGCTGGGCAAAGGATGTGCAGCATGTGACAGAATGAGTCTGCAGGATATTGAGGATCTTGAATATATCCGGCGGGGCAACGGCCCAGCCTATTCTCCATCCAGTCATGGCATAAACTTTAGACATTCCGTTGATGGTGATTGTCCGCTCAAACATACCAGGCAGGGAAGCTATGGATACATGTTTTCCTTCAAAAAGGATCTTCTCATAGACTTCATCACTCATGACATAAAGGTCATGGTCGATCGCAATGTCTGCAATGCCCTTGAGATCTTCTTCCGTGGCAACTGCACCGGTAGGATTGGCAGGAGTATTGAGGAAGATCATTTTAGTAGCTGGAGAAACCAATTCCGCTACTTCCTCAGGAGTTATCCTGTATTCATTTTCCGGTTTTACTTTGACATATTTCGGAATTCCGCCGGCAAGCCTGATACAAGCATCATATGTCACCCATGACGGATCTGGAAGAATGACTTCATCTCCCTCATCTATCAGAGACAGCGCAGTCATGAAGATTGCCTGTTTGGCAGGTGTAATAAGAACATTAGAGGCTTCGCACGGAATATTGTTTTCATTCCTGCTCTTTTCCGCAACTGCCTTTCTAAGCTCTGGGATACCAACAGACGGAGTGTAGTGTGTAAAATGCTTGTTTAATGAGTCTACACATGCTTTGGTAATATTGTCAGGAGTTGAAAAATCTGGTTCTCCGGTAGAGAATGAGATTATGTCGACACCTTCGCTTTTGAGCTTACTTACAGCATTTGCGATTTTTACAGTTCCGGATTCTGGTACTCTGCTTAGGCGCCTTGCGGACATCTTGCAGAAAATAAAGGGGGATGTACATAACGCTTTCCAAGAATTGCATCGATTCTATGCAGAATGTTCCGCAAAAATACGTAAACTGAAGAACTGCTGCCGGAATACCACAGCAATCCTGAAAGTTTGATATATCAGACATGGATAACGAAAGCAAGGTGAATTGAAATGCCTTTTGAATTGGACATGGCCAAGCTTCGTTATGGAACCGACCTCATAAAAAGAGGATTCGCAAAGATGCAGCAGGGTGGAGTTATCATGGATGTAACTAACGCTGAGCAGGCTGCAATCGCTGAAGAAGCTGGTGCTGTTGCCGTAATGGCCCTTGAAAGAGTTCCTGCTGACATCAGAGCTCAAGGTGGAGTCGCAAGGATGTCAGATCCTCTCATGATTGAGGAAATCATAGATGCCGTTTCTATACCAGTAATGGCCAAATGCAGAATAGGACACTTTGTAGAAGCACAGGTCCTGGAATCTCTCGGTGTAGATATGATTGATGAATCCGAAGTCCTTACTCCGGCAGATCCATTCTATCATGTTGAGAAGAAAAAATTCACCGTTCCGTTTGTATGCGGCGCCCGTGATCTTGGAGAAGCTCTCCGCCGTATTGACGAGGGAGCTGCAATGATTAGAACAAAGGGAGAAGCGGGAACAGGAAACGTCATTGAAGCTGTCCGTCATCAGAAAGTGATCATGGGAAAAGTCCGTGAACTTCAGAATAAAGATGAGATGGAGCTCCGTGCTGTAGCCAGGGAAATCCAGGCTTCATATGAACTTGTTAAAGAAGTAGCGCAGCTTCAGAGAATGCCAGTCATCAACTTCGCCGCCGGCGGAATCGCTACTCCTGCAGATGCTGCCCTTATGATGCAACTCGGCTCTGATGGAGTGTTTGTAGGTTCTGGAATCTTTAAGTCTGACAATCCTGCTAAGAGAGCAAAAGCAATTGTTGAGGCTGTAACTCACTTCGATGATCCTAAGATCATAGCTGAAGTTTCAAAAGGCCTCGGAGATGCCATGAAAGGCATTGAGATTTCAACAATTGCCCAGGAAGAAAGACTTCAGGAAAGAGGCTGGTAAACACAGAGGAGCAATCCTCTTTTTTCTATAGTTTTGTTCTCAATTTTTAAGCATACTAGTTCATATGTATTGACGGCTGGAGTTAATAATTCAACAGACGTCCGTCATCATTCCAGTTGCCATACATTTTATTTAGTTTCGTATTTTGAATGAATTTTTCCAATCGGCTTTGAAACAGCTGCGGCTGACTCTTTTTTATCTGAATTGTGTTGATCCTTACCCGCTTATACAAGTCTGGAAATTCTAAGAAGTTGGCATATGTTTCTTCATCAGCCTGCAGTGCTTTGAGAATCTGTTCATCAATCACAAAGTCAAGAGACATGTCGGGAAGGCGCTTTCTGCCTTCATCAGTCATGAATCCCAGTTTTTCAAGTCTTCTTACTCTTTCTTTGTTCAGTTCAGACCACTTGCTGTTTTTAGCTCTCGGGGTCAGTCTTTGAATCAGTTTTCCATCAGGCAGTTTCTTTCTCGTAGTATCAATCCAGCCGAAGCACAGACATTCTTCAACAACATCCAAATAACAAAGTGTGCCGGGGGAAGGTTTCATAGATACGCATACCCAGCAGGAGTTTTCACATGTGCAGTTTTCCGAAAGCCATGTTCTTAACTCCTGCCTGTTGGATAACTGAAGGATATTGTATTCCATTTTCTCACTCAAAAATTCAATTCATGCAAAACAGACATGATGACTTCCGGTACCGTCAGGATACGGTCATCGATGGAAACTGAAGAGTCACAGAGTTCATAAACTGGACTGGAGTAATCCCCATCTGAAAAGGCTCCGATTATCAGAACAGTATGACCGCCAGTCAGAATTTCATTTCTCAGAGAAATTTTGTCGCCATCGGGAGACAATGCTACGATTTTATCAGCATGCAGGGACTGAATGAAATCAGAGAAATTCATTCTGGTCAGCTTGTATCCCTCCGATTCTCCGCCAGATAGAAGAGAAGACACCTGAGACATAAAATCAAGATAATTCTGAACAAATGCATTCTTCTCAGGAATTATTATTTCCCCATGCTCTGTGCACACTGCCACATCAATATGGTTCCATAACAGCGAGCTCCGTAGGATCGTCAGAGCATTATGCACAATGTCAGGTCTTCCGCGCCTGCCTTCAACGTCAGGGTAGAAATAAGCATCCAGAAGAGGGATTTCCCCGTCTTCCGGAGCTTTTTCTATTTCTGCGTCTGCGAAGACAATTGTCAGTTTCAAGACACCACTTCGCTGAGCTTTCCGGCAGCGATGGCGTCTTTGATCTCTCTGGCTATTCTGCGCCCGGTGCTCATGCCCGGCTCGGTCATATCAGAATAAGAAGATCCGCTGGTGAAAGGATTGGTACCTGCTACAATACGGCAGGAGATTTCAAAGACTTTGAAGTCCAGGTGATCTGTGACGATAGATTCCAGACAGAACGGGCCGATCAATCCTCCGAAAAGCTCGTAACTTCTGTTGATGACGCTCTCGCCCATCTCGAATACTTTAGCAAGAAGACTTTCCCTGATAACTACAGGAATATTTCCTGTGACTACCAGTGACGGGAACATACCGTGTTTTTTCAGTTCTTCGGTTGATCCCAGTTTATAAAGCTCATCGATGTTGCTTTCATCTCTGCGGTCCATCGACATCAATTCGAGAGATCCGTTGCCGACTCTGTATCCACTCTGCCTTATTGGCGAATAGAAGTAATGGAGATAGTATCTCGTACCGAGAACGTACTCTTGAATTGTATAGGATTCTTCACTCAGATCAATTCCCATCTTGAATTCCATGAAATCTTTGGCAATGAAGAATCCGCGGCCGCCTTTCGCGCCGTTGTATTTAACAAGCACAGGTTCCGAGATATCTTTGGCATCTGCAATCCTTTTAGGCATGGAAATTCCCGCACTCTCCAGCCATTCACGCTGGCTGTCGCGGCTCTCTTCCCACTTGAGCACTTGCCTGCTGCCGAAAGTAGGTACTTCCATCTGCTCAAAGCGCTTTGTGCCCATGTATTCCACAAATGATCCGTGAGGGATGATGATTACATTTCTGTCAGTGAGTTCTTTTGATTTTGTTATGAATTCATCATAACTGTTGAATCTAAGAATCTCATCTGGTTTGGCAAGCGGAAAAGCATCATAGAACTTTGTATTCTGGTTCACAGCCAAACCCAGAGTCTTGAAGCCTTCCTTCTTTGCACCGTGAAAAATTTGTAAAGCAGTATGTGAGCATAAAGTAGCGATAGTGATCTCTTCAGGATCGTATTCGCTGAGAATTTCTTGAATTCTGTTCTTAGGAACCATAACGTCAAATTTCATATCTTTCTAATAAGCCTTCTGCTTAAGATCGCATTTAGATAAGCATGAACTCAGTTCCCTGCGGTGCATCGTAGAGCTGAATTCCAAAGAATGTAGCTGCTATATAGACTATAACAGACCGGGTAAATCCAGCAAGGAAACAGGTTATGGCGAATCCCCTCACAGTCATGTGGCTCTCATCCTTGAATAGGGAGAACAGATACAGCGGAACCGTGTCTGACATAAATGGAATACTGAGAATTATGTAAAGTCCTACGTAGCCGAACTTTGATACCAGCCAGTAGCATGCTTTGTAGATATAATTGAACCATTTCCATTTCGTGTACCTTTTGATTACACCCTCGAGAGCTCCTCCAATCTGGAAAGCAATAACGCCCCCGATCATCTTTCCTAGGCTGATGATCAGAGCTTTTACAATGAATGGCGTTCCCGCAGAAAGGAATAAAGCAATCTCAACAGGCAGCGGAAGAATTACTGCTGCCAGAATAACATAGATGAAGAGGAAAATACAGTAAATAACTGGATCGCCGCCAAGCGACCCCAGATAATTCATCAGGTCCTCAAAGACCAATGGTGTATCCTCCTGCTGACATCATACTGACTCATGCCGCACGTTATAAAATACTTTTGCTTTTTCATATCCACTCTGAACAAAAGCAGGTACTTTCACCCACCCCTCAAAACATATTAAATATCCACTATGGTATCAAAAGAACAAACTCATCACAAGGTGAAAAGAAATGATGACGAAAGAAGAAATTGCACCTCATGTTTTAGAAATCGTACGGGTGCTGGACGGAAAACTTACAGAAGAGAAGATAGAGAATGACCTTAGCACATATTTGAACACATACAGAATGTCTCTGGAAGCTTCAAAGAGACACATTGTGAGGAAATATGGCGGAGACCCCAACAAACTCACTAAAGGCATAAGAAGAATGGTTTCAACCCTGGGCACAAGCGAGCAGACTGTAGATATTCTTGTCAAAGTGATTTCAGCAAATGAAAGGGAAATCAAACAGAACGATGGCACGATGAAGACGATTATATACGGCGTGGTCGCAGATGAGACCGGCAGTATACAATACACACTCTGGGAAAAAGACAAATGCGAAATGACTCCCGGAGAAGTTTACCTCATCAGGCATGCATACACCAAAGAATGGAGCGGGCAGCCTAAACTCAATATCGGTGTCAGAGCGGTAATTGAAAAACAGAACAAAGATTCTGTCAACCTCCCGGACGGGACTGTGCCGGAACCTAAACAGGTAAGCTCCCAGCCGATCAATGCCCAGATTGGAGATCTGAAAGAAAACATGATCGGGCTGAAGATTACAGGAAGAGTTTTATCAATAAGACCAAGAGAGGTTGAAGCCAACGGAGAGACAAAAACTGTATTCTCAGGAATTCTGGCTGATGAAACAGGAAAAATCGACTTTTCCGCATGGTATGATTTTAAGCTGCAGGAGAATGAAGTTGTCACTATTGCAGGAGCATATACCAGAGGATGGAAAGGGATTCCTCAGCTGACTTTTGGAGAAAAGGCCTCAGTTACACGCCCGGAAATTGATTTCCCTGACAGAGATGCTCTGGACAAAGGAACGCGGTGCACTGTTGAAGATATAGAAAGAAGAGGTGGCTCTGCTGATACTGTCATTATTGGAAGCATTGTTGACATTAAACAGGGATCAGGAATATTGTTCAGATGCCCTGAATGCCACCGCCCGGTTATGAAGGGCATATGCCAGACACACGGACAGGTTACGCCTACACCAGACTTAAGGATAAAAGCGATTCTGGATGACGGCACCGGCTCGATGATGATCGTTTTAGGAAAAGAGCTTACTGAAAAGCTCACCGGAATTACTTTGGCAGATGCACTCGAAGAAGGAAAAACCATCATGGACTTTGATTTCCTGGGCCCGAGATTTGAGAAGAAGCTTCTGGCTCAGCCCGTAGAGGTCAGAGGAAGAGTAACTTCCGATGAGTATGGACTTACCATGACCGTTCATGATGTCAGCCCTGTGAATCTGGACATTGCCAAAGAAGCTGAAGATCTCATTTCAAAAGTGGAGGGATTCTAATGATATCAAGAGAAGTAGCATGGAGAATGTTTGCATCTGAATACAACGCTTCGACCCTTGATATCAAAGGCGATGGGGAAAGAGCGCCTTCATATGTGATTACTCCGCTTGGAGCAAAAGTCAACCGCATCATGGTTGTAGGAGTGCTTACTGACAAACAAAATGTAGGTACTGATGTTGAACCAATGTGGAGAGCACTTCTTTCTGACGGCACCGACAGATTTTATGTCTACGCAGGAAAGTTTTCTCCTGAAGCCGTGCAGATCTTGTCAAATCTTCAGACTCCCTGCATAGTAGCAATCATCGGAAAATGCAGAACATACACTCCCCAGGGAGGCAATATGTATGTTTCAATCAGGCCGGAGCAGATCGTCGAGACCACTCCAGAAATCAGGGATTACTGGATAGTTGAAACTGCAAAGTCCACCCTCAAAAGGATTGAGCTTACTGAAGAGGCACTGGAGATTGATTCGCCTACCAAAGATGATCTGAGAATCCACGGCTTCACACCAAACATGGCAGACGGTGTCTCACAGGCAATAAGCCATTATGGAAAAATCGATACCAACCGCTACCGCGGCATGCTGCTGGAAGTTTTAGGCCAAGTGACATCAGACGAGGGAATTTCAATGCCTATCGGTGATCAGATGTTTTCATCTCCTGAAGAATTTGACATTGACGAGGATGAACTGATCCCTGCAGAAGAAGAGATTGTCCCGCCGCAGAGCAAGGAAGAAGAACAGCAGATCCCGCCTGCACAGTTAGACGATGATCAGAAAGAAGAGCTGATCCTCAAGCTTATTGATTCACTGGACACAACTAAAAAAGGTGCTCCGCTGACAGAACTTGCCAGAGAAGCCGCCAAGTCCAACATTGGAGAATCAGAGCTGGAAGAGATTACCACTTCCCTGCTTGACAAAGGTCTGGTATACGAACCGACAATCGGAAAGATGAAACGCATTTGAACCAGAGTCTGTTTGAAAACAGCATTTAAAACAAGGACCGGCGCTTATCACAAGGCGCCGGACCTTAGAAAAACTAAAAGCATTCGAGAGAGTTCATTTTGATTTTCAAGGATTAATTTCACATCCAGCGTAAGATATCTCCAGCCTCAGGTCATAATGATTGAAGCATATCCTACAACGTCTTTCATTTCACAGGCATCTCCGGACGTACCGTATGCCAGCAGACCTGCGCTCTGAGATCCTGAAGCCAGCATGGCAGTCATTACCGGCCCGTAGCCGCACATTGTTATTTTGTATCTCTGAACAGTGTCAATAACTTCAGGAACGTTCATGCTGAGGATGCGGTCGATTACTTTTCTATCCTGAGCTTCAGCTACATCTGGAGGAACATAATGAGAAAAGTCAGAACTTGCTAAGAACACAACGTCTTTTCCTCTGCATGCGTCTGACAGGATTTCAGCCAGATTTATTGCTGTTTCGTATGTCTGGTCAATCATCACAATTGGTACAATCTTAGCTTCCGGGCAAAAGTACTGAATAAACGGCAGCTGAACTTCTATTGAGTGCTCGAGTCTGTGAGCGTCATGACTTTTAGGAACTGCCGAACCGATCCTGTCAAGAATTTCAATATCAACCTCTACTTTTCCCATTGGCATCAGGAAATCCTGGTCTGTAGTAGCTACCAGCGGTCCTAAGGCATGATGGTTTGGTCCCAGTATTACAAAGGTTTCCGGGAATCCGTCTTTAGCCATAGCAGCGAATGTGTGCGCTGCAACAGGCCCTGAATAAAAATATCCTGCATGAGGATTTACTGCAGCTTTGATAGCCCTTGGACCCTTTGGATCCAGCGCTGGAATGTAACCGGGTCCAAACTTAGATTTAAATGAATTTTCAATTTCACTTTTTAAATCATCTATATTTTTGGGGTAAAAAGATCCAGCTACTGCAGGATATCTCATAGCTTCATAATCAATTTAGATCGTATTTTTAATTTGCCCACTAGTGCATTCTAAAACAGAGATACCAATGAAAATATTATAAAATTAGATATGACAGCACTGCTGAAAAGCAAACCAGATTAAAAAAAGAATTTTTTAAGGTCAAGATGCGAATCCTGACCTTGTTAGTAAAACTTTAAAGACTTGCTTCAAAGTCATCCATTGTAAGTTTGAACTCATCATCGCTGCTGATGATTCCCTTTTCTTTGAGAATCTCACGGGTGAGGAGCCAGTAAACGCATGCGAGAGCACGGCGTCCTTTGTTGTTTGTCGGGATGACTAAATCAACATTCCTTGTTTCATTGTTAGCATCGCAGAGAGCAACGATTGGAATTCCAACGTTGAGGGCTTCGGCGATAGCCTGCTGATCTGCAGCTGGATCTGTTACCAGAAGGGCTGCGGGTTCAATGAACTCAGGCAGTATTGGATTTGTGAGTGTACCGGGAACGAACCTTCCAGCAAAAACTTTGCATCCAAGTGTTTTTCCAAAAATCTTGGCTGGCTTTTGTCCATATTGTCTTGCAGAAGAAACCAAAATGCGGTCTGCAGGGAATCTGGCTAAGAATTTAGCTGCTGCCCTGATACGAGCATCTGTCTGCTTGACATCCATTACATACAATCCATCAGATCTGACTTTGAAGATGAATTTCTTCATGTCAGCACTTTTTTGCTGGGTACCGATATGGACACCAGAAGTAAGATAGATATCCTCAGGAACCAGTAAATCGGCGTTAATTTCCTCACTCATTTAAAAACCTCATGTATCTCTTTTTACTGTGATAGGGATCATATCCGTATCATATTCGAGCATGGCAATCTCTACTGGATCTATCATGCCTTCTGGAATGTCGATAAGAACTGGCGCACCAAGAGAAACCTGTAATGACCTGGCACCAATGATACGCGCCTTTTCAAATCTAGTGTACTTCATGTACTCACCACGTGGGGTAGCGTGTACTATTAGTTCCTTTATAAACATTTCGAAAGGCAGCGAAAGTGCCCAAGTTAGATACTGACATGCTTTTTCATCTCTCTTTGCTTTAATTCACCTTTGTCCTTCATTTGTAGGTATGACTAGGGTTTGTAATCACCCGAAACAAAGAGGTAGAGATAAGTCTTCCGCTTGCAGGACGGCAGGAATAAAGAAGAAATCTCTACGAATTATACAAATAACTGAGGTATATCGCAGAGATAGACACATAATGTGAATGATTCTACGATTGTCGAACACGGAATTCGATAATGCTTTATATGGTGTGTCTTTTCATTGGAAGTATATAATGGAGAGAATTGGCATGGAAGGGACCATACCGCCCAGAAAAATTGGTAATCTCGAGGATTATGAGACTGCCTGTAAAGAGTTTGCATGGGCCTCCGTCGACAAGGAATTCAGCTGGTCGGAGGGGGGAGTCTACAACGTAGCCCACGAAGCAATTGACAGGCACGCATCTAACTGGAGAAGAAACAAGATTGCACTCTATTCGATCACTGCCAATAATGAAGTACGCAAGTATACTTTTGGCGAAATAGCTGAGATAAGTAGCAAGCTGGCTTCAGGTCTCACCAAGCTTGGTGCTGAGATAGGTGACCGCGTATTCATCTATCTCGACCGTACATCAGAGCTGTATATTTCTCTGATCGGAGTCACCAAGATGGGTGCAATGGCAAGCCCGTTATTCTCAGCCCTTGGTCCAGAAGCTTTCAAAGACCGTGCTTTAGACTGTGGAGCTAAGTATGTCATCACATCTCCATATCTCTACAAGAGAATAGAGCCTGTATTGGACGATCTTGTGGATATTGAAAAGATCATTATTGTCGGAGACAACGCTGATCTTGGAGACATAACCGTGAAGTTTGACGATGTCGTGGCTTCCGGAGATTCATGCTTTAAAACAGTATCTATGCAGCCTTCAGATCCGTATGTCATCCATTACACATCTGGATCAACTGGAAAGCCGAAAGGAGTTCTCCATGGACACAAGGCCATGATTCAGCAGGCATATACTGCCAAAATGATTCTGGATCTTAATGAAGATGATACATATTGGTGTACAGCCGACCCGGGATGGGTTACGGGCACATCATACGGTGTCTTGGCTCCATGGTATCTCGGAGTTACAATCGTATCATATGAAGGCCGCTTTGATGCCGATGTCTGGTACAATCTGCTCGAGAAATACGGCATCACAGTCTGGTACACAGCCCCGACTGCTTTGAGAATGCTGATGAATGCTGGTGATGAAATCGTTGAAAAATACGACCTTTCCCGCCTCAGGCACATCTGCTCTGTCGGAGAACCACTCAACGCAGAAGTAGTGAAATGGGGAGACAGGGTCCTGAACCACCGCATTCATGATACATGGTGGCAGACGGAAACAGGCGCTCATATGGTCTGCAACTACCCGTGCATGCCGATTAAACCCGGTTCAATGGGTAAGCCGATTCCAGGAGTTACAGCTTCAGTAGTAGACGAAAACGGCAACGAAGTGCCTCCAAAGACCGAGGGATATCTTGCGGTCAGACCAGGCTGGCCGTCGATGATGCTGGGAATCTGGCGCAACACTCCAAAGTTTAAAGAATACTTCAGAGTCCCTGGATGGTATATCTCAGGGGACCTGGCATTCAAAGACGAAGACGGATACTTCTGGTTCCTTGGCAGATCTGACGATGTTATCAAGACATCTGGGGAACGTGTAGGACCGTTCGAAGTTGAATCCGCTTTGATCGAACATCCTGCCGTAGCAGAAGCCGGAGTAATCGGAAAGCCTGACGCTCTCAGAGGAGAGATCGTGAAAGCTTTTGTCATGCTTCGTCCAGGATATGAGGGAAGCGATGAACTTAAGAAAGAAATCACCAACTTCGTCAAAACCCGCCTTGCATACTATGCATATCCAAGAGAAATGGAGTTTGTAACTACTCTGCCTAAGACCCGCAGCGGCAAGATCATGCGCAGAGTTCTGAAAGCTCAGGAACTTGGACAGCCAGTAGGCGACCTTTCAACATTAGAGGACTGAGTCCTCTCCCTTTTTTTAATTTCTGCAGATTCACCAGTTTTGAGAGCATTCTGCTCAAGATTTCATTCTCTGGTGCCAGATGCATATTCTCCAGGACAGATATCCATTACTTCCCTTGAAGGCTGGATCAGCCCCATCTCATACTGGCATTTCCACCTGACACCGCGGTCGATTCCAATTTCAGAAATACCGTCTATCGTTTCACCGCTTTTAATCGGTGCGTCATTCTCGAAGATGTACGAGGCTACATTATACGCATGATTTACAACCTTGTTAGGATCTAAGCCGTGAAAATGATATTGTATGTCAGGAAGTCCGACTGCATATAGACCAAGAGTGTCTACAATCATATCCTCGGTTCCTTCTATGTTGAAGAATCTGGCATTCACTCCGAAAAGCAGAAACCTGCCTGCGCCTCCAACAGGGTTTTCTAAAATCTTCTTCCGCCTGAGAAGCTTGCCGCTGGAAGGAGTCCAGACAGCAGTGCAGTCAGGAAATAGTCTCAGCACTGTTTCCAGCCAGTCTGCCAGCATTTCGCATCTGCATTTATAATCCAATCCAGAGGCCATGAAGTCAGACAGCATCAGTTTATACCGGCAGTTATCCAGCAGGGGCTCCACATCGGGGCAGTCCCAAAGCTGGCTCTTTTCCAAGGCAGTTATGCTGTTTTTGTCAAAAGGCTCAAAATCAGAGATGAGAAGCTGAGCCGGCACAGCCTGATGATCCTTATACTCAACAGGATACTTGCGGATGCCGAATGCAGTCAGGCTTCCTGCAGAGATGAGGTCGACTTTGCCGAAGGTCTTCTCCATCTCCGCAATGATATTTTCTGTTGAAGGCCTGACACCATTTTCTTCAAAAAGAAGCTGTATCTGAAATGTACGCTGAAACTCGGCTTTCTCATGAAGATTCTGCTTATATGATTCCTGTGCCATTTCAGATCCTCAGTCAATCTCGCTTCCGTCCGGCAGCACTATGTCCCCGTCTCCGCTGACATCAAAGAAACCTACGCCGCATTTCTGTGCCAATGAGGTTGTCAGTGTATATGCTTCTTCAGCCCGTGCCCATGAAAACGCTGTATAGATTACGCTGCTGCCGATTGAATAATCAGTCAGATATGATTCCTCATCCTCGTCTAGATTTTCGTCTGCTGAGCTGTTTTCATTCATCGGCAGAAATGTCTTTTTCATTTTTGCATACCAGTCTTTCAAAGCTGGAGATGCTGCTTCAGGGTCGCTGTAACTGTGATCTTCCGACCATTGGGTTTGTTTTTCATACCAGTCCAGAAACTCTTTTTTAGTTTTCGGGGCTTTTGATATTTCAAATACCATCAGATCATAGCTCATGTTATTCCTCCCAACAGAAATTAATAAATGCCTCGAGCTCAAACATTCCTCTGTCTGATACCCACATTCACATATGGATGGAAGGGATATTAATCAGTAATTGAGAATTGTAGCTCACTATGGAAAAATATGGTGAGCAAAGTAAAAGCCATGAATAGATATAAATATTGGATATTACATCCAATGTATAGCTCATTAAGTCAACTCCGCCCCCATTTCTCCTTAAGAAATGGGGAAGTTCCCCCACACTGCCTTTTTGAGTTTGTCTTTTTCAATACTTCAGAAATTTAGAATAACCGCTGAGACCATACTTATTGAAGATGACGAAGCTGGTAATTTTAGAGCCTCTGGGAATTTCCAAGGAAAAACTTCTAAGCCTTGCAGAGTTCGCAGTTCAGAACAGGATGGAAATAACAGCATACGATGACAGAAAAGAAGATCTGCAGACACTCATAGAGCGTTCTAAAGATACAGATGCTGTTGTTCTCTCAAATTTTCCTTACAGAAAAGAAGTCATAGAAAAATGTCCGCATCTGAAAATGATCTGCGTGGCTTTTACAGGCACAGATCATGTTGATGTTGAATACTGTAAAGAGAGAGGCATTCTGGTATGCAACTGCGCCGGATATTCCACTGCGGCTGTTGCTGATTTGGTTTTTGGAATGATTATTGATATTTACAGAAAAATAATTGAATGCAACTGCGCCGTAAGAGAAGAAGGCACCGGGAAGCATCTTACAGGGCATGAATTAGAAGGCAAGAAGTTTGGAGTTATTGGCGCCGGAGCCATTGGAAGCAGAGTAGCAAAAATAGCAGATGCGTTTGGATGTGAAGTTTATGCATACAACCGCAGCGTGAAAGATCTTCCGCACGTTTCATTTGTCAGCCTGGATCACCTGCTTTCAACCTGTGATATCATATCTCTTCATCTGCCTTCCACTCCTGAAACCAAGAATCTTATCAATGGAGATAAAATTAGACTCGTGAAGCCCTCTGCTGTTTTCATAAACACTGCCAGAGGAGCAATAGTAGACTCGTATGCTCTGGCTGAGGCTCTCAGAGAAGGTCGCCTGGCAGGTGCAGGGATTGATGTTTTCGAAATGGAACCTCCAATTCCCCCGGAGCACCCGCTTCTGAATGCCCCCGGCATAGTGGCTACACCTCATATTGCATTTGCCACTGAAGAATCTATGATGAAAAGAGCAGAAATTGCAATGGACAATATCCGGCTTTGGCTGGACGGCAGGCCTCAAAATGTCGTCTGATCTTTTGTTAATTTTTATAAATTATTTATCCACTTTTTTTGAATCCATTCTAGCCCGATTCAGATTTATTGCCCTCTGAGAAACTTTATCCATCTGCGCTGAAAGGATTGCAAGCGATGTCTCATCCAAGGGATTGAGAACTTCCGACCACCATTTGACGATCTCTTCCTCCAGCAGTGCAGCGATTTTCTTACCGCTGTCTGTCAGCATAAGCGTGTAAGACCGCTGGTCTTTCAGATCTCTTTCCCGTACGATATATCCCTCAGTTTCCAGCGTCCGCATTGTGCGGGTGGCAAGAGATTCATCGAGTGAAAGTATATCGCATAATTTTCTCTGATTCAGACCTTCATTGTGATATAGATAAACAAGAAGAGGATAACTGAATGAAGTCAATCCGTATTCCTGCATGATGTGATTCAGATGCTTCTGCTCCTGCCTGTGCAGGATAGAGAAATACTTCCCAAAAAGTAACTTGCTCGGAATCATGAACTCCCCGCAGTAATCACTTGATTCATCAAGCAACTGCAGTCCCATAAATCTTTCTGCAGAAGAGCAAAAATCAGAATAAAATTCAAAAGAAGGGGTTTAAGTTGAGTGCTCTCTGCGGAACTTGGCAAAGAGTTCTTTCCAAGAGAGGAAACCGATCATTCTTCCTTCAGAGTCCACTACCGGAAGACGGCGTATATTCTTAGAGGTCATCATTTCCAGAGCTTCTTGGATAGGCGTGTCCTCAGAGACTGTAGCGACTGGAGCACTCATGACTTCCGAGACCTTGAGATACAGAAACTTGGTCTGGTGTGTAAGATAATGGCGCAGCACGTCACGCTCTGTGAAAATTCCCAGAACATGTTCTGCATCGTCGATCACGATTACACTTCCCTGATCGTGATCCACCATGAGTTCTATTGCGCTTTGTACTGAGTCGTCAGGGGATACAACTTCCCTTTTGATCGACATATATTTTTTTACGGTAGACATGCTATCAGTTCCTTAATATCCCATATGATTGATAAAGTGATCGCAGGAATATTTCAGGATTTACGAGTTCCGTACCAAGAGGCTTTTCTTTTAACATCCTTGTAGTGAATGTTTGATGCGAACATAATTGCTGCCGCTGCAGCGAATACAGCCGCTGGAATGTACAGCTTAAGAAGCAGGCTGGCTGCTGCCGCTGCCGAAACTGCGGTGCTTACGCAGAGCAGGATCTTTCTCTGTCTGTACTGCTTAAGGCTTTTATTTCTCATTTCAAAGCTGTTCTCAGCCGGAGAAAAAACTGAAGCGAAGATCAGTGCTGAATAGTAACTTCCTGTTTTCAGCGCCTTGTGCGGATTCCTTTTGTTTTTCACTGCGGTAATACACTCCCTTACAAAATCTGGAGAAGAACAGGCTTCGCTGAATCCGCGTCTGATTTCTTCTGCTGGAACATCCAGTCTGCTGACCGCTTCCTCCCTCATGTCATGAGTCCAGCCTCTGAATCCTTTTGAAACAGATTTATCCTGCACATAATGAAGAGCTCTGCCGATGCTTCTCATCGCTGCAGTCTCATTGTTTTCTAAGTAAAATTTCCTTGCCTCCCAGACATATGACATGACCATGGAGGTGGAGGGATGATGGTGAGCCATCCTATTGAAAGTGTTTCTGCCATTTTTAGATCTTTTACGGTGATAGTCCGGAGAGCGGTCCGGGTCTATCACTCCTTGATACAGTGCCTGCCTGCATTCTCCGTGAATATCTGCTTCTTCGGCGATTGCTCTGGCAATTGCTGTGTGACTCTTCCATTTCATCCCATTCCGGCTGTTAATCGCTGTCGGTTTATATAACCAAAACGGAGGGGTAGGTGAAAGTACCTCCTCTGCCGGACAGTTGTATATCCGCTAAAACAGCAGAAATCAATAATAATGTCTGCTGATTTGCATTATTTGTCAGTCAATTGTCAGACATATTTATTTAGCAGAAATTACATGCGTTAGATCATGTCACCGGATGGGAAAAGAAACCAGCTTATCCAAGCCATTGGTTTTTCTATAATTGCCATAGGCTTAGCGGTTCTTTTAGTGACGTACTTTGAAGCAAGTATGCTGCTAATCGTGCCGATTGCGCTCCTGGTAATAGGCGCCTATGTAATGATAGCCGTTGGCATTCTGGGAAGAAATAAAAACAACTGGAATGCCGGAGAGAAGAAGACAGGCAGAATCCTCTTTGCAGGAAGTCTGCTGGCTGTTGTGGGGATATTGTTCATTGCAAACTATATCTGGCCTGGAAACGAGATCATACTGCTCGCACTTGCTCTGATCTGGCTCGGTGTATCTGTAATGCTGATGAGCAAGAAAACTGACAGCTTCGCCTCGGGAAGGAAAGTCGCAAACTAAACAACATATGCAGGCGCCAGCCGCCTCTATTTTTACTTTTATAACCAGCAGGCTGTGCACATAAATCTTATTAGGTGCATAGGCATGCGGCATTCTAATGTCATATTCGACAAAGAAAAGATCGGTGCATTCCCAGGTCATGTACAACAAGTGGCGTATGGGTTCGGTTTTCCTGAACATCATAGGTCTGATGCTGTTCATGTTTGCAATCGGCTTTGAAGATAACCGCCTTATCTACATGGCTGCATCGGTAATCGTACTCTGGATTGCATTTGCTGTCACTTACATCTACTTCAACCGCAACAAAGGAACTCCGCTTGAAGCTCTTTCCAAAATATCCTATGTGATAAGCCTGTTCCTTGCGGTTATGATCACAGCAATGGTTGCCATATCACTTCACAACATGCTTTGACGCACATTCATTTAGAAGATCTGACAAAGTATAATGCGTGTCTTGGTACGATGAGGTAGTTTACGGAAGTATCACAATCCGTGAATTACTCACATTTATTTTTTCAATTATTCTCATCTATGCTATAGCCAGATTTGCTTTTTACATCATACGGAAAGAACTGTCTAAAAAAACTTCCAGAAACTCCGCGATTCAGAATGCCAGAATTTTTGAGTATATCATCATCGCCATGGGCATATACATAGCTACCTGGGTAGTTCTGAGGATGGACTTTTCGGCGATGCTGCTCTCCCTGAGCTTTCTTGGTGTGACTATTGCGTTTGCCGTCAGAGAATTCTTTGCCAATGCCGTGGCGGGCATAATCATTGCACTGACAAAACAGGTAGAGGTTGACGACTGGGTGCAGATTTCCGGGATTCCGGATACAGGAATGTGCATCGTCAGAGAAATCACAGTTGTGAATACAGTCCTGGAAGACCGCGATAAAAGAACGATCTACATTCCCAATGGGTATCTTTTCAGAAATAAAACTATAAACTACTCCAAAAGAAAGGCTGTTGCTGTCGAAATGAACTTTAAAGTTGCAGTACTGGAGGATTTTGATAGGTTTGCTGATATTGTCTACGAAGAAGCTGAGAAGTATCCGTACACCATGCCTGATGCAGTAGGAAAAAAAGCCCAGAAAAACAACCGGCTGCTGGGTTTTACATTTTTTCAGAGTTTTACAGATGAAGAGGTCGATAAGGACAACTACGACCCGCAGATTGAAATTTTATCAGTAGACAGCAGCGGCATAAGCCTGATGATAAGAATCTGGATAAGAAGACCTGCCAAAAGCGAGACGGCCATGACTGACATGTACATCTCTTTGACAAAAAGATTTAAAGACGAGGGAGTGGAGATCGTATAATCACAGCAGAGGCGAGAACAGCCTGGAGATGCCTGACTTGAGCCTCATCATATAAGTTCGTTGAGCATACATTTCTTCAGTCCATTCATAGCAGGAGTTTATATCTTCAAAAAAGGCCTTTTCCTGCTGGATCGCAGTTTTCTTACAGTATATCACAGCATTCGTCTCGAAGTTGAGCTCCATGCTCCTGATGTCCCAGTTTGCACTGCCGATCGAAGCAACCTCTCCATCCACAACGATTGTCTTAGCATGCAGAAACCCGTCTTTGTAGATGTATGCCTTTACCCCGTATCTTATCAGCTCGCCTAAAAAGGAAAGATTGGCCCAGTGCACAAAGATGTGATCTATTTTTTCAGGAATCATGATTCTGACGTCTACGCCTGACAAAGCTGCCGACTTCAGAGCATCAAGAAGACTTTCATTGGGAATGAAATAAGGTGTCTGCAGATACACTCTGTTTTTTGCTGAAGCAATCAGTTTGAGGTACGCCTCCTGAATATGGCTTCTCTTGCGGTCCGGCCCTCCGGAGACTATCTGCACCGGCGATCCGTCTGCCTCCGGACTCTTGGGAAAATAGATCTTTGAGGCTTCCAGACCCGTGTGGGCTGCAAAGTCCCAGTCAAGCATGAATCTGATCTGCAGGTCATGCACCGCTCCCCCTCTGATTCTCAGATGAGTATCTCTCCACTTCCCAAAGGGACCGTTTCCCAGATACTCATCGCCGATGTTGTATCCTCCGACATATCCGATTTCTCCATCGATGACTGCTATCTTTCTGTGATTTCTGTGATTGAATCTGGCATTGAATAAAGGAATGTGCCGCAGCAGAGAAGGGAAGAAAGAAGCCAATTCGGCTCCCGACTCTTTCAGCCTTTTGATATCTGAACGTTTCAGGACGGTTCCGAAGCCGTCAGTCAGCAGGCATACTTTCACACCTTCCGAGGCTTTCTCGCACAATAAATCGATCAGCCTCTCTCCCAGGTTATCCTTTCTGATTATGTAATACTCCAAATGAACATGGCTTCTGGCCTGTCTTATATCCTCAAACAATGCTCTGAATTTTTCCTCACCAGAATTCATAATCGTTACTTCATTGCCTGCAGTCAACTCTGCACCTGCTGATCTGAGCAGTTCAACAAGATTATCGTAATGTTCCAGCTCACCGCATTTTAGGGAGCAGGTTCCGTCACAAAGCTGCTTCTGCTTCGATACCGCCCCCAGCCGGAACATGTCTGCGCGCTCTTTTTTTCTTAAACCTGGCCGGCTGAGCCTCATGCTGTATCCGTAGAAAATGTACAGCAGCAGCCCGGCAGGAGCATAAATCAGCATCAGGAAAAGCCAGAGCACTGCCGAGCGCGGATTGTCCCTTTCAAAATAAAGTATAGCTATTGCTCCCGGCATTGTTACGATCTGCGGGAGGATAGCGATCAGGTCCACTCTAGACTATTTTGACCTGCACCTGCATCAATCTTTCTTCAGGACCTGTCGAAGAAGATGTTCTTGCCTGTTGCTGAGATCGGTATTCCCTGTGTAATGTTTGCCTCTGTCATACCTAACCGCTTTGCCGCCGCTCCTATCCTGTACATAATGCGGTTGTCCACATTCAGTTCTGAAGCTATTTTAGCTGCAGATCCTAAGGCAATGCCCAAATCCAGCATTCTGATGGAACAATTGGGACCGTCAAATTCAATTGTTGTATGGTGTTCGTTGAACTCTGAGCAGGAATCACAGCCGCAGGCTCCGCAGTTCAGCCCTACGCCCTTGTGAGGCAGGAGACCGATCAGCACTACCGCGTCTGAATTAAGAACGTTATTGCCGTCCCTCTCGTAGCCGGGTCCCTTCTCTTTTGCCATAGCCACCATCTCGCTGCCCAGCTTTTCTTTTTCCTCATCTGTAAGAATCTTCACCTCTATGAAATCCTTGCCCACAGCCTTGGGTGCTGTTCTGGCAGCCACTTCCATAAGGTCTGCAACAATTCTGATACCATTTTCTAAAGACATGGCTCATATAATGATTCACATAGTATTAACGTTATTCGCAGATATTGGCATAAAAATAATTTAATTATAAAAATAAAGAAAGTGGTTTGCTGACTTCATTGAGTTCAGCGTGGTTATTGTTTTCTCTTGACGATGAAATATGCTGCTGCAGCTATTACAATCAGGATTGCTACGACTGCAATTGCATAATACACCGCATTGCTGCTGCCTGCCGGTTCTTCAGGCATTGGTTCAGGCACTTCGTAAGAGATTGCAAAATAAGACAGGTGGCTGGTTTCAAAAGATACGTTTCCATCCTTATAAACACAGTTCATTTTTTCAGTATTGCCATCGTCTTTTACATAATAGACCACAATGTTGTCTGGAAGTTCATTTTCCTTTAGTTCATAAGGCAGGGAAACTGTGATGGTTTTACCATTGAAACTCGTTATTTTCTCATTTCCTTTCAGCATTGTGATGTCATATACCGGCCTGTCCCCTATTGCTTCCTTCTGCTTTTCATTCAGCTCATCTTTGGCATCTGACACTTTAATCGTTATCGAGCTTTCTTCAGTTGTTTCAAGTATCGAAGACAGGACATCCTTTCCGATTGAGACTGAACCTTCTGGAAGCTTCACGACTGCCTCAGATATTGAATCATCTGCGACAATCTTATCCAAAATCTCTTGGAGATTCTCTTTGCCTATTGTAACTGATGAAACATCTTCAATGTCGCTGACATCAGTAATTGTCACTGATTCAGAGCCGGAAGACACTGCATCATCCACGATTTTATCGATGTCGCTTTTTGGAATCTCTATATCGATGTTTCCATTTTCATCCGGCACCGGCACTTCAGGAGTTACAGGAACATCTGGGACATCAGGAAAAGTAGGTGTATCAGGCACATCTGGAACAACACCCGGAATATCTGGTTCTAATCCGCTGAGAGTGTTGCTTTCTGGATCGTATTGAGTATACCAGGAATTAATCTCAATTGTAGATTCACATTCGGAAAGTATAGGAAACGTATCAACCGTCGGATTCATTCCATTCCAGTAATTTCCAGAAGCAGATATGTGTGTGTTTGAGTATGTTATTTTTAGATATGTGCTGCCTAGATCATCACCATCAAGTTTCACTTTCTGAAATGAATTTAAATAGATTTTGATTTCATCAAGATCCATGTATTCAAAACGGAATGCTCTGCCTCCATTGGCTTGGTCATAATCCCAGTTTTCAAGATGATTATTTTGAATCATCAATTTCCCGCTGGACTGATTGAAAACTTGAATCGAATTGTGATAGGTATTCTTAATCCAATTTCCTTCGATTATTACAGTACCTTTTGCAGATGAGATGCTTATTCCAGAGGGACTATTTCCATAAGATCCAATATTTTCAATAAGATTGTATTTAATGGTTATATTGTCAACTGCCATTTGAGATGAAGTATTGAAATGAATGGCTGCGTTGTTTCCATCATCAATACCTGTGAAACGATTGTTTTCAATCGTTATGTTGGATATGCTGCCGTTTTCCCACCATCCCACTATTACAAATCCTTTGTTTTTGAAATCAAATCCTTTTATTGTCAGACCATCAACAATAGTTGGATTCAGATTTTCATGCGTACCATGCGTCGTTATTGAAATTCCATTTGTTAATATTGTCCCGCTTTGATTCCAAGTCTTGCCATTTGCATCATTTTCAGAGTTTGAACCTAGAATTGTCACATTTCTAATTTCAGATGTTATCAGAACTTCTTCATCATAAGTTCCAGCAGCTACGTGAATTACCTGCCCATACTTTACATTAGATAATGCTTCAGAAATAGTCTTGTAGGGATTATCTTTCGTACCATCACCTTCAGATTGACTATTGCAATCAACAAATATCTGAGCCATATTGTCTTTAAAAGTTAATCCACCTAAGGTTTTTGTAGAATCATCATATGTTGTAAACCAGGAATCAAATATGAATTTTGAAGTATCCAGTGTGGGTTTATTTCCACCCCAGTAATTAGCTGAAACATCTAAAATGCCAGTACTTTTATTTTCAACTATTGTAGATATAAACACGTTTTCAAATATTTCCGAAGGGTGGTATATGTTCAGAGTTGCATTTTCAAATACATTTTTAGTTATTGTAAGAACTTCAGAGCTGTTTGATATTTTACCATTTTTAAACATATTACCGTTTAGAATAGCATTACTTGAGGTTATATTGACAAAGTATAGATCAGTGATGCCAGGTTTATTAATAAACACATTATCCATCACTGAAATGGTAGAGCTTGATTGGACTTCGCTGTGTACTGCTTTATGCCAGCCTTCAAAGTAATTATTGCAAATGAGACTTCCTTTTCCAGCATAGATGGCTACAGATTGGCTGGGCTCTTCCGGTTTTATAAATCTGCAATTTTGAACTATCGCATTATTTGATTTTTGAAGGTCAATTAATCCAACTATTCCATCCGCATTGTCTCCATTGAAGTCGATATGGTTAGATCCGCCATCAATCCATAAAGAATCCAATGTAGCAGCCGTCTCAGTAATGCGTATATTCACTTCATTAGCTTTAACTCCTTGGAACCCAGTAATTACGGATGAGGTGCTCTCGTCGTCTCCAATGACTCCCTTCAAAGTGATGTTCTTATCAATTGTAATGTATTTATCAAGGTTATATGTGCCAACATCCAAGTTGATAGTATCCCCATCACTAGCATAATTGATTGCTGTCTGTAGGTCTGGATATTCCAATCCATTTATTGAAATTCCCGTTGATTCTCTTTCAAAAACAGAATTTTTTAAAATGATTCCAGACTCAGGATCTGTAGAAGAATAAGTGTAATTATCAACTGCTGTCAATGATATTACACCATCTGAGTCTTTACCAATGCTCAAATAGGCATTGACTGTGTAACCTACTGTGACTAAAGTTTCTTTGATGCCATTTTCACCAAGAATATAATACATATCTCCAATTTTACCAGCAACTGGCTGTCCACCTTTGACTTCACCGAGTATACGCTTGACATATACACCTCCATCCTTGTAAATTTGAATTGTCTGTTTATCGCAGATATACGTTCCAACAAGCGCATCCAATTCAGACTGAATAGATTGTTTCGAGTTCAAGGATAAAAAGACAATCCTCTGATCGCCTAGATCGTTGTATAAGTTACATTGACACTTTGTGCCATTAATAGAGAATCCAATGGAAAGATAGTCATAGCGTCCACACTCTCCCAGCGTTGAGATTGGTACATCCCATGACCACCATCCATCATTCTGTAACTTAACAAAGGCAGTATAATTCAAAGTCACATCTTCTGAAGATGTGTGCCACCATGAAACTTCAAAATTTTCAATCAAAAATGCTGACTCATTAGAAACTGCAGAAAAACCACCAATCGGCTCTGCTTTCATGTAAATAATATCATCTTTACTCATATCACTTAAATCAAGAGCGTCTTCATGGATAGAGTATGAAATCAATGAATATTCATCATAAAAAAACGGAATTTTAGTCCAGTCAGTTCCATTAAAACTGTATGATAACTCAATCGGACAGTTGTTCCAATCAATCACATTCTGATCTTCATTAACGCTTAAAACCGGCATACTATCAGATAAATTATCGTCGTAACAATCATCTGATTCTATCTCACCCAAAGGCACAAGCAGAGTCAGTGCTGCAATCAATACCGCACATGCCGCAATTAGTCTGTGAATATTGTTCATTCAGCTCACCACATCCAATAATAAAAATCTATATCGCCATAATATCCGGCATATTTTGATAGCTGGATGCTATTTCCATAAGTGAAACGAATACAACGTAGTATAAAATAACTGCTCCTGAATGCTAAGAAAAGATAATTAATTAAAATATATGCATTAAATAAATATGGTATACCATATTAAGGCATTTTTTGGTACCAGACGTGTAACAAAGAGGTATAATTCAGTTCTTGAAACTGTGAATCGGTGCCGGAATTCTTCCTCCCCTGCTCACAAAGTCTTTGCAGCTGAAAGAATTGACCTTCATCACAGGAGCTGAGCCGAGAAGGCCTCCGAATTCTGCTGTTTCGCCAACACCTTTGCCGATAACAGGAATGATTCTCACGGCAGTAGTCTTCTGATTGACCATTCCGATTGCCATCTCATCAGCAATTATACCAGAAATCGTGGTAACCTCTGTATTTCCGGGGATAGCAATCATATCCAGTCCTACAGAACAGACACATGTCATCGCCTCAAGCTTTTCAATAGTGAGAGAACCACAGGTGACAGCCTCAATCATTCTGCCGTCTTCGCTTACCGGAATAAAGGCTCCAGACAGTCCTCCGACATAGGAAGAGGCCATTACTCCTCCTTTTTTCACCTGATCGTTGAGAATCGCCAGAGCCGCAGTAGTTCCTGGCGCTCCTGTACGTTCCAGGCCCATTTCCTCAAGGATTTCGGCTATGCTGTCACCTACTGCAGGCGTAGGAGCCAGAGAAAGATCAATGATGCCAAACGGCACGTTAAGGCGTTCTGAAGCCTCTTTAGCTACCAGCTGTCCCACCCGCGTAATCTTGAAAGCTGTCTTTTTGACAGTCTCGCATAAAGTTTCAAAATCTGCTCCTTTGACCTGCGAAACTGCATTCCTCACTACTCCGGGACCGCTTACCCCGATATTCACAACTGCATCTGATTCTGTGACTCCGTGGAATGCTCCTGCCATGAACGGGTTGTCATCCGGTGCATTGCAGAATACCACCAGCTTTGCACAGCCTATTGAGTCGCTGCCTTTTGTGAGTTCTGCCGTTTCTTTGATTATTGAACCCATGAGGCTGACGGCATCCATGTTTATTCCTGTCTTTGTAGATGCCAGATTAACAGAACTGCATACTCTTTCGGTTGAAGACAGTGCTTTGGGAATAGAACGTATCAGGAGCTCGTCTGCTTTAGTCATCCCTTTGGGAACTAATGCTGAATAGCCTCCGAGAAAATTCACCCCTACCTTCTTTGCCGCTCTGTCCAGAGTTTCTGCAATAGTGACAAAATCTTCCGGCGTCTTGCATGCTGACGCCCCCACGATTGAAATCGGCGTTACTGAAATCCTTTTATTAACAACAGGAACTCCAAACTCCAATTCGATGTCATCTCCGACTGAAACCAGGTCTTTTGCGATCGTGGTGATTTTATTGTAGATGTTATCATTGAGTCTCTCAAGACTGCTGTCCGCACAATCCAGAAGGCTTATTCCGAGTGTGATCGTTCTCACATCAAGATTCTCACGGAGGATCATGTCGTTGGTTTCCAGAACCTCATAAATGTTAATCATGCCGCCACCTTCAGATTCTGTGCATCATGTCGAAGATGTCCTCATGCTGCATTCTGATGACGACACCGATCATTTTGCCAATTTCATCAAGATCCTCTGAGATCTTAGGAAAATTTTTGGAAGAACCGTCAATGTCTGCAATCATCATCATGTTGAAGTATCCGCGGACAATTGTCTGAGATATATCCAGAACGTTGATTCCGTTATCTGACAGATACGTGCATACTTTTGCAATGATGCCTACGCAGTCTTTTCCTACAACCGTGATGACGACTTTCTTCATGAGGTGTCCTCCGAGAGCTAAGATGCCAACAAACAACGAAGTATATAGACATGACCATTTAAGAGAATACTCTTGATGAGATGACGAGAATATCAGGGGATAAAAGGTTAACTGATGGTGCACTAATGATGAACGGGGGAAGAGTAAAATGACCATATATGACAGCTTATATCAGTTCACAGAGTATATTGCGCCGATCAAGCTTTCCATTCATCAATATCTGCTCGCTGCGCCTGAGCCTGTGCTCATACATACCGGAACTGCAGACCAGACTGAAAGAATAATTCCCCAGCTGAAAGAGATTTTGGGTTCTGTTCCTCTTAAATACATACTCGTATCCCATTTTGAGTCCGATGAATGCGGCGGCATCTCAATTCTGAAAAATAATTTTCCTGATGTGACTGTCGTATGTTCAGAAATCTGTGCCAGACAGCTTGCTGGCTTTGGCTACGATGGCAATATACTTGTTAAAAGAGCCGGGGAGACCCTCGAAGGTGACGGTTTTCTATTCAGCTTCGTAAATTACCCGTCAGAAGTTCATTTACAAAACGGATTGCTGTTTTTCGAAGAAGTCCGCAAGATACTGTTCAGCAGCGATCTTATGTTTCGATTGGGAGACAGCCATGGAAAACTGATAGAAAGTGCCTGGAGAGATGAAGTGTACAGCATAGACATGAGCAGAGTTCCAAATGAAGAAAAATTAAAATCAATGAAAAATGAGCTTTTAAAAATTGATCCAGAGTTCATAGCTGTCGGCCATGGACCCTGTGTCAGAGTAGATTAAGAAGATATGAAAGTAGTTCACTGAACTACTTTAGCACCTTCACATGCTTTATGATATTTTCCAGTCATGGATTTTATCTCAATTTCGTAAACTCCAGTTGGGGAGACTTTCTTCTCATCCATGTTTGTACGGCCTGGAACAATTTTATCAATAGTTGCAAGGAGCACTTTCTTCTTTACTTCCAGATCGTCAACCACATGAGCGCATCCGCGGATGATTACACTCTCATACACTGTGGTGGTATCGCAGGCATGTTCCCCTGTGAACTCATAACCATATTCTCTGGCAACTGTAAAACAGCACTTGCAGTTGTTTGTTAAGTTGCTTACCTTTTCTCCGATTTTCCTGCCGTGGATGTAAACCTTGTTGTCAACATATACAAAGTTGACTGGAACACCATATGGGAATCCGTCTTCTCCGATAGTGGAAAGTACGCCATACTTTGTTTTGTTCAAAACAGCGACCATTTCATCTTGGTTCAACTGATATTTCTGCATATTGGGCTGCATGAGATTAAGATGAAAGAAGAAATATTTATGCTGATTCCTCAAAGGTAATCTTAGAATCTGATTTAATGATCGTTTTATCAAGAGATTATTAATCCATTTGACCAGCAGTGTATAGAGATGCAATTTAGCTCCTAAAATGAGTGTTCTGTCAAATCAGTATTGTATGGTTAACTCAAGAATCCTGTTCAAGTTTAGGTTCATGATTGCTATGAATAAACCGATATTGATGTTGATAAATTACTTTAAAATGAGGATTAAATTAGATAGTGTGCAATCATCAACGCGCAGGGGAACGTCATCTCAATCATATTCCCCTGCGCATATAAAGTGAGAATTAATTAAGTTAAGTTGAGTTTGATTGAAGTTTGAATTGTTTGATTGAAGTGTCAATCATCAATTTTTTGAAGTTTTTGAGAGTTTATTTATTTTTGAAAGTTAATTGTTGATGTTTGAAATGATTTGATTTTATGATTTGAATTTGAGTTTGAGCTCTTTTATTTTGATTTTGATACTAATTACATTGAGAATATTAAGTGAATTTGAATTGAGTTTGATTGTTTTTGATATGTCTTGATTGATTTTGGATTTGATTTGTCTGACTTAGTTTGTTTTTGTTTCTTGTTTTCTTCTGTTTTGTTCTTGATTGATTGTTTTTGATTTGTTTTTGATATGTCTGGACTTAGTTTGTTTTAATTGTTTATTTTGTATTTTCTGTTTTGTTTGTTTGTATTCTTCTTGTTTGTTTTGTTCTTTCTTTTTCTTATTCTTTCTTTGTTTTGTTTGGGATTTGATTCTTTTGATTATGTTTGCATTGAGTCTTGATTATTCTTTGTTTTGATTGTTTCTTTCTCATTTCTTTCTGTTCTTTGTTCTATTTTCTTTATTTTGTTCTTGTTTTTGATTATTCTTCGTTCTTTGATTCTGTTTTCGTTTGTTTATTCTTTCTTTTGTTCTTTTCTTTGTTTATTCTGTTTGTATTGATTCTGTTTGTATTGATTGAATGTATTTTGATTCTTTCATTGATTGCGAATCGATTTGCAATTCTTATTGCTGATTGAGTTTGCAGTTTTGGTTTTGAAAAAAATTGTTTTTTTGTTTTTGATTTTGGTTTCTCTTTTCTTTTTTGAGTTTTGAAGTTAGAAAGTGATTTTAATTTCAGTCTTTGAGAAGAGAAGGCAAAAATGGTGATTGAATGAAAACAGAAAAGAGACTGACAATGGCTCTGAGCGTCTTAGTTGCGCTTATGATGCTAGCTGTCCCTCTCGCATCTTCAAGCAACTTGTTCGTGGATGGGGGACAGACAAACTCTAACGGCGATGCGCCCTTGATAGGGGCTGATACGTCCGTTGAAATAGTAGAAGTCTGGATCATTAATGATGACGCCAGCTTTAACAAGCTTAACACTTCATATGGTAAAACTCTGACTGATTTTGTACCAGTAGATGGAAGTTGGAACGAGGCTTGTGTAAAAGACGGTCCATGGATTGCTGTAGCATTCAAAGCATTGAAAGCTGGTGAAGCTACCGTAACTGTGTCAAATCCAAACAGCACATTAGATAAGAATACATACACATTTACAAAACCCAATTGTACCGTTGACACTACATATGTATTTACTGCATATCTAGACGGTAAATTAACTAATGGAAAATTACCGAGTGGTCTTAAACCTGAGAGTCAGGATAAGATAGATGCATTGCAAATAACTGATAAATCTAGGTTCTATACTGATAATTATACAGTCACTGCAAAAGTAGGTAGTGATGGTGTAGAAGTAACAAAGACGTTCAATGCAGATCTTGGAAAATCCTATGATATTTCATTTAACTTAAATGATGTAAATGAAAACGGAAAGAAGAGTCTTGATAAAGTAGGTGTGGATGGGAACCGTCTCATATCTGGAAATGGATATTCTTGGTATAAAGATAATGATGGAATGTACCATGCTGTTGTAAACTCTTCAACAACACTTAGTGTTCTAATCTCTGCAATGTCTAGTGCAGTCTCCAAAGTTGGATACACTTTAGACTCTTGGAAAGATGCTGATGGAAACATCTATTCTACAACAGGAGATAATTCTAACATAGATAAGAATATGACATTATCTGCTACATGGCTTCTTGATAAAGATGATTATGTAGAGGTACCTGTAAATGTTGTATTTGACGATCAGACAACAGAATATGTGAAAGCATATAACTTAGAAACGACTGATAAAAACAAGATCACTGTTGATAAGGATTCTCTGAATGAAGATATAATCAGCATTGCAAAACTCAGCATTTATGGAATAGTTGTGAATGACGAAGACTCTCCTGTCGGAGCTAAAGTTTATTCTATCGGTGCTGTTACATACGATAACGGAAAGGAACTTCCATCAGGACAGATCTCTTCAAAGAGCGAATTAACTGTAACATATGTGTTTGATAATGTTAAATATTCAAAGATATTAATCCACTCTGATGCATTTAAGGATGGGAAAGATGTTACTCTATATTCACTGAAAAAATCTGATTACATGTATTCTCAGGTATATGATGCATTAACACGTGGCAGCTCTGCAAATGAGAACAGTCCTGCAATAAAGAACTTCATTTCAGCTAAAGGTGGTATAGACAAAAACGGATATCAACTTACTGAGAACGGTTATTTACTGAAAGGATGGAACAGTGCTGAACGCTTAGACAGTACAAGAAATGCTCCTTCTGAACTCACCCTTGATTCAGAACTCAGCGGATACAGTATTGTCTTCATGGTAAACGGCCAGTTTGAAGTTGTGTATGTTCCTTATGGTGAGTTAAGTGCCGATAAGACAAAATTAGACATCAATGGTGTAAATCATTGGGTTTCTATAAGCTACGATGCATTTGATAAACTTACAGTTAACAAAGACGCATCAGCTACAACCGCATTTGCTCAGTTTAATTTCTCAGCTGCAAATAATGTGAAGACTATTGAAGATGCTGCAAAAACTGCTGCAAGCAACCCTGATTACAACGCTAATAAACCGATCTATGTATTAATAGCCTGTTTCACACCATCAAGCAGCACTGCATATGCACTGTTCAGTGCAGACAAAGGAGACTTTGGAAACCAGTATATTGATAGGATCATAATCCCTGGTGAAGCTGAGAAAGCAATACCGCTTCCATCAGTTGCACCAAGTTATGAACAGACCAATGTGTTTGTTGGATATACAGGATACACGTCTTCTGGAGATAACCAATCCAAATATGGTGATAAAAACACGTTGATTGGATATAATGCGGATGCCAAGGAATACAAATACACAATTATATTCTACAACGGCAGCGATGTGAATGGAATACTGTACTACAAAAGCGTTTCAACAGTTTCTACCACTCTAAAAACAACTGAACTTGTAGCATTCTCATACAAGGGAACTGCATACAATGCTGCTGATCTCGATCTCGAAGATTCATCATTAGATATAACAAAAGCATTCAACAACGTTCTCTACCCTGCCAAAGATGGATACAAAGTCACTCAGTGGAAAGACACTGACGGCAATGTAATGCTTGATAAAGTTACGCCAAAGTACGATAGAGATGGGAAGTTAACTGGTGGAGACTATTCTGTAGAGTTCAACAAGATCTCATCTGATATGAGTTTCTACGCTAACTTTGAAGCAAAAGAGTACTACATCATCTACAGCGGTAACACTGCCACAATGACAAACAACATGAAGCAGATTGTTAAAGTTGATGAGAATGTGAATTTATTCAGTGACTCTACATTCAGCAATGACGGTTACAAGCTTAAAGAGTGGAATACAAGGCCTGATGGAAAAGGTACAACCTATGCTTTAGGAGCTTCATTCTCTCTCAATGGAGAACAGTATGAAGATCTTGAGATCGTGCAATCCACTTATAATGGAACCGAGTATGTTAACGTTTCAGGTTTCACACTCTACGCCATCTGGGAGAAAGTAGGAAGTTCTGACAACCCAAGCGGCAACACCGATGGAGACAATGATAACAGCAACACAGACACATATCTGTTAGC